>OLPG01000216.1_pt1 | contig 61247 bp, 103 predicted proteins | sample 1672311 | NCBI WGS metagenome assembly OLPG01 (sample SAMEA3136670, study PRJEB25190) | human gut metagenome | biome: human gut; feature: human-associated habitat; material: faeces | place: Austria | collected 2013 | reverse complement strand
TGCTGCCGATCTGTGCGTAATCTCCACTGCTGCCGATCTTTGCGGAATATCCACTGCTGCCGATCTTTGCGTAATCTCCACTGCTGCCGATCTTTGCGTAATCTCCACTGCTGCCGATCTGTGCGGAATCTCCACTGCTGCCGATCTTTGCGTAATCTCCACTGCTGCCGATCTGTGCGTAATCTCCACTGCTAATATCAGAATCGCTATCTTTGTCTATCTCAAATTTTGTTTTTTCGATTGTAAAATCTACGCAAGCCTTAACAAAACCTTTAAGATTTAGCTTTGCTCCAATGTGCAATTTATTTGTGATAGATTGATCTTTGTAGTTGCGAACATCACCAACAGCTTCTACTTCTGCAAATTCTGTTATTTCTCCATCTGAATTAACTAACGGATAAGCTCTCAAGACATCAAACGGATCTTCACAAAAATGCATGACTCCCTTTCTGCATGGTCCTAAATCAACATCCCCATCTTCCTCGAAAGTCGTATGTTCTTTGTATTGCTTTGCAATCCCATCAGGATTGCATATAAGCTCTTTTCCAAACGCTTTATATCCTTTAATTCCCATATGTTTTACCTCCATCTGCAAATACAACAAGTTCATCATCTTCTGTTTTTGCTATACAAATAAATTGACCGTCTATTTTTGGCAATCGTTCTTCGTCTAAACTCTCCATGTTGTCAACAATAATCGGCATAGTTACTTCATAAGCATTTTGAAACGCCCGGCATACTTCGATTTCCGTCAACATCGTAAAACCTAAATTAAGATTTCTGCTATAAGGTTCTCCGTTGTAAAGTATCTCGCAACACTGCTCTGTATCTCCATTGACAAGTTCTCGGAACAGCCGAACACTGCATTGAGAAAATGCTTCATTTACATCATTTTCAAGGCATTCATTTTTTGCACGATCATACATTGATAATATGTATAACGCCTTTTCATTCTGTGCTATCTCGATTTCAAGGTTATCTTTCTGTTTCTCCAAAACCTCAATTCTGGAGTCAATGTTTTCATTCCATTCGGCAGAAGAAAGTCGTTTATCTACTTTCGAAATCTCCGCAAGCATCTTGTCTCTTTGATCCTCTAGTGCAACCGTTTTAGAAGATACATTTTTCATGGAATCAATTTCCTTTTCTTCATCCTCAATCTGTTTCAGAAGATCTGTATATTCTTTGTTGCCTGTCATATCAACTTCTGATGGCATTTTTGCAATTTCATCTTCCATTGATTTAATTGCATCTTTCAATCCTTGCAATCGTTCTGCACATTCGTCAGAAAATGCCTGATGCTCTTTTAGATTTATTTCTTCCTTTTCTGCATCATTTTCAATCCGGCTTAATTCCTTTTCCTTTGCTTTCTTCTGTTTTTCGATAATCTCTTTTACTCTATCATCGTCATAAGGTCTACCGCAGGTTGGGCAAACATTATCTTCGGCAAAAGAAATGTTGTTTACTTGTTCCCATTCCTTTCGTAATTTTGCTATTTCATTCTTTGTTTTTTCAATATCACATAAACTATCATGCAGCGTTTCTTCTGCATCACTAGCACTTCTGTGATAGTTTGCCAATTTCCTTGACAATTCTGATCGTTTGTTCATCAAATCTTCGCTCGCAGAACGTAAAATATCATTCGCCTTAAATTTCAGACGCATAATATTGTCAGATTTTCTTTCCAACAAATCATTTTTATCGCCAGAAATTTTGCTCTCGATATCAGACAATCTTTTTTGCAGGTCTGCCTTTTGCAATTCCAGTTCTGCAAAATCTTCATCTACCTTTTGGCTTTCCAGTTCTTTGATTTTAGGCTCAATTTGGTCTGCCTGCTGTCTTAGCCCGACTTCTGCACTTCTTCCACGACCGCCATAAATCTTTTTGTTTATAGTGCTTTTGATCTCGCTGACTGTTCCGTTTTTTAATAAATCCTCGATCAATTCATGGTCTTTGATGGTTTTAAGGATTTCTTCATCTTTGCTTTTAGAAAATGCCTTTTCCAAAATTGTACGCTGCTTAACAGAATCCTGTAAAAAAAACATATTTGCATTCATGCAGTATTGCAAGGCATCCACCGGCAATATGTTATCTGCAATCCATTTAGAAAACTCTGTTGGCTTTTTGTTTACACCATTCACATAACAATCTGTTGCAGTTCCTGTAGGCTCTCCCTTTCTTGAGTATGTGTTAAAAAACTCTCTTTTCAAGGTGTAGGTATCATCATCAATGCTCAATGTGATTTCTACACTGGCACCATCTGCAATATCATTTCCCTCTGAATCGTGTGAAATAATACCTGTTATTTTTTTGCCATCTTCTCCCTTTATTCCGAGAACATACTGAATTGCACGTTTGATTGTAGTTTTCCCTGTGGCGTTTCTTCCGAATACATTTGTAATGTCTCCAAAATCAATAATATGTTCTCCTACAAAACTCATAAAGTTTTCAAGGCGTAACGCCTTGATCTCAATTTTTTTCATTTTCTTCTTCCTCCATCCTTTTTCTCCTAAGATCGTGTACAAAATCATAAATACCTAAAACGTGGAACAGCATACTTTCAGATATATAATCATCTTTTTCAAGTATTGACTTCAAAATATCAATTCTTGTTTTCAGTTCAACATACTTTGCGTGAACCTCATCCACGCAATAAACAATCTTCTTATTATCTCCCATCATTTCCCTCTCTTTCCAAACCGACAATCCGTCCATTCTCAATCACTGTAAACACTCCCAAAACATTTGCAATCGTCTCTAATTCCTCAACGCTCAATAAATTCAAATCTGTAATTACCATAATCAGTTCCTCACTTTCTCAATATTTACATATTATTTTTTGCTTTCCTGTGTCTATATTTGACAGGTACAGATAAAAGTCAGTTTCTTTTATAAGCCGCCATTTTTTTACGCTCATATAATGATTGGTTACAACTCTTTTCTGTTCCCTTGTCAGCTTTTTTGACTGTTTAGCCAACTCATGCACCCCCTACTTCTTATGGCTGGTAACAAATGCACTAATTACAATTAGTGCAAGTTCTACGAATATCGTAGATGCAACCCCTGCCCAAAATGGATCAATCCACATTCAATCATCTCCTTTCTCTACGCAAGGCAGAAATACTCACCGTCAATCACCTTGTATGTTTTCTTTCCTTGCGGAAACATAGACTGAAACACTAGATTCTTTGGATAGTCTCCAACTCCCTGTATCAACAGTTCGTTTGCTATTTCCAACGCTCTGGTTGACGTTTTCACATTTCCAAGTTTTTTTGCTGTTGAATACTGACCACGTTGATATATAACGCCTCTGATCGTGTTCGGATACTGCTTAGACTTAACACGATTCAAAACAACAACTCCAGTAAGCCATAGCGTTTCATCATGCTTTGCATGACCGTTTTCTGCCATTATCAGCTTAGCAAGCAGTTCTACGTTGTCCTGCGTATACATCTTCATAGGTTTCTTCATTCCCTGCCTTTTCAATTCTGCATTGGACACCTTAATTTTTCGTGTCCTTGCAGAAGCCATTGAGTTACAACATATAAGTGAGATGGCAAGAATTAAAATAATTGTTTTCTTGTGTGTCGGGGCAAGCCTAAACATTTTTCGCCACCTCCTATTTGTTTTCTTTTTTTGATTCTTTGGAATCTTTTTTCTTTTCAGCCATATTCTCAACCTTGCCAAGAATATATCCCTTGTCAAAATCTGACATCTTAGGGATTGCTTCATTCAACTTCTTCACAATATCCTTTTCTCTCTCGCTCATTTATTCACTTCCTTTCTGTAGAAATTTGTTTACAAAATACAACTGACCTTTTCCAGTAACCTTTGTAGTAAGTGCAGTTCTAACATTTCCGTTTGGCATATTTATTGCCGTTTCTTTGACTTCAAATAGCCCTTGTTCTACATACCTTTGCACAGGTCTGTTTCTTGAAGAACCACTTTTAATCAGATACCCATTCTTTCTTAGCCAATCAAATAAACGATTTTGTCCTATGCGGTATCCGTTTTGACTTATAAGTTTAGCAAGGTCTCCAATTAATATTGCGTCCTTACTAGCACTTACAGCATCAGCAAATATCTCTTTCGGCTTCATTCGTTCTATCTGCTTGTCTCTTTCGGCAATTTTGTTTTGTGCTACCAAAAGTGCCTTTGCCATCAATTCGTCATCTGACATATTTTCCTGACCTGCTATGTATCCACCGTTCTTGCGGATTGACGGAAGAACTTCGGATGTTACCCAACGCTTAAATTTCTTTGCTGTCGGAAGCCTACTCGACAAGACCAGGGAATACAATCCCGATTCATTGATAAATGCGGTATTTTGCATTCTACCGATGGAATCCCGAATTGGGACATCATGTTTATCTTCTGAATCCACATGATCCGCTACAGCCTTTGCGCCTCTTTCGTAACCAAGTGCTTTTGCAACATCACTTCCACAGAACCAAACACTATTTACTCGGTCCGTTACCGTTCTGATTGCTCCGAACTCTGAATTTTCAAAAACTTTAATCTGTTCCATGTTCTCACCTCTTTTCTGTTGACTATAAAACAATTATACGTCATTCTAAAACATTTGTCAATATGTTGTTGTTGATTTTTTCAACATTTTGTGTTATTATACAATTAAAGAAAGGGGGTGCTACCATGAACCAGCGGATAAAAGAAATCAGAAACGCTTTGGGACTAACGCAACAAGCGTTTGCAGACAAAATAAAGGTAAAACGGAATACTGTTGCCACATATGAAATGGGCAGAAGTGTTCCAAGCGATTCAGCAATTGCATTGATATGTAATGAATTTTCTGTAAACGAAGAATGGTTGCGAACAGGGAACGGAGAAATGTTTATCGAGAGATCAAAAGATGAACAAATTTCTGAAATGCTTGGCAAAATCCAAAAGTCGGGTGAAGATAATTTTAAGCATAGGCTTGTATCTGCACTCGCACAATTAGATGAATCAGAATGGGATGTACTTGAAAAGCTGATTGATTCTATCTCCAATAAATAAAAAAAGAGCCACGGACTGAAATAATTCAAAATCCGTGGCTTTTCATTTTAGCCGATCAACGTCTTTACATATACATATATGGTTTTTAGCCAATGTATATCATCGCATTTTGCTATCAAGTTTATGAGTTTTCTTTTTATCTCATCCTCTCCCATGAAATACCTCCCTGCAAGTCCACTGGTAGCGTTGCACCCATTATAGAACATTTGTTCGATAGTGTCAATAGGGACAGGGCCAACGCCAATTAAACCCTGTCCCCACCGAAACTTGATTGCCTTTCGGCATAATCATTATCTCACAATTTTGGACTTGCAAACTGTCAAGGAATCATCATTTTCCGACATCATTCAACGCTTTTTCAACATCTTTCCTGTATTTTACAGGGACATCATCAATTGTAATTCTTTCTAACTGTATCTGATAGATGTAAAATGTAATAACTGCTTTGCTTGTCATTATAACTCACCCCCATCTGCTGATAACATATCCAACATGAGACTTTCCATTGCTTCTAGTCGTTCTTCCAGTGTCGGCTTGTCAGTGTTATCTATATAGCCTATTTCCTCATCAATTTCCTTTTGTTTCTCTTCGTCTAGTATAAGCATTTTTGTATTCTCATTGTACTTATACGCCATCAGTCGTTCTAATGGATATACATTTGGGATATCATTGACCTCTACAAGGTTTCCATCCCCTAACTTATAATATCCGTTATCATCAATTGCTATAGTATACATATTAGTCTCCTTTCTAAAATTCGCCCTCAATCACATACAATACTCTACCGCCAAACGATGGATTTCCGCTCGTGATTGTATCGGAGTGTACGTTTACCGTTACAGTTGTTCCGCTTGTAGATGGTGAGCTACAAGTGGTGAGGCTGTAATTTGATTCAAGATGTATTATTCTTACAGACTTTCCACTTTTGTCATTTGGTATTGTAAATCTTGCAGTTCCGATTCTTCCGCCATCTCCTGCACTTGTCCCCATTGTACCATTATATGTTGTCGACCGAATCCTTGCAGGGATGTAACCAAGTGCGTCTGTTACCGAGCTCTTACTTATTCCAGTTATGAATCCTGAATCATTGGTAAAAAAGCTAAGAGTAGTGGGTCTACCACCGATTTCACTCCAAGAGTAACTTGGTTTACTGGAAGCCTTTGCCCATGCGTATACATCAGATGCAGGAAGAGATGTCGGAATATCACTGGTAAGAGCAATTGTACCTTCAACTGGACGCAAGTACACATGAGTGGTTTCGTTTTTATTGGCACTATAATTTGCATCTGGAGCATAGTTAAATATTAAGTGTTCCACTCCACCTAAATTACCCATTGACCATGAACCATTCTTTGTAGGCATACATGCTACACAACCATAGCTGTCATCTCCCGGATACATAGAATACACAACAGCCCTATCTCTATCGCCTATCCATGAACCATTCGTATTTTTAACAATTCTCCCTGTAATTGTACCACCGCTCAACGGCAGATAGTTAGTGGAATCATACGCCCTAGAGCCAAGACCGAGCCATGATTTCAGAGCGTCTTTGGATATATCCTTGATTTTAGCAGATAGATTACCGCCATCGCCACTTGTATATCCTGCAATATACTTAATATCATCACCAGTAATACCAGCACCACTAAATCCAATTTGTATATGTTTTGCTGTATCGCCATAATCCGTTACCGATGTAGCGATGTCGGCTGTACCATGCAATGGTAAATAATTAGCAAACTTATCATTTAGCACTCTACCTTGGTTTGCACTTAAACTAGCATCGGTTCTTGTACTATCTAAACTGTCTACCACGTCACGCCATGTGTTTGTGTTTGTATCACTGTCGGTAAGATTGATAACAGTATCGCCTGTCTGATTCATGGTAAATGTGCCTTTAGTCGTACCGTTTTGATTGACCGTAACCTTACCGTTGCCTATAGTCGGCTTATTAGACAAATCTGTATAACTACCGCTAGTCGCTACAGTAGCAAGTTTGGTCTTGATATAATTCCACAATTTGCTTACAGGTCTACGAAAATAGCCAGTGTTACTTGTTCCACCGTCTACATTCTGTGATACGTAGTAGTCATTATCAACAGGATCATCCGTACCTACAGGTAGGGCATTTATCATTGCATCCAAGTCATATGTTGTGTTATCATCAGCGACTTCCGTTGTACTTCCGTCACTGCCAACAAGCTGTATCTTGCTTCCTGTTTTCTTGAGACTATAGGTTGTGTTTGTGTCCGCATCGGGTACTTCAAATGATGATGACGTTCCATCTCCCTTTGTAACTGTAACAGTATGATTTTTAATACCTACACCCTTTATATATGTTGATGTAATCTTTTGATTGGCAGAATCGTTACTTGATTTCGTAGCACTATCGGCACTTCCTGCACTCGTAGCGTAGCTAACTCTTTTTTCGCTATCTGCTGTATTGTCAACATTTCCAAGTCCTATATTTTCTTTTGTGATATTTACATTTCCACGTCTATATGCTGTTTCTGCACTTCCCTTTACTCCTGTAACCGGGCTTCCTGCTAATACGTCCCACTTCCCATCAGAATTTTTATATACATTCGACCCTAAAGGTATTGTATTTCCTGCTCCCTCTGCAAAATCTGTAGTTGTAGTAAACTCATCAGACACATTATACATATCACCTGTTTCCGCTAAACTTACAGATGGTAAATTTGCAAAAGTAACAGTTCCTTTTGGTCTTAGCGTTCCTGCAAATGATTCAGATATGCTTTTTGTCTGCTCATAATATTTCTTAGCATTTGTTTCACTTGTGCTTGCATTTTTTGCGCTTGTGCTTGCGTTAATGGCACTTGCGCCTGCACTGTCTGCTGACTTCTTAGCGTTTGTCTCACTTGTGCTTGCGCTGCTTGCGCTTTCGCTTGCACTGTTTGCTGATACTCTTGCATTGTTTTCACTTGTACTTGCAGATGTTGCGCTGTTAGATGCAGAAGCCGCACTTGTGCCTGCACTGTCTGCCGACTTCTTAGCGTTTGACTCGCTCAACGATGCAGATGTCGCACTGTTAGACGCACTGTCTGCTGACTTCTTGGCATTTGTCTCGCTTGTATTCGCAGATGTTGTCGCATCTGTTGCAGTTTTTGCGCTTGCACTTGCACTGCTTGCGCTTTCGCTAGCACTGTCTGCTGATTTCTTGGCCGCAGTTGCATTTGCAGAAGCTGATATTGCATAATCAGTAGCATTTTTTGCTTGATTCTTCGATTCGTTTGCATAATATTTTGCATTATCTAAATCTTCGCCATCTCTTATTTCACTACCGCCAATAGCGTATGACTGTGCCAATTTTGCATCGTATGCCGCATTGCTGGCACTTTCACTAGCACTGTCTGCTGATTTCTTGGCATCACTAGATGCAGTCTGTGCCTTTACAGTCTCGGCAATTATAGAAGCTAGATAATCATTTGCTAAATAATCATTTGTAATGCTTCCTTTTTTCAAATCAAAACTTACATGAGTGCTACCATCTTCTGCTTTACTTGTTGTGACTGCAATTCTTTCATTATCATCATAAACGTAATTTGGTGTCAAACTTCCAATGTCAGCAGTCCATTTTGTGCCATCTTCCGTTGTCATTGTGATTACACCTTTTTCATTCATGGAAAAAGATACTGGGATTTTTTCCACATTAAAATCCACAATAAATTCTGTGCCGTCATAAAACTTAAATCTTAAAATTCCAGTCTTTTCATCCCATGTTGGCGTTTCGGAAATGATCTTATAACTTCCATCTACTGATAATTTCTTTGTATCTAATTCATTGTATGCAACATCAAGAGAATCCGCTAAAGTCTTTATTGCACCATCCATGTTGTTTAGATTTCTTTTGTCCAGTGGAGTTATAAGTCCCTCGGACTTATTCTTCCAATTTACAGGATTATATTCTACCTTTGTGTATGCCATATGCTGTTACCTCACATTCTTAATTTGATGTTTCAAGTACGTACAAATCAAAACTGCTTTTTGTTACATTTGCTCCAACAGTGCTAGGTTTTACACTATATTCTGACACAGTAACCGTTCCTGTATTTTCATCTGGAGTTATTCTAATTCTTATTCTATACCCAATTGTTACAGAATTTGACGGATTTTCCATGCTGTCAATTCCAACACCAGTAACTCCACTTTTAATCAAAAGCGGCACTATCTTTGCCGGGAAAACTCCTTTTTCCTGAAATGGAATAAATTCATAAAAATATTCGGATGTTGAATTTCCAAACTTCGCATGTCCCTTTACAATAAGTGCAACTGTTTTGCTAAAATCATAGAAATCAAATTCATCACCATTTTGTATTTCTGCTTTAATAAGCCTTGGTTGAACAAGAGCATTTGACACTTTAACAGTTACACGTCCTATAGCCGATTCATTATCTTGTACGCTTTTATTTAATCTTGTGACGGTTGTACTCAATGTATCAACATTTTGTTTTACAGTTGTAAAGTCTGAATTTAATGTAGTCACTGTACTATTAAGCGTTGATATTGTACTTTCAAACTCATCAACCTTTGTCTGCATTGTTGGTATTTTGTTTATTTCTTCTGCAAATGAGCGATACACTTCATCCAACTGTTCCGCAACCTTTGAAATTCCCTCATCCATAACATTTAGGTTCTTTTTTCCAAGTGGAGTCAACAGCCCCTCTGACTTGTTCTTCCAGTTTACTGGTGTGTATTCTACTTTCGTATATGCCATATAATTCACGCTCCTATTCCGTCAATGTTGACACATCTATACAATATGTCATGTTTATTTGCGCCCACGTTGCATCTGTATCCCCATACTGGTACACTTGCACCTCTGTATAGTATTCATCAAATTTTATACCGCCTACTTCCATTTGCTTTATCACAAGTCTTGCAACAGCATTATTTCCGCTACCTGTTCGGCTTGTTACAATTGGATATAATATGCTTGTATTGGTTGTATCTGATCCTTTTGGTGTTAAATTGATTCCTGCAAACGATGCTTGGTGGTTAAACTTTGCAACCGTTGTCCATGCACTTTTAGCAAGTGTACCTCTTACATCTATACATAACTGCACCATTGCTCCAACCATTTTGAAATAATTCCAATAGTCGCTATTTGATGTAAAACCATCAGCAAGCGTAAACTTTGTGCCAGTATCATTCATCAAATCAATTTCCGTAAAAAATGGAACATCGCACTGAAAGTAGCTACTATTTTTACTAGAAGTAAACGTGCTTATTTTTTCTCCAGAAAGAGATACGTATTTTATAGTTGCTTCTGGATATTCTGTTTCCGTACTCCATGTGTCTTTATCTGATATTCTATATTGTTTTACAACTTTGCTTGCCCATGATCCATTTTTGTTTTCTGTAGACACAAGTGTTCTGTAGTAAGTCAGCAATCCACTTGAGCTTCTTTCTTCCCAAGTAGATGATACGCCTGTATTAAAACTTCCACTTGGTGACATTCCAGCAGATACACTTTCTTCGCTATTTTCATCTTCCAATTCCATTTCAATATATGGAATATCTTCTTTTGCTTTTATCTGTAATTTTCCACCAGTTATTGTTATGTCATTTGCGACAACTGATCCGTTTTCGTCAAGCGTAAAATTATCAGTAATAATGTTTATCGCTTCTTTGCTCAATGTAAAGTTTGGACTTGATATAGTAATACCATCGCCTGCTTGTATGTCAATTGTTCCACCAGATAATAAATTTAAGACATCATCAGCAGAAAGTTCAATGTTGTTTGACGTCACCTTAAACACTGTACCCTCGTTAGGATCTCCGCTCAATTCTACTTGAGACAAATTACCGTTGTTATCCACCTTAAGAACAATTGTAGAATCTGTCTGCTCGAATTTTGTAGCCGTATTTTTGGCAATATTAGTCATTTCAATACTGTATACATCCAAGTCCTTTTTGATTTTCAGAGTTCTTCCTTGTAACTGTGTTATCTCACTATTTACCGATGGATCATTTGTTCTTTTCTCGCTACCCTTTGATACATATTCATCAGATAAAGCCTGCACTCCCGACAATGTTCTGCTAAAAATATAGCTGTCTACAGAATCGTTCTGTTTGTCCAAAGAATACATATCTCCAACTTCCATATACGGCAATCCCTGCAAGGTTGTTGTGTTCGGTTTGTAAGATACATATTGCAAATATTCTAAGATGTTTTTCCCGACCTCTTGCAGACTCTCTACTCCTTTTCCGTAAAGAAGTATGTTTCCGCTAAGAACATACGGATTACTTGTGTTGTCACCTACTGTTGTTCCGTAATCATCTGAATCTCCTTTTATTGTAATACAAGTTGGGGAATATACAATATATTCTTCGTAAGTTGTATTCTTAAATTCAGGTCGTTCTTCCTCATCTGACATTCCAAAATATTCATAGTTTTCAGATCCGCTCATTGGATACAGATCTTCTTCTGGGTACAATGTTTCTTCTGGGTAAAGTCCCATGCTACCAAGAATAAGTACCTCAAACTTTCCAGTGCGGTTAATCCGTCCAAATCCACCGTTTACTTCGCAAAGGTATTTCAGTATGCTTGTTCCTGTCAAACTCCCCTCTGACGGCTCTACAGTCTTTTCTACAAGCATTGTGTCGTTTGGCAGGTCTTGCACTTCGTATAAAATGCCCAAATGTTTTAATAGAGATTCTCTCATCTCTTTTACAGTAACTTTTTTGTAAATCTCTTCATCTCTATAATTTTTCTCACATTGATATACTTCTGTCCACTGGTATACTTCCTCTTCTTGCCCAGTATTTACAGATATAGACTGATACAGCTTTCCTGTACTTGTATCAAGATATGTCATTCCTTGATTTTCATCTGCTGATACTCCAAGTTTAGACGGATCTGCATTTCCGCTAGAATCAATAGAGTATTCACCATGTTTCCACACATCTTCTAATGCTCCAGTTACATATACTCTTTGCGTTGCCAATACAGGAAATAAGTTGTTGTACCAATTTGACACATCAACGCCTGCATCATATAGAGCATCATACGCAACAACTTTCTTGTAATCAGTGTCATTTACAAGTTTTGCAGAAAAGACCCTATATACGCCCATTGGAACGCTAGAAATGATATTGTCACTTGCATCTCTTGCTTCTATCGTAGCTGTAAACTCTAATCCTGCAATATCTGTGTCTAAGATTTCAGAAACCTCAAACTCACAAGATGATGCGACACAACCACCAAGTTGCAAATCTTCATCATCGCAAATTGATTCCTTTATTGTCACAGATTCTTGATGCAGCGTTTCGTTATCAATCGTAAGTCCAACATCCCTAAAATCAAATTTGTAATTTTTGAAATACCCGGATTGATAAAATGGCCTTTTCTGATCCTCTGTAATTTTAAGCATTGTATCACCTCGATCTTTAATACTCTATAAATTCTACTGTTATCGGTTGATATGTTGGCTCTCCCTTATATGTTCCACCATATTTCCATTCAATATCTGGCACATAGAAAAAACCATGATCGTAGTCATCTTCCCATTCGTTAAAGTATGCAATTTTAACCTTTTTTTCTGGTAGTGATGCACATTTTGGCTGTTTCATTCCCTTTTTCAGAAGTGATACAAATTCTCTCATTTTGCTATATGACATATAAGGTGTACTAAACGATATTCCATCTCTCATATGTTTCAAAACATTTCTTTTTAGGTATCCATTTGCATTTACATAACTGTCCAAGTCTTGCGCTCTTCCCGGTGTGATAGATAAATTGTCTGCCGCAATAAATTTATCTAACTTTGTATATTTGTATTCACCGTTTTCATATCCTGTCGCTATCATTACAAGACCTTTGCTTAACACAAATCCTGCCATTATTACTACCTCTCATTCTTAAAGGTTAGCGACTGCCAAACAATTGACAGCCGGTATTTTTGTAACAAAAAAAGAGCGAAAATAAATTCGCTCTTCGTTTTTGTTTGAAAATTTTAACTTCTACATTACGGTTATAACAACGCCAAAATTACTTAGCAAAAACAATATTGCTACCGTATTTCTGGTCTTTTTCAGCGATGTGCTGTCCAACTCTGGGTTTTTAATAGCCGATCTATATATTATCTGATATACAATCATCCATATAAGTTCTATTGAATACCCTAAAAGAGCAAATGGACTTAAAATCATAAAGCAAGCAAGCACCATGGTTATTAAACATATAATATCCAAGGCACCGCTATTTGCTTTTTTCTTTACGACCCTTGCTCCACAATTTGGACATCTTTCTGCTGTTGTGCTAACACCGTGTCCGCATTCCATACATCTAATCATTGCCATTTCTTTTTCCTCCCCATTTTTATTTTTTTCATTATACACTCATTTTGCAAAAAAATCTACGCAAATAATGGATTTCCGTTGTGGGTTCTCTTGTATTGATCGTTTTCGGCTTTTACAATCTTTACAATGTCACCATCAGATACACCCTCAACATAAAGTGCATTGCCATTTTTGCTTTCATTCATTTTGTTTACTGCAATTGCTAATCCTGTCAAAACTGGATTCATTGCATTGTATACCGCATCTGATACACCTTCGGAAACACCTTTGATGATCTGATCGTTATTTGCAACCACTGTCTTACTTCCTTGTCTACCTACCAACTCAGGCTTTCCATACTCGTTAGCCCAGAATAAGTTAGCTTTATTAGGGTATCCACCATTTTCAAACTTTGGTACTGGTATTCTTTTCAGTTTTGGAAGTATTCTGCCGCCACCTAATGCCTTTGGAAGTTTTACATTGGTTATCGCATTAATTGGATCAATGATCATTGCATTTACAAATTTAACCATTGCCTTAATGCCTGTTTTTACTTCATCAATGGATAAAATTGTTTTTATTATTAATTTTTTGTTGCCCCAAAATTTCTTTGCAACTTCCCAGGCATTTAAGAATAGTGGTTTCCTCATGTCAATTGATCCTTTAATATTTAACTTTTTGTCTCCCCACAATTTCTTCGCAGTTTTCCACGCTCCAGTGAATAACGATTGAGCCATTGTGATTGAAGATTTTATAATAAGTTTTTTGTTTCCCCACAATTTCTTTGCGGCAGTCCAATAATTCAGCAATATAGTCATTTGTTCGCTTCTTGTCGGGAACGAAAAGCCGGAAATCGGAAGTTTTAATTTCAAATTTCCTCTTAATACCTTTTGCAGACCAGCTTTTAACTTTGTGTCGTTAAACCAATCCATAAATCCCTTTATCCATTCCGTAGGTGAATACGTGAATAAATCAGAAAATTTGAAATTGTATCTATATTGATCCATGTCTGTATTGGCTGTTGCTTTTGATATTGCAGTTCCTATTAGCTTTCCAAAATTAAATCCAAACGATACTGCCGCTGTTACCGCCAGTATTTTTAATGCTAAAGGTGTAGCTATGCCAAATGTTTTAGCGGCAATAAACGCCAAAATAGGTGTTAAAAATGCACTTGTAAGAATATTGTCGGAATTGAAAAACTTAAATGTTGCCGCTGTCAATGTAAGCCCTACCAAAATTCTTCCCAATGTTATATTTTTACCATTAAGAGCAGTAGTTATTGCTTTTCCAACACCTGCCAATTTAAGACCTACAAACAATGCTGCAATAGCTGATTCAATTGGGGCTTTATCAACGATTCCTTTTATAGACTTTGCAATTGCATTTAATAACTCTTTTGCCAATTTTCCCATATCCAATGCAACTTTTTTGAAGTCAATCGAAGAAATAAACTCGCCTATGGCATCTCCAACTTTTTGCCATTTTACCTTTTTTAATGCTGTGGTAATGGTTGTTACAATTCCGCTTATTCCGCTTGATATTGATTTTCCAAGTTCCTGCCATCCATTAAGACCAGTCTTTTTGTTTATTTCATTCATCTTTGAAATAAAGTCATTGATACCTTGTCCAATAGCATTTCCAAGACCTGCAAAATCAAATGTCGTTATTGCACCAAATGCTGTCTCGATGGCACTTTTAAGTACAGATGCCGCAGTTTTCAAATACTGCTGAATTACTCCGGTTTTAATTGCCGCATTTAAGGTCTTTGAAATTCCTTTTCCAAGGTTTGTCCAGTCTACCGTATCAAAAAACGTCTGTGTTGCTTCTAGCGCACCCTTGATAGAGTTTCCTATTGCTTTTCCAAGACCATCCCAGTTAAAAGTAGATACAAAACCGTTAAGTGCAGTACCCATAATGGTTGCAATCTTTTTAAGTCCTGCGGTCCAAGTAGAAGTGTTTGAATTTACCCAGTTTATGCCCTTATTCAACACGTTTGCAACGGCTTTTCCGATTTCTGTTCCATCATTTGTAAGCCATGCACCCTTAAACAAATCTTCGATTTTCTTTTTTAACTCGTCAGATTTGTTTGACATACCATTAAACGCTTTATTCCAACGCTTTTCATATCCCTCTACTGCCTTAATAAGAGCATCTGACAGTTGACCACTTACATCTGCACCAGAACCGCTTCCGTTGCCTTTTTTGTTCCCGCTGTCTTTTGATGATGTAAGATTGTTTAATTTATCAAAACCTTGTAACTGCTTATTAAATTCCTTTTGCTTGTCTGTCGCATTTCCGATAGAATCAGCCGCATTATCAGCACTATCCGCAATGTCGGTATATCCAGAATCATCAGTTCCTGCATTCATCTTTTTGCTGTTGGCCCATTTTATCCCAAACAAATCTCCGATATGCTGTATAAGGTCTTTAATTGCACCTGTCATAGCATTAAGCCATGGCAATACTTTTGCAACCATCGGCATAAACAATCTTCCAAGCATCATTCCACACTGGGAAATGTTTGTTTTAAGCATTCTAAACTGGTTCGCAGGCTGATTGATTGTGTTTGCTAGATCACCCCATGATACTTTAGACTGCTGCACCATAGCAATAACACGCAAATACTCTTTCTCTGCCTGTGTCATGTCTGATACGTTTTTCTTTACGCCTAAACTAAGTGCTAACTGTTTCAGACTTGCATTCGTAATGTCAATACCATATTTTTTCAATGCCATGGACATACCGGAAAGACCAGATGAAAAGTTATTCATTACTGTTGATAAATCAACATTTGTTAATGATGACATATCCCCGGCAAGCATTGTAAGTGCTTTTGCAGATACAATAGATGCTTCTCCAAACATTCCTACAGAATTAGTCATTTGTGCAATTCTCGACTGGAAATTAGTTACTTCTGTTACGTCAAGTCCTAAACTCTGCTTTCCGCTATTGCTTAATTCTCCGTTTTTACTTATGTCAAACCCTGTCATTTTAGATGATAAGGATGTAAGCCTTGTCTGAAAACTATTTGCATACGATTCAGCATCCGTATATCCATATTTTTTATAATCACCTTTATTTTCGGACGCAATTTTCCCTATCGCATTCTGAAAATAGTTAAATTCCTCTATGTAATCCATTGCCGATGTAATGGACTTTTTCAAAATTCCGCTAACTGCACGTAATGATGAGAACGAAAAATACAAATTTCTAACGTGTCCGACTATACTTCTGAACCCCTTAGAAACATTTATTGATCTGATTGCATTTTTAATATATCCACTTAATGCAGTTTTTGCTTTATTTATGCCATTTGAAAAATTATTAAACATATTGGCAGATGCTGTTTTGGCAACACTTGATAAAGCAGTTTTTAGTCCACTTAATTTTGTTGTCATTCCAGATACACTTTTTGTCGTTGCTGACGGCATACTTTTTCCAAGTGCTGCATTTAATGTTTTTTGTGCATTTTCTATGGAATATCCGCTCAACTTCTGTGCATTTCCAGTGCTTGCAGACTTTGCCTGCATATTTTGTATCATTTTAATCTCTTCTTGATAACTCTGGATAAGTTCTTTTGCTTCTGGAAATTGCTTTTTAAGTTGCGCTAAATTCTCTTTCAGATTTTGCAACGGAGTATCTAAAAATCCATTCTTAGATACCTTGTTACCAGATTCTTCGATGAATGAATCAAATTCTTTTAATGCGTTTTCAAAGCCCGAAAGATTCTTTATTGCTCCATCTGTTCTTATGATCTCAATGTCTTTTGATTTTGTACCTTTTCCTATGTTTTTTATTGATTTATTGAGATTATCAACGCTCTTTTGCGCAACCTTTATTCCGTTACTGTTTGTCGCTCCGTTTATTGCACTTGCAATATTCTTTATGTTATTTGTGTTGACACCGCCTAATGTTTTTGATAAATTTTGCAGTTTTTCAATAAGGCTGTCGAGTGCAGAGTCTGCCTTTTTGGCATCTGCTTCTACTTTTAATTCTAAACTATCTAATTCTGGCATTCTCGCACCTCACACTTCAAAAAAATAGCGCACCATAAAGGTGCGCTTTTCTTTAACCTAAATATTTCTTGTTTACGTGTCCTACTTTTCCCTTGTATCGTACTTTAGCATACCATTTATCCGTTTTTACGAATAAAACCTCTACTTTTGCAGATTTAGGGATTCGCAAGTAACTTCCTGTCAACTTAGTTGTTGCTTTCCATAGTAACAATCCCTTATCTCTTGTTACTTTCTTTGCCCAAGACTTCCTAAACATATCCGGAGTTTTATAAATCTTCTTCAACTCCGTTGTTGTACTTCCCCACTTCGGCAGATAAAAATGTGGAGTATCTACAATTGTTTTCCAATCTCCACCCCATCCAAGACCAATACTTTTAGCAATTTTTGCTACTTTCTTGATCGTATTAATGTCATACAGATCCTTTTTGTACTGAATCGCAATATCAAACGCAATTCCCCACATATGCTGACTAGAGTATGTACTTCCTTTTGCATTCGTCACTACCTTGCCCGGCTTTGTGCGTCCTTTGGCATACAACTTATCTTGGTGTTCCTTTGTGCGGAATCCCTCTGTGATGATGAGATAAATCCCCTTTTTAGCACATTTTTTTAACAATACAGTAAGTTTGTAGTCAAGCCATGGATGCAGTTTTGATCTGTCAATTCTTACGTCATGCTGTTTCTTCATTGCTATCACTCTCTTTCTTTTTACTCAAATTAAAGTTAGCCTGTCTGATAAGCATTTGAGCAACATACAAATCTAACATTTTCTTCTTTTTGTTTTTCGCTTTTTCTTCTTTTGTCTTTCCGTCTTTTTCTTCTTTTAACGGATCTTTTGGGTAATCCTTTTTGGTAAATGCCGCACCCAAGGCGTGTAAAACGTACATACCGTTTAACCAACATTCATGTTCTTTTGCTTTGTATTCTTCTTCTTTTGTCTCAATATACACGTCTATTTGCATTTTTATTTCTTTTGGCGTCATTTGCCAAAATTCCTTATGCGTTATTCCTGCTTTCAATGCCGCAGGCAAAAGATTCTTTTCGATTTGCTGTGCGAATGTTAATTCTTCTCGGTCATTTCCTTTTTCTGCTCCTCCTCGGACTGCATCATCTTCTCCAGTCCGATCAGTTTGAAAAAACCATCTTCGCCCATCTGCTCAAGCAACATATTTACAACGCTGAAAAAGTCGCTATCATTTTCTAAAATATATCTCGCTAAAATGTTTTTTGCTTCTGAAATGCTTCTTACAGTTCCATCCCCTGCTTCTGTTCCATGGTGCTGTAAAAGTGCCGCATAAAACATAGATACTGCCAAATTAGGGATACTTGAAATCTCTTTGATTTTACTTTTAAGATTTTCTTCATCTTCTTTCTCATCTCCAATAGCCGTCATTAAAGTAATGACTTTTGCCGTACACTCATCGTACATTGCCGCTTCTACTGAATACTGTAACTTATAATCATTTCCATCTACTTTAATTGTTTTATACATTTTTTCCTAACCTTTCCCCAGTATTTATACTGGAAAGGGGCAGTCCGTAGACCGCCCTTTCTTTTACTGTTATTTTTCCGAATCATTCAAATAAGATGAATAATCCATATTGGCTGTTTTGGCGTTTTGTTCACCATTCGTCACAGCCTCTGTTGTTTCTGACGAATGGTCAGTTATTCCCCCGATGCTGCCTCAACAGGAAGAGTAACTGCATCTCCAAGACCGATATACTCTTCAATCGTCAAATTCATTTCGACTGTTAGTAATTCGTTCTGCGTAAATTCTGGTTCCGGAATAAGTTCTGGCGGCTGCGCAACGAAGAAGAACGACTTGTTAAGTCCTGGAACATATGACTGAAACCACATTCTAAGACCACCAGTAGCTGCCTGATAAGCACTGATAAGCTCTTCCCACTCTTTTACCGTTTCCGTTGTAATGTTTACTACAACGGCAATTGCGCCGCCAGTGTCAGCACGACCCTTTACGTATCGTGTTACCTTGTCCTCCAAAGCAGACGCATCAATTTGTTCTGGTTCGATAGTAATTCCCGGAATGGAATTAATTCTTGTTAGCTGTTTAAAAGTTGTTGGCTTTTTTCCTGCCGTTGTTTCAACCGCATAGCCAAACTGCACACCTAATGTGCTAATACCTGCATCAGCCATTTTTACCTCTCTTTCTACCACTAAACTTTTTTGTGGTCAGCGAGCGCACTCAAAATGTACGCCCGGTACTATACTAATGTGTCATTTGCTCCCACAACCCTAGATGCCCTAAATGTTGCAGTGCGTATTTTGTTTGAAATGTTATAAAAAACATTTGAAACACCAAATTTCTTCGACTTAAAAAACATAACTGCATAATTTGAGAGTTCTTTCAAGTTTTCCCTATCTCCCTTGTAAGAAATGGTCACTTGAAATGTTGGATCTATTCCGTTTATTGTATTCCCGGAAATATCTCTTCCAACTTCTCTAAAATCAATCTGTTTTACAAGTACAGTCGGGAAAATTGCCGTACCGTCTTGTTCTTCATCTTGTGTTATGTATAAATCTTTGTATTTCTTCTTAAATTTTTTGTTGTAGGCATAAGAAAAAAGACTAAATACTGTATCTTCAAATTCTAATGCCCACAAATTCAACTCGTTCATTTGCTAAACACCCTCTTTGCAACAGACACATATTCATCTATGATTTTCTGCTCTGCCTTAAACAATGGCATTGTTGCTTCAACACCATGCGTCATTACCAGTTCTCCAGTTTCGTCATAGTAACCCCAAACTTTTTGCTGTCCATGACCTGCTCCATATGAACCTATTAAAAATCCAAATTCCTGTCCTTTTGGATGCGGACTCGCTCCAGCTGATCCGTTGTAATAAACACCTGCTCCAAATTCAATAAACAAAACCTCTTTTCCCTCTACGATCAGATTTGCAATTGATTTGGTATCAAACGCATTGATTTTTACGTGCGTATAATGTTCTGTGTCAGAACCGCTGCGCACACCTTTTGAATCGTATGTGTAATTTGCTTTCTGCATATTGTTTTCGATCACAGGTATTCCAACTTCGGTCAATCCCTTGACAAGCTGATCTGTCTTTTTTCTAAGTTCCTGCTTTAGTTTTTGCAGTTCCTTGATTGCATTTTGTATGGATTTTTGGCTTAAGCCGAAACTGATTGTTTTCATCGCTTCTCCTATTTGACATTCTTTTGCAGTAAAAACAAATCAACCGTCAATCCCTCATCAGCAACGCCTTTGCATACATAGTCAGCACTCTTTTCATCAACAAGCCCATCTTCCGTATAAGTAGGATCTGATTGTTTCCAAACAACGTCCCCTGCCTTTATTGGCAGTTCACCTTTATCTGTGACAATCTGAACATATGTTGACGAATCATCAATACCAAACTCTTTTACTAATACTTCGCTTAGCTTATTGCTGATATTTGCATAAAAATAAGTTGGCTCTGAAAAACCAACTTTTTCTCCTAGGATTTTTGGTATTTTGTTACCATCTTCATCTGTGTAATAAATCACAGAACCACTTGCTGAATCTTTATAAGATTCATACACAATGTTACCTTTTTCATCACGTTTGTAGATGGTAACTCGTTCTCCCTGCTTTGAATATCTCATTTCCTGCTTATTGATTTCAAGCATTGTCCTCTACCTCTGGAAGTCCTGCAATACTTGTCAGCATTGAAACAACACCTGCAAGAATCGCAGAAGAAACAACCACTTTCCAATCAACACCGCTTAACACTGTGCTTGCTCCAATCACACCAACCGCAGTCTGTGCAATTGTCTTTACTGCTCTAATCGTTGCGGCCTTTGCCCAACTTTTCCAATTTTTCATAAGCCTTCACCTCATCATCTTCATTCATGTTTAATCGGATGTTTAACTCATCAATTCTTTTATGTGCCTGCTTACAGCTCTGTTCCAAAATAATGATTTTGTCATTATGCTTTTGGATGTCTGTACGAACACTAGACAACTCTGACTTTATATCTTGCGTTGTCGAATTGATATTGTCCAACTTCATGTTTATTCTGGTGTTTTCTCTAACACGTTCTTCGATATCTTTTTTGTCAGTTCGCTTGCTGTTCTTCATACCCATAAAGACGGAAAAACCAAGAGATAAAACGCTTATAATGATTGCTGTCGAAATTTCTATCGTCATGATCATATACCGCCTTTCTTTTTTTTGGCACACCGCCCACCACCCTTTAGTGTGTGCCGCCTGCTATCATATTACCTGCATTAGCAATACGATAACGCACAATCTTCTAAAAACTGATAAAATCAGATTTTTTTAGCTAATATGCGATATTGGAAGTACAGTATCGAACAACTTTCCGCTGTCAATCCAAGTCCTAGATATTCCATTTTCAGTATATGATTTCATGAAAGACTCTCCGGCCTGCGATCTATAGTAAACAACCGCATCAACAACTATGTTTTCATAGTTATTCAGATCTTTTTCTATCATTTCATCTGTATAATTCGATGGATACTTTCGGATTTCTTTGATTTTTTGCTTCGCTTGCTTTATAAGTTGTTCGAGTAACAAGTTCTCGTTTTTATGATCGAATACAACCACATCTTCACCCTCGATTGTACTCACCTTATAATGCAATAAGCGAATCTTCACTTGCTCAAGTATGGTGTATTCATCCATTTACGATCACCTCTAAATTTCCATCAAAATCTTTTTCAATTCTGATTTGCTTTTATCTGCACTATCAATACCTTTTTCATTTGCCAGTTCTCTCAATTTAGCAACTGGCATTTTGGCAATTTCATCCTTTGAATATGAGTTGTTTTCCACAGTTTCTTCCGGGGCATTCATATATTTTGAAAAATCATCTACAAGTTGTATAAGTGGTTTCCCCTGCAAATTATGCTTGCCCGATAACTCTTCCAGTCTTTCTGCTGTTACTGAAACACCCTCACGTGGGAATGTTTCTCCCACGTTATAAGGGTGTGAATTATCCTGTAAGTCTGTGAAAAAATGTATTACTTTATACATTTGACCACTCCTTATTATTATGCTCCTGTACTTTTAGTATCTTCGCCAGTTACAGAAGTACCCTCTGCCTGTGTGATGGTTGATATAACCACTCCATCAATTCTTTCTGCAAAAATGGCGATTCCAGATGCAACAACATCTTTCACTGTCATGTGATCGTAATCTGCCTCTTCGTGAATACCAATAAGTCCTGTGCTGTCTGATCTAAATACAAATCCCTCGTCCAATCCAGCACCGTTTACAGGAATGTAATACAACACAATATTATCCTTAGCAGTTGCATAGACCTTCCCCTTGTCGATGGACTTGGCAAAAACAACCGTTCCTAATCCCAGGAAATCTTCCACATAGCGCATACCAAATGCGTTCTGAATGGTAATATTTGCCTGGCCAAGATAATCAGCAACATCAAGCGGATTCATGAAAAATACAGGCTCAATCTCGTCATCCTCAAAAAGAACCTGCAACTGTCCCCATGCCTGTGCTAATGCCTGCTGGAAACCAACTCCTGTTGCTGTTCCTGTACCCGTTTTAAGGAAATCGAAAAATTCTTTCTTAATTCCTCTCTGTACGTCTCTAAGCATTTCATCCGTTGTCATTTCCACTGCCTGATCGTAACCTTTTTCGATGATCGCTTCTGCCGATGTGGCTTTTCTCCACTTCTGCAATACAATCTCCTTGTAGGAAACCGGATCTACTTTGTAATGAGACAAAGGAATCAAATCTCCCTCTGCTACTTTTCCATCTACCAGAGTTCCGGACGCTTTATACGTCTTTAACATTGTTCCGGATGTTTTTGGAATTTTTCTTGTTACTCCAAGTGCTTCCATCAGCTTCTTGACGGAATATCCAAATCTTTCCACAAACTCGATCTCTCTTGCTCTCTTGAGATCTTCTTTCTTAATCAAATTCTCTTCTGCTGCCATATTCTACCTCCTAGCAAAATAATTCTTGATTCATAGCAATTGCTTTTCTTCGCTCCGCACGATCTTCAATCTGCATAATCTGGTCTTTGGTCATGCCAGTGTATGATCCGCCAACATTTACTCTTGGACGTGATTTCTTCCACTCTGCTTCTGCTTTAGCAACTGCCGATTTCACTTCGTTTTCAATCAATGCAGCGACTGCATTGTGATCTCCATCAGAGATTGCATCAATCAGGTTCTCAACCGCTTTTTCAGTAGACAAACTCTTATAGGCCGATACTGCTTTCATATGATTCAGTTCTTTTTCAACCTGTTCATACTTCTCACGTTGCAGTCTTTCTGCTTCTTCTTTCTCTTCTGTAGCACGTTCTTCCGCTGTCTGCTTTGCTCTTAAAGCCTTAGTGATTTCTCCTTTTTCTCTAAGAGCCTTGTCTAATGCCTGTTTCTGCTTTGCTCCTGTCGCTTTAGCCTCTGCTAACTGCGCCATAAGTTCTTCCACTGTTGGAGTCTCTTCATTCTCATTTTTTGCCTGCTCTTCTACAGCTGAATCATTTTTTTCTGTTGTCGTTACATCAATTGCTTCACTCATTTTTGTTACCTCTTACTTTCTTTGTGTTTTTACTTCTCTGTATTTTGTGTTTTTTTGGGTGCTTCTCTGCACCAAATAAAAAAGCCCTTGCTTTCGCTTAGGCTTAATTTCATAAATATTTAACGGAGCATCTGCAATTTGCTATTTCTTTCATGTCTGCTCCTAAAGATGTATCTTTCGGAAAGTACATCATGCTATCACCAACAATAAATACTCCGTTAATCGGAAGCACCTTATTGTCAATCACTTGATGCGTTTTCCTTACTCGATAATCTTTCATAGTGATCCATTGTTTTCTTGTTTTTCCACTTGCAACAGCGTTTATATAATCAACTCTGTTTAATGACGTATTCGCTTCATTTTCTGCGATTAGCCTTGCCCTGTCATTAGATGCGATCCATTCGGCATCTATGTTTTCTAATGTCGTTCTCAATGTTTCTTCCGCAAAATAATCAGCATACATTTTGAAGAAATCATCAATAGCCGTGTAAGCCATCAGAACGCTCAAATAACGCGTTGCAATTTCTTTCTTGACGTATTCTTCGTCTTTGCTCCCAAAGTCTGCCATTACGTCCAATAACTCAAAAAGAAACAACATCACATCTTCCATTTGTTTTGAAAATGCAATCCGTTGTTTCTTCTGCTCATCTGTCAATGCCATCTCTCCAAAATATTTTGAATAGTCCATCGACAAATTATTCAGCTTATCAAATCTACTTGTCATAGGCATCACTTTTCCGTTCTGCTCTTGTCAATCAACGGACTATTTTCCACTTGATCGGACAAATCGCTCATAATCCTGTCGTTCTTAGGATCATATTGTTCTTTGTTTTCTGCATTTTGATTTTGATTCTTTTCTATCGTTTCTTTGCTGTTTTCCCAAACTTCGTTAGGATCGTCAAACAAAGGTATTGTGTTGAAAACATCTTTTCCGTTTACGCCAGTATTTATCAATGTTGCGATGGAATTACATTTTGTCGATAACTCATAGGTCTTTTGACGTTTAATACTTGGCTCTACATCCGCTGTTGTTAAGTCCCTTAACGGACTGTCTTGCGGAGTGTTTGGGTTTTCTCTGATCGCAGATAATACAATTTCCACCTCATCCAATTTGTTAGAATCAGTGATCAACTGTTGTTTTGCCGCCGCTGATTCTGCGTGTGACCATCCTGTTGCATCACTCATAGCTACTCCAGTTGCTCCAGATGTATTGTCATTTCTTGCAGGAACATTACATTTCTGCAAAATAATTGCTCTTCTATACTGTATGTTTTCCAACATACCCGGATAATCGTAATCAATGGCAAGTGGCTTTACAAAAGGTGTCTTTCCGTCTGGATTGGTATATGTCTGCAACCATTCTCCCGACTTTGGCTTTCTTACTTCTTCAACCTTTTCACCGCTTTCCGTCTCTGTTTCTATAACAGGAAAATCTACATCGTTCGTATGCCACATTGCTTGCGTATTCTGCTCTACATCGTTTGTAAAGTCAGATATTAGCAAGTTCAAATTGTCCATCTCATCAATATATCTTTCCCATGCCCCCATTCGGTCATAAGATCTGATATATTCTGTTATTGGAACAATATGAAGCGGATTTTCTTCACCGCTTCTTTCCATGTGCGCCCACTTGCTAGGTGATGTTACTTCCGACTGTAGATTTACAACCTCAAATCTTTGGTCTTTTGTGTAACAAGTGTAATATGTGTTTCCGGAAATGCTGTCATGCCTGTATGTGACGCCAAGCATGATTCTTTTGTCCGGATAATAACTCGATCTTACAACAAATGAACTTCTAGGATCTAACACATCTAATTCAAAAAGTGGCTTTCCTTTTCTCCATTCCATGTTAATATCAACATAGACGTTGCAAATACCACAGATTTCTACATATCTACCCAACTCTTGTGTTTTAGCCTTAATCCTAGCCATTGCATACTGTTTGTTTAATTCTGATACAGCTTCTGATATTTCTTCATCCGAACCGTCTCCAGTCTGCACAAGCGTTATTGCGTTTCCCCACTTAAACCCTGTGTTAAACTCTGTGACTTCATTTGCCACATTGTCGCTGCACTGGCAATCTATATCCGGTCTGTAAGTTTTTTTTCGTTGGAGTGGTTGATCTCCCTTTTCGTAGTTAATCAAATATTCGATGTCATTTGCATTTTTTACATGCAAAGCGTGTGATCTTCTTAGCACATCCAAGATATTTGATTCGTCAATAACAACTTCATCTGTTGTTATCATTGTTCGACCACGCATATGTCTTGCCACTGTTTACACCTCTCTAAATAAAAACAACACCGCTAGATGATTGCCGTTCCGGCAACTTCTCTAACCGTGTTTCTTGATTTTCTATGTCATAAATTACTTTTTTGTTGCACTTTCTGCATCGTGCAATCTTGTTTATTTTTGATTTTCCGTCCCACGTTGCGACTTTTCGACCACAAGCAGGACAATATATTGTTTTGCCCATTATTTTTCCTTTCAAAAAATGCTCCCACAATTTTGCGGGAGCATACACAGGAGTATGTATGAGAAAGTGAGTTCTTAAACTCTTTCACATTTACACTATATAACAGCATTTTATGACATTCAATGACATTTACGGACATTTCAAGACATATAGTCATTTCCGTATCTTTCCTCAAACTCTCTTAGTGCTTCGCTGTAAATTCTTGTTGTGTGTCTTTCTGTATATCCAATTTCATCTGCTATTTCAAACAGAGTCTTGTCTTTCACAAATGCCATATAAAGGATTTTATAGTGCATAAGCGTTAAGCTTTCCAACTGCCTTAATATATATTGCTTTTTATCGTAGTATTCATCAATCAAAGCATCGACTTTTCGTTCCATTTCATCAATTTTAGCGCATATAGCACCTATTCTGTCGGGTTCTGGGCTTGTTTGTACTCTCTCACCTCCAGAAGATCCAGTAATGCTTTGCGACATTTGACGCATTTCTGCAATTTCCGATAATTTGTTGTTGATAATACAGTTGATCTTTGATATTTGCATCAGATACTCAATTGTACTCATTGTAACTCCCTCACTTTCTTCTAAATCATACTCGATATAATATTTGCAGTTCTTTTTTTCTTTACTTCTGTTACTCTTAAAGCAAAGTTTGACAAAACATCTGGAACATCGTCTAATTGCTTTTTCCCGGATACAGAATATCTTGTCAACAACGACATCATAATTCCATACGGATCGTTTGGTTTATAATTGTCCGGGTCCTTAAAAATAATGTGCTGTAAAATCCAAGACGAACACTGAAATATTCTTGCTTCTTTGTTTGTCTCTGTTGGAGCATCCGTTATGTTGCAGATCCAACCCTTTTCTTCAACTCTTTTATTCACTTCTCGTGCAACTCGATCACCACCAGAGTTTGATTCAAATTCGCAGTCTTGCACATTATTTCTAACAAGCAAGTTTGCAGAATTTTCATATTGCATTTCATAATCTGCTCCATTATCACATACGCAGTCTATGCAATAATAATCATCCCCATATCGTGCAAATACAGGCATTACAAAGTAATCAGTACCTTTTCCCTTTGTATCGCACTGTGCTGTTATGATCTCTGCTTCACCATGCGGCAAATTCATATATCTTCTAAGTTTTTCACTTGGGAATAATAATCCCTCTCGTTCAATTGGCTGCTGCTTGTATAGGCATCTGTAGGATATATCATCCATAAGCAACTGTTGATCTGCGAAAAATTCTACCGTAAAACCGCCAAACTCAAAATCGAAATTACTTTTTTTGGTTTTTGGATCAATATCCGGCACAGCGATTATCTTTACTCTAGGATTTCCCTCGTATGCTCTCTGCACTCGGCCAATTACATCATGTACGCTCCATCTTGTAGCAATATGGATCTCCTTACATGGCCTATCATTCGAATCATTTGTTTTTCTCTGACGTGCATCTACGCTATACTTTCCCCACAGCTTATCCAACGTATTTGGATTCATAGCTTCTTCTATGCCACCGATCATATCGTCAATTAGCAAGAGTTTGGACGCACGTACTTTTCCTGCATTTTTACTGCCTACAGAAGTACATTGTATAGACGGAAACGGTTTATATTTACCAACATTAAATTGCTCTAACTTTGCATTCGTTCCACTAACTTGTAGATCTGGAAATATCTCACCCCATGTATATTCTTGCGAGTTAGTGACAATGTCGTACACTCCATCGTAGTACATTCGTGTAATATCGCCACTATGCGAGTAAAACAAGCTAAAGTCGTTTGGATACCACCCTGCAACCAATGCGTGAAAAAACTTCTCTATTGTTGTTTTTCCTGTTCCTGGCGGCATACTGATACATAATATGTCGTATTTATCATCTATTATACCTTGCAACGCTTCTACAAGCCCTATGCGCATAAAGCACTTTCGCTTAGGCATATAAAACCGTTCTCTTGGCTCTCTGTTTTTCTCCAAATACTGCAAGGCACTATCTACAATATTCAGTCGTGCTTCGATTAGAAGAATCTCATAATATGTATCTATGATTGCATATTTTTCTTTTCTTGCAAAAGCATACTTTTCCAAATCCCACACGCTGCACCTTGACTGCGAAAACACATATTGTTCAATCAATTGCTTTACACGTGCAGAAATATATAGACCATACTTAGATTCTTTTTCAGTCTCGACAGCAACTTTAACGGCCTGCAAATAAGCCTTTATGATTCCCTCACTTATTCCATTTGTTTTTATAAACTGTTCATAACTGCTTACTGCTTTTTTTAATTCTTCGCTTGGCATAAAATACCTCACTTTCAAAAAAGCAAAGGTATTCTACCTCTGCCTTAAAACTTTTACAGGTTAGCGGCCGGAACACTCTTACCGGTCGGTTATCTTCTAAAACACTTTTCTTTTGGTCTCCACACATCTTCATTGTACTTTTCAAGCCATTTACAGCGTTTTGCAAGGCATTTATGCTTATATGCCAGTTCCCTGTTCAATGCCCCTTTATGAGCATCACAATGACAATATCCAATTGCATTGCCTATGTATTTACCGTTTATAGCTTTTTCTCTCATAAAAATTCTTTCTACAAATGTGTAAATTTCTCCATATCATGGTTGGCACGTACATAATCAACCAAATCTTCTGCCATTTTCTTGAAATTCTCATCTTCAAAAAGTGCAGGATGTGCGCACAAATCACATGATCCCTTTTCTCCGTTTTTCTTATATTTTTCATAATCAAAGGAGATTGCAAACATCAAAATTTTTGTTTTATTTTTCGTAAGTTTGTTGTAAATAAATTGTGAAATTTTACTTTTCATATGTCACCCACTTATAAAAAAATTGCACATACACATTGTATATGCACTGTTTACAGTTACTTAAAAGGGACTTGCGGAAACGATCCGCAATACCATCCGTTGCAAAGGCAGTAGCAACTTCAAGCAATCCAACGTCCCTTACAATCAGATAATTGGAGGTTATCCGTTGACAACTACAAAGTATTTTGGGTCATACCTTGCAGATTGGTCTGTGTGGGATTCGAACCCACTACCGCACATGGGAAAATGACAACCAACAGGAATCAAAGTCAATGGGAGGGTATGCGGTTTCCCTGTTCAGACCACCAACAAACACTCAAGTTTGTCTTTTTATGGAGTGCAGACTATAACTGCTGGGAGAAAAAAACAAGTGAAAAATCCCAGTTTGAATTTCACAAACACCACCCGGACCTTGTGACGGTCCTTAACAGCTTTCCGCTAGGTGGAGAAAGGACTATTATCCTACACAGTCAACATGAAACCCGTATAAGATATGCCAAAAAATGGCAATTACCCGGCACAGGATTCGAACCTGCCAAAGCCAACCCGGGCAACAGATAATAGTAGTCTGCTATTATCTGAACGCTTGTGACACGTTTATTTTTCCTCGGAAGTCTCTTCATCTTCCGGGGGCTGACGTGCCGTAGTATCTGCTTCTTCTCCAAATAAAATCTCTCTTACACTACCGTTTGCTTCTTTTGCGATATTGTCTGCAACATCTTTCTGAAACACCGCCGCCATAATACTTAGATTCTCTTCATGAATCAACAAAAGCAGTCTGACTACTTGATTTAATATCTGTATCATTATACTTCTCCCTTTCGTGCCTAAATTGGCACCTTAACATTTCAGTTACGTTTTCTCTTTCTAATCCAATTCCATGCCTTTGACGGAACAATTTGCATTCAAGCATTTGTCCACATTTTGTGCATTCATCGTCAATATCTTTATGACCTATTTTCATTTTTCACCGATTGCAAATCAATATATTTTTCAATATACCATTTTGCTTTTTCCAAATCTTGGATTCCGTTCTTTCTCTTATGACGATACAGATACTTAAAAGCATTGCACACACAAAATTCCATTGTTGCGTCAATACCCATTGTTTCTACAATCACATCTATACACTCAAATTTTCCTGTCTCATAATGTGATGGATGATTCACCGGATCATCTACACGCATACTCGATTTATCCACAACAAACTGCTGAATGTTCGCTGTATCGTCACCAAGCAAAAAACTTTGCACTTCTGCCATTACACATCACCCCTCTCACGATGATTGGCTCGATATGTGTCGAATCCACCCGGGTATCTTGCCTTTAACTTGTCAATGTTTGTCTGCATCACATCATCAAGATCAAATCCCATAGCGTAACATATCATGGCTGCATACCACATGACGTCACCTAATTCTTTCTTCAAATGGTCTTTGTCTAGTTCGCTGTCATGGAAAATCCATTTCTTTACCATGTCCAACGTCTCTCCGGATTCCCCTGCAAGCCCCAGACATCCATTTATTAGTCCCCCGGCATCACAGGCCCCCTTCTTATTAGCGTTTACTACCATGCCTGCAAGCCTATCAGTTCCGCAGCCATCATTTGTCCTCATTGCCAACTCTTGGTACTCGTTTCCTGTCATATCATATCTCCTCACTCAAGCCTATACAGCCTATATTTTGAATGCTTTACCTTGCTACCTCGTATCTTCACAACTTCCGGCACAGCCCACAAACCAAATACGATGTGAACAACCTTTACTCCATGTAGCTTTAGCAGCATTAAATCTTGCACTCTGATTCGTTTCATGTTATAATTTCCTTTCAGTAAACCCACTTTTGTTTTGGAGAATATTTTTGGGACTTAGTGGGGGGGTGTGGCTGCCGCCATCATAAGGGGTGGGTGGGGTCAGCAGTTTATAACATCCCAAGCGCACCTGAACATATGTTCTAAAAACTCTCTGTGATAAACTCCGGTTTAGCCTAGAGATGAACCACTATATATTGTGTGTTCCGCCATTGTCACCACTATATGTTGTGTTTTGCTCTATTCCGGGCTGATCTATTTTCTGGAGTTCTTCCACCGTTGGTAGGCTTGATGCAGAAATAACAGGTTTTGTTTCATTGGTTCTGCCTGCTCCTGGTAGGTTCCAGCCGTGATTCTTATTCAGTTTTGCAAGAACTCCAACGGGGTTTCTAATCTGCTGCATCAAACAAAAGAGGCTGTCCTCGTTGTCATCTCTTATAGTATTCAACAAATCGCTGTGGCGGCCACTTAGATATTCTCCATTTTGCCATCTATACAGCTGATCTTTACCAATACCAACCATTGTAACAAAACCATGTATACTACACTCTTTATTATGCATATCACATATACGCTTATATATATTATGATATATCCATTCTACACTTGGTATATCATAACCACCAGAAGTAGTTTTCTCTACATACGTATACTTACATGGCTCAAACAGTTTTATTCTTAACTCAGTTAGTACATCTCGCCAGACGTTGGGTGTCAGATTAAACTCATCGAAACCCCATACATCGCAGTAGTTCTTTATGATGTCTCTAGCTACCGGGGGCATATCTTCAACGCATGTTATAGTCTGTTTTACTTCGTAAAATTCCCTGCTCATGTCTGCCCCCTTTCCGGCTGATTGCCAAATAAAAAACGCCCGCAAAAAAGAAACCTGTAACCGGATCTGTTCCCGGTAGATTCTTTCTTGCGAGCGTGTAACTTACGTAATAAAATGACCGTCCTTGCTCATATACTGTCAAGCGTTGCCTCAAGCGATCGCTTATATCCGCCTCGGTCAGCTGGAGCAATCTATCAACGCTTGATTTGATTTGTGGCTAAAATGTATCATAGATTTTTTTGTTTGTCAAGGGGTATTTTGAAAAAATATAAATTATTTAGGTGTGTAACTATATATCTAATAACCCACCATATATGTATATAGTTTAATTTATATAGTGGGTTATCCCACTATTGTATATAAATATTTTATATTATGTAGTGGGTTTACCCACTATGTATATTATATAACCAGCCCCCCATATTAGGGGCTGGTATTAAATTATTATTTAATGTATAGGCAGTCAGCCTATATGTATAGGCTAAATATAGTAGTGGCTAAATATAATATATAGGCGGTCAGCCTATATGTATATTAATATATTTAATATTATTATTTAAATTATATATATATTATATAATGGGATTTATACAAAAATGTATACATAATGTTTACAAATATCTGAAATGTACTGAAATTCAATGGCTGGGGCTGATCGTTTTTGCATGATCCGAAAAAATCAATGCATTATATAACTAATGTAATATTATATCTATACAGAGTTGTTATTGCTCGGATGTTGCCCATCCGTAAACAGTATAGCTATTGTAATTATAAATTCTATCAAATATTCATAATTACATCTATACAAGTATTATCTAACGAACGATTATACATTTACAAGCATTTTATATATACATATGAAACCATAAGCACAGCGGACGTTAAACTCATCAGAAAACAGGCGTTTTTATTTTTATTTTATATTTTGTTCATAAAAATTTTATAATTAAAAACCCCAGCCATTCATTGACTGGGGCAAATATTTTTACAGGAAGATTTTTTCTTCCATCTCGCCATATTTTGAGTCGATTTTTTCGATCAGCTCATCATAACTACGTCTTGCGTCGGAACATCGCAAATCGTAGTTATTGCCATAAGGCGGATAGCCTTCTGCTTCGCATTCTTCCGCGATTTCCTCGCATTCTTTGAGATACTGGGCTTCCAGCTTGCAGATTTTATCAATATCTTCCTTGCTATAAACTCCCGCCGCTGTCATGTTGCGGCGCATTTCTTCAATTTTATTCATCGGATCATACCTCCTTTGCCAGATCTTCGATATAATCAATCACATCAAGCAGTGTTCCAATCTCTATCGGGTCTGCTGCTTCGTTGTCAGAAACGTAGAACGTGCCGCGCAGATCTCGCCAAACGCAGAAGTCGCTGTTTGAGTAAACATTAAACGCCTTTTCTGACATCTCCGATCCGTCAAATTCTACTCTTCTAAATGTTTTTCCTAATTTTTTCATGATCTGTCACCATACGTCCTTAGGACGCCCTTTCTTTTAATCTGTATATATAATAGCATGATCTCTTACTTTTGTCAACTCTTTTTTTTATTTTTGTCATATATTTTTTTATTTTGTAAAATAAATGTTGACAATATACATATAATATGATATTATAATTACAGAAACAAAGAAAAGCGGCAGCCGCTCACCGACCAAAGCTAACGACTGCCGCACCTCACTAGAAGAAAGGTAGATCCATTATAACATGGATCAAAGGTATTGTAAAATGAAAACGTGTAAATTGTATGTTGACGGAATGTTGATTGGATGCGAAGAGTTCGCCCCAGAAGAGATTGCAGAACTAAATAAGGATACAGGAATTGTTGTGGTTCCTGTAGAAATGTAGGGGGGTGATCTCATGAGAGTATTAGGAAGAAAGAAAGACGGATCTCTATTAATGGCAACAGATCAAGAGATCATACAGAACGCGTTGGATCAAGAAAAGAACGGCATTGATCCGCGTTATGCGTTTGTTGATTATAAGACAAAAGAACCAGTGGCCCCGTTAGGGTGGCTTGTATGGTCACTTTTAGACGGCGGCTGTGGCGTTGTTTATCGAAGAAATGACGGAAAGATGATAATAACAACAGGCGTTCAAGGCGATTTCGGATATTTTAGCTAAATAAAAACCCAGTAAATTTACTGGGGTATTTTTATGCACAAAAAAGCCCCCAGTCGATCGGCTGGGGGTCGCTGCTATTCTCCGTCTCTTGGTCTTAATTCGATAACAAGATCACAATTCATTGCATCCGCGATCTTTCGCATGTCGTTTTCTCTCAAATTATCATTTTTTAGAGAAATGCATAACGCTTGACGTGATCGCCCGATCATTTCGGCAAGTTTCGCTTGGTTGATCTCCAGGTCGACCATTCTTTTTTTTACTAGTTTTCGGAACATTTTAACCGCCTCCTTTCCACTATCCATATAATAGCATACGTCCGTCAATTTGTCAATGCTTTTTTTACTTTAGTCAAGTATTTTTTTATAATGTAAAATAAGTGTTGACTTTTTATAATTTCTATGCTATAATTTACTTGTAAATAAGAAAAGGCGATCGCTACAGCCTGACAAACTAACACGATCGCCACCAATCAATAAGAAAGGTAGATCTATTATAACATGGATCAAAGGTAAAAATCAATGAAAATTTATTTAACAAATCTGGGCAAGTACAACGAAGGCGAACTAATAGGCGAATGGGTAGAGCTACCAGTATCACAGGAAGAACTTCAGAAAGTATTTGAGCGTATCGGAATTAGCGAAGAATATGAAGAGTATTTTATAACTGATTATGAGTGTGACTTATACGAAGTAGGAGAGTATGAGAATATCGACAAACTGAACGACATAGCAGAACGGATCAAAGAACTGGACGAAGAAGAAAGCAAGGTTGTAAAGGCTTTAATACAGAAGTTAGACTATACATTGGATGAAGCTATAGACAAGGTAAACAGTGGCGATTATATGATTTATAACGATTGTGAGAATATGACTGACGTTGCATATCAGGTTGTAGAAGAATGTGGATATTTGGAAAATGTACCTGACAACGTAGCACGTTATTTTGATTATGAATCATTCGGCAGGGAATTAGGAATCGGAGGAAATTATATATTCTTAGACGGTAGCGAAGTTATAGAGATTTGCCAAAAGTAAGCAACGGCCAGCAAAGCCGAGAGGAAAAGAGAAAACGCTTGCAAGACAATAGACATATTTGAAAGAATCACGGAATAAAATATGGAGGTGTAAATCATGATGAATGAAACAGCAAAGCAAAAGGAAATAAGAATATTTAATTTTTATAAAAAGAATTTGGAAAAACTAGGAAAAGAGCACAGACAAATAAGAATGATTTGTATTGAGTATGTATGCAGCTTTCCAAAAATCAATCCTTTTGAAATGGCTAAATCCTTAAAAAATAGCGGCTATAGTGTTGTTTTTGATGATTCCAGCATAAGCAAGGCAGAAAACGAAAAGAAAAGACAAAAAGTTGAAAAATTTACAATAATTTTGAAACGTGCGATCTAATCGCAAAAAAGTAAACGCATCAGCAAAGCCCCCAGAAATGGGGGCTTATTTTTTCCTGTTTATATTTTTCTTCTTGTATTTTTCAAATTTGAAACTTGATCTAATTACTGTAACTCCGTTTATTTCGTCTTTTTTCGTCTGGCGCACAGCTATAACGCCGTATATATCCGCTGTTCTTTTCTTTCTCCCCGATCTGCTGCCCATTCTATCGCCCCCCTTTTATTCTTTTTTGGATCTCATTTGAAAAAGTCGGGAACTGATCCACGTTTCCGGATACTATTTTTTCACCAAACAAAACAACCCTTGCACCGTTCACGCGTTCGATCAGTTCCCTATATCCGGAAGAAAAACATCTTTTAGACAGATCATCACGAGCGCAACCAACGGAAGAAATCGCTATAGATGATTGCTGCGGCAATCCATCAAAGCACCACTCAAAGGACTTCGCATCACTCCAGCCAGCAACAGGAACAACATTTACGCCATTTATCAGAAGATACCAAGCAAGCGCACGTGATCTATACACCTGCCATATTTGCATTGAAAGCGGCATATCTTCGTAAAAAGAAAAGTCTGGAGCGCAGACATATTTGAAATTTTGCAACGCAGGAATGTATTTATCCGGGTTGTTCCACACTCTCTCAAATTGCATATCGTCAATAAAGAAATGACAAATACACTCTTTCGGATTTCGTTCTTTTAATGCTAGATTAAATGGCGCGGATCTCAAGCCGTCTGCATGAACAATCACCGCGGGAAGTTGTGGAAAGCCGTATTTGCCTGTAAGTTTCGCACCGAGAAGAAAACGCTCTCTCATAACATCGTTTTTTGTGTTTACAGATATTTCCATATCCATCGGCGGCGCACCTCACTTTCGTCAAATCGCACATGTGCGTGCGTATGCTACAATACATATATTGTGAAAAATAAACAATGATACATTATAATTTGTATCATTAAATATATCATAACATATCATAAAATAAATTTCAATATAATTTTAATTTGTGTATTGACACATAAAATAAAACATGATAATATAATCATGCACAAAACAGATAAGTAGAAAAGAGCCAACGGATTTTAGACCTTTCCATTGGCTCTTTTTTCGTTAGAATATACTGTTCTGTTGTTCACATAATTCTAGTAATTTTCCTATTTTCATCTTCTCGATAAATTCATCATCGTGTAAAGGCTCAAACACCGTGTCCACAAAATCATACTCTTTATAAATCTTGCAGCCATGAAAATCCTTTACCAAAACACATACCTCCAGATCTTCGCCAAATTCGCTTATGTCTCCCTTGATTTCTTCGATCAAATCACTACACTCATAAGATAATTTGATAAAACCCATGTCAATCTTTCCCATTAGAACAAATCCTCCTGCCTTTTTCTTTAGATTCTAACATATACGGTTTGCTCATACAAGAAATATATAATGCTCTTGCCGAATATTCGGTTATGCCCATTTGATACAGAAGATCAGCTTTTGTCATATTTGGGTTTGTTCTCTGCACAAATCTTAAAATCTCATCTATCATACTCATGATACCATCCTAACCGCACCAAACATCATATCTACAATGTCCAGCACTTCTTTTCCGTATGTTGCAACAAAATCGCATAACAACTCTTCCTGCTCTATTGGCAAATAAATTTCATAAGATATACATATCGCATGGCATACTTCATGAATAAACACTTTTTTCAAAAAATCACCATGCAGATTTTCATTTAGATATATCTCATGTGTATTTGCATCTGTTGTGCCGACACTATAACTTCCGTCAGTGCATCTAATTGCCTCGCTATTGGGCTTTACAAACACAACACGCCAATTTGTACCGTTAATATAAAAAACCATGATATCGCCCCCTGTACGCAATCAGCCGGGGAAATAATCCCCAGCCGCTTAATTCAGAGAAAACAAATTACATTGCGTTCATCAATCCTGTCATATTGTTCTTAAAGAGTGATTTCTCTTCGTTCGTAGCATCTTTAATTAAGTCTTTTACATCATTTGAAAATACTTTCAAATAATCATCAAGACTTTTCATCTTTGCTTCTTTGTCGTGCATAGTATTGTCTTTATGCATTTCTTTGCTTTCTGTATAGTTTCTCTTTGCACGATCATAATGGCTTTCGCTCATAGAGTCCATACCATGAGATACAGGTTCGGCAAAGTGCATTCTTCCGCTTGCACGATCAAGGTCACGCATCCGCTCTGATCTAGGCATATCTGACCATCTGTCATAATCATCTTTAGTCATATGCCAATAAGGCGGCTCTTCATAACCTCTTCTGCCAACGTAAGTGCCTTTTCCCTTTGGAGCATACTCACCTGTGGTTTTGTATCTGTAGTTGTCGTAATGTCTGCGACCGTCTCCGTATCTTTCAAACATTTCCATTGTTTCATACGGATCTAAGTCATTCATTGCATTTGTCAAAGTTCTGTAATACATAGCTTCTGACAAATCTTTCATCATATCGACAACTTCCCCCATCTCTTGGGTATCAATGCACTCAATTCCTTTGTCAAATTCACATTTTGCACATTCTGAAATCTTTTCAATCATGTCATGCATTCTCTTAACATCCATAGCTATACACCTCCTACGCTTCTCTTGTGACAACGATGTTTGCATTTGCCACATCTATAGCAACGCCGCTTGTATTTTCTACAGCGATATTTACGCAGCATCCTTTCGGTACATCTACATAAATGCCTGCGGATACGTTGTTAAACTGTTCGACTGCGGCAGGTGTGCTAATCATCTGTGAAGATAATACAGGCTCACCACTAATTGCAATTGCTAAAGAAATCGCCCCGGCCGTTCCACCGGTAGGAACTGCAATGTTTGCCGAAAAATCAACAAAGAATCTTGCTCTGCACTGATTTGTCAGTCCACGCAAGGTGATAATTCCGCTACCCTCTCTGTGCTGGATACAGCTAGACCCTTTAACTGCTGTGTTTGTAAATACAACATTTCCATTTGATGCAACTTCCTGTGTTGCAACTGATACATATTCTGCCATAATATATAACCTCTCCTTCCATCAAAAAAACCACCAACCAAATATTGGCTGATGGTTTTCAGATTCGAAACAATTATACTATGCACAATACCGCATTGCGTATTTCTTGACAATGTTTTCAAAAATTGCCTTTAGCTGTGGCTTTTCATATATAATTGCAATTTTGGTTGTTTCCTGTCTGATAGCAGTTTTTGTGTTTCCTGCCTTTTCCATGCGTTTCTTTTTGTTTTCCTGCAACCGCTTGAGACTACAATGTGCAGTTGTCTCAAGTTCCGCATAAAGCTGATTATACAAAGTTGCATATTCGATATTGCTCTTTAGCGATATTTCTCGCACCCTAGCATTGATTTCTGACTTCCAGTCACCTATAGGCTGTGTAAATATCTCTTTCATGTTATCGACCGTCTGCTCAACCTTGGTTATCTGCTCTGCCTGTCGCTTCTGCTCTAGTTCCTGCCTTGCTTGCGTTTCAATCAATCCATACAGTGCTTGAAGCTGTGGCGATAACTGCGTTCTGTCTATTGATTTCTGCTTTACTCTCTCTTCAATAGTTGTAAAATACTCTCTTGCCTGTTCCGCTCTTTCGCTATTTCCTTTTACAGATAATTTCTTGGCAAAGTGTGCAGTAAGTTTGTAGTCTGTTGTAGACTGTCCTCCCCATTCGTCATTAAGTACGAATGCCCAATAATCAATGTTTTCATCCGCAAATTCATTTTCTATGATGTTAGTTCTACACCATTTTGAATAATTACTTGGGCTTAATTCCAAGAATGAATATAACTTTTTTGCTGTTGTCATTCCGTCACTGTCAATGTCGAGTGCAATCTCAATAGGTGTTCTTGTTTCAAGTTTAGATAATTCGCCCATTATTCTGCACCGTCCTTTCTATCTGCCAATACATTTGTATAAGCAAGTATGCACTTTAGAAAGTATTCATTTGTGTTTTTCAGATTGTCAATAATTTTGTTGATAATTTCATCTTTCATGGATTATACCTCGCTTCCAAAATTTGCTTGAAATGAGATAACCCTTATGATAGAATATTTCATAGAGAGTTATCTCGCTCTTAGAGTAGTCAATTACCGCTAAGTAATGCTTGACTACTCTTTTTTGTCGTTATACTGAATATCAATCCCTTTTCTGATAATTTCAGCCTTAGTCAACTTTTCTTTCTTAGATAGATAATTAAGTTTTTTCTCTGTTTCATCATCATACCTAAAATTCAAAGTATGCTTTTTAGGATTTTCAGTCAACTTTGTTCCTTTGTGAATGCCCATTGTGTTCACCTCTTTTCTTTGTGGCACAATTAAAATATAATGTATACACAAAGAAAAGTCAAGCACTTTTTCGAATTATAATCATTTTTCTTGATTTCTCCGCAGGGATTTGATAAAATACACTTATCGATCCTTGTGGATTGATTGTTATCCGAACAGTTGCGTTTTCTTTTGTGGGGCGCAACTGTTTTATTTTTTTCAAATCCAAAAATCATCAGCCAATATTCGATTGTCAATGTACGAAAAAAGCAAGGGGAAAACCTTAAAGCCTGCCCCTTGCCATAAATTTTAATACTGCATAAGCAGACATAATCGAGTTAAACTCAATTAAGATACTCAATTATTCATTTTTGCGTAGCTGCTACTTTTAGCAGCCACACCCTGTGCTGCATCCACATCCGTATGCATAAGCATTCGGATTAGGAACTACATAGGCCGGAACTGCCTGTGGGTTCACAGAATTGATAATCTGCTGTGTCTGTGCAGACATTGCCGTAGTAAGAAGTGCGGACTGGCGATCCTGCGAAGCCGCTCTGCGCAAGTCATTATTTTCTGCCTGCAAGGAAGAAATCTTTTCTTGGCAAAGGTAATCAAGGATAGCTCTAGTTCCTGCATTCTGACTGTCGATAATGTCTCTCGTGTTTGTATTCATGGTGTTCTGCAAAGCACAGGTGTTCTGTGACATATTGTAGTTTACACCCTGAATGGCTTCACGTGTTTCACAGCAGCAGTTAGCAAGTTGAGACTGCAAAGCATTTGTGTTCTGCATATTTGCGATTGTGTCCGCATTGATAGCCTGCTGAATACCATAGCCTGTCTGCATGATATTGGTGTTAATGCCGTTGAATCCAGTAAGCATACTGTTGTTTACGGCATAAAAACCATCACAGATTCCATTGGAGATTCCATCCAGCTTTCCAACGATAGCCTGCGTGTCAAAGCCCCTCTGTAAATCTGTCTGTGTTAATGCCCCGGTTGCAAAAGGTGTAGCACCACCGTTTCCACCATTACCCCAGCCGTTGCCAAAACCGCCCCAGCCAAAGATCATAGCAAATACGATAATTGCCCAGATCCCATCACCACCGAGAAAACCATCATCACGATTGTTACCTGTCACTGCTGCAATATCAGCAAGACTTGGTGAATTTCCATTGAACATTTTGTTTACCTCCGTAAATTTTATTTACATCGGGTAGACTGTCTTTTATGTGCGCACGACCCAAAATGTATCAATTAAATAATTTCATAACTTCTTCTTTTGCCTGTTCTACCGTAATCCCACGTTCTTTGCACATATTTTCTGCCATAGATTTTAGTCCCTGCGTATTTCCGCTCTGAATCATCTGCATAGCATTCTGTGCCATAGGATTGTTTTTTATCTGCGGATCATTCATAATTTTGTTCTTGATAATATTCATCATAGGATTCATTATGACTCACCATCCTTTTTTGCCGCTCTTGTTTTTGGAACGGAATTTTTTCCGATGCTTTTTTCAATCTGTTCTATTTTCTCGAATAATTCATCGAACTTCTGCATAAACACCTCTGTAACATCATCAGATAGCCCAAATTTCGCTTTTTGTTCATCTGACGATAAATTGATAGGGTTTTCAGATTGAACAGGCTTAAAAACGACCGTAGAGATTTTACCGTCAGACGCCCATTGCTTGGCATATATTTCCGATAAATCATTCTTCGGGAATATAGCAACTGATCCATCCATTGGTACATCATTTGCGGCAATTGCATTCATATCAGATACAATTTTGCCGTTGATTCCAGCTTGAACAGGTTGTGAAATGTTTTGAAATTGTTCCTGTTGCGGCATTCTTTGCAAATTCGCCCAAGGATTGTAGGGATATGCGTTGTAGCCGGGATTGTACTGGAAATTATTCTGTGGTTGTTGATATTGGTTGTTCATCCACATCTACCTCTCTTTCCTCATCCAAAACTTCCTGTATCGCATGAATCATTGCACACTGGAATACCAATGGAACACGCAAAACCTCTTCTTTGTTTCTTATTTTTTCTAAAATTTCTTCTGAAAACATTTTATGCACCTCCTATGTTATGAATAAATTTTTGCATAAAAAAAAGACAGGCAACTGTCACATTCCTGTCAAAAAACTATCACAAATCCTAGAACTTTTGCCATTTTATATAACAAAACCTAGATAAATTATTTTAAGGCAAAAAATATCGAACATTCGTTCGATTTTTGATTACTTTTGAATACTTTTTTGATTACCTCTCTTGAAAACTCTAAAAGATGAAGCCGTGCAGTCTCTCCTTTCTTCCAGTGTTTTCAAGGGTTTCAAGGTTCTCAAAGTATTTTTTTGTTAGTAGCGGAAAAGGGATTTGAACCCCGACTCGGGATTTCTTCTTCACTTTTCGGACTACAAAAAAGCAAGTATTTACAAAGGTTTTACCGCTTTTTAACCATTAAAACTGTACTTTTTGTTTTGATTACCTTGGTTACCTTTTGGGCAAATTGCCGCTTCTAACATAGATGATACGTCTTTCACGGCTCGATTATTGTAATAATAAAATTCTTTTGTTGTTGTTATGCTCGTATGTCCCATTTGTTGCATTATGATAGATTCAGGTATTCCCGCATCAAGTAAATTTGTAGCGTAGGTTTTCCTTGCCTTGTGCAACGACCTTGGCTCTATGTGAAGTGTTTTACACATACGATACAAACGCCTTGAAAAATGGTTTGCCTTAACTCTTTTCCCATCTTTCACAAAAACATATTTTGAAAATGGATTGAGACGTTTTAACCTCATGAGAGTTTTCCTTGCTTCGTCTGTGATTATAACATCTCGTTCCCCTGCTTCTGTTTTGGTGGAATCAACCACCTCATATACTTCTTTCCCATCGTCACCAAAGTATTTTATTTCCATTTTTCTGATCCGCAGACAATCAGCCGTTACACAATCCCATGATAGTGCTGCAAGTTCCCCGGCTCTAAGACCTGTCTTAAATGCAAGAACAACTCCAAGAGATATTACGTCATTTGCCTTATATGCTAAGTCTTGTATCATATATTCTTCCGCTTTGGTAAATACTGATTTTTTAGGATCTTTTACCCTGCGTCTGAATATATTTCTCGACAAGTCTAAATCGCCCATAAAGCGTGTAATGCTGATTTCTGTATATTTTCTTTTTGCCGCATACTTAAACACACCATTCAAAATCAACCTAACCTTTGCCCATCCTTTTGATGTGAGATTTTCATTGTGTATAGTCGATTTGACAAAATCTTCCAATATATCATCATTGATAAATCTTATCTCCATATTTGAGATTCTTGAGTTTGCAAAAAATCTCAAATAGTCGCTCTTATACCTTTGCGCAGTCTGCAATTTCACTTCTCCGTATTTTAACTTCTGCTCGACCCACGCATCAAAAACCTCATTAAATGTAGGCTGATTCTCGTGTTCTTTGTAATAATCAACTATTCCATCTTCCAGAGATTCAAGCGTACTCCTTTTCAGCAGTTTTCTACCGCTTTCTGATGTCTTGTCTGGAAGATATGTGTAATACTTGCCACCACTTCCTTTCCATTTTCTAAACTTGTGTCCGTCAAGATATTTTTTTCGCTCATTCATGTTGATCTGTTCCTGCACGGCTTTCATGTCGATAATACCATTTTCAACCGCAAATTTCAACAGATCAGAATCGCTCAATTGCATATCCCATCACCTACCCTTGCTATCTTACATTTTATATCACGTATTCTTCTGTCAATAGTAGAGTCAGAAACCGAAATTTCTAACCCTACTTGACTTCTTGATTTTCCTTTGGAAAGCATCCTAAATATTTTTTCCTCTTCTTCGGTAAAATTGGCGTTTTCTAGAAAATAATCAAGTTCCGGCTTAGTCAGTTTTGAAAACCTCATAAGCACATCTCCTAATTCTTAAAAATTCTTAAAAATCAATTTGTCGTATCCTCTCCAATATTTATTCTCACTGGCATTTTTTACGCCTATATCATGATGTTTTTGCCAACACGACTGACAAAGTTTACTGTTTTTCCTGTCTACAGGCTTTTTGCAGTCTAGGCACAGATGCGCAGCAGTCATTCTTTTGATATAATGCTCTTTTGGCTTAATATCCATTTTCATGTGATTCTGTGCATCTTTCTTCAAGCAAAGAGCGCATTTTGTGCGACCATATGCCGCTTTTTTCTTTCCGCATCTTGTGCAAATGCCATTTTCTTTTCTGATTCTGTAAGTATTTCTCTTTTGTTCTCTTATTTTTTGCCTATCTTCTTCTTTTATGGTTGTTTTTCTTGTTTTGCGCTTCTTCTCTCTGCATTCAATGCAGGATTTCTCATCGCCAAACAATTTATTCTTACAGCATATCGGACATATACCCATTTTTGAGTAAAAGTCTCTGGATTCTTTTAGGTATTTGTTTCTTTTTTTCAAACATTTCGAACAATACCATCCGTCCCTGTCCTGCTTTTCTCCGCATTTAGGACACAATCCCAGTCTTATTCTTTTGTCTGTCATTTTCTTTTGTCTTGATACCGAAGATGTTGGCTCTTCTTTATTCATTTGCAAAATTCCTCTCTGTATCTTTCAGGCATCGGAACACTGTTTACTGCGTCCAAATCAGCTTCGTTGATTGTGGTGCTTCTGACAGCTTGATAAGATTTCTCGTTTTCACTGTCAATAAGCATTCTTTCTGACTTGGAATTTTTGGTCTCAATAGCGTTCCTAAATTCGTTGTTAGATTTTTCTAATTGTATTTCTTTCTCCAGTTCTTGATTGTAAATCTTATAGAATGTGCTTCTTGTCACATTCTCATTAAAATTTTCAGAAGTTGCCCAAGACCTAAGTTCTCCCGGAGAACCAACGGCATTTTGCACTGTTTTAGGCAATTTCTCAAATTCTTCCACAGAATGATATATACTGTTCTGCATTGCCTTTGATACCAACGCCCACGCCTGCGCACAGTTTAGCCTATCAGGTCGTTGAATGCGATGTATGATGTCTACAATTTGACCGATTGATGGAGCAAATCCCTTATTTTCGTTCATGATATAGGATTTTAATGCCATTTCAACGACATCATAATCATAGTCTTTCAGAAGTACGCCCCATGCGTTTACAGTATATAGTTTATTCGGATGATAGTTTGGATAAGCCGCTTCCATCATCATTACAATTTTTTCTGCATCATCTTTAGTCATTAGCTTTTACCTCGCTGTCATTTGTTTGTTTTAAGGGCAAGGATTTCTTCTCCATCAACTCCCAGTCCCTTATAGCCTTTTTCCAGTCAATCATCTTTTTGTTCCCTATGAACCAATCTCTTGATTCATAGTATTTGTAAAACTTTTCTACATCCACATTATTTTTTCTGTGTTCGCAGTATTCTTTTAATTCTGCAATTGTTGGTTTTACAAATGATCTTGGTACAACTATCGTTACTGGAGTACCTATTCCGCGATCGAGATGATTCGTCTTTGCAACATATCCACCTTTTGTTCTTTCTATTTTTTGGCGAACCATATTTCCTTTATCGTCTTTAATGATTTTTCTTTTTGGCCTGCGCAGACCAGTACCCGGTCTTTCCAAATCTTTAATAACTTTTTTCCATGACGCACCTGCTTCTGTTGCCAAGCAGTTGGCCTCTCTCTCGTTAAAAGTATATTCCCCTTGCTTTGTAAGGCCCAAAAGAGAAATCTCAAACTTGTATACCGTAGGTGTGTATCTGTCTGACTGTATCGTGTTATGCCGTTTCCAGTGCTTAACTGCTATTACATCAGAACTTGGAAACGGAAGTATAAACTCTCGATCGAACAAGCATTGCATATCATCTGCTGTTGCTTGGCAGTATCTAGCAACGCTTGTGGAATTGTCGATAAAGCCATCATCGTCAGCGTTCATGCACAGGTGGAAATACAACCCCTGTGCAGACAATGGCATATCCAAAAATGACGTAGATGTGATTACATCACGACTAAATGACCTTTTTCTAGCCATAATATCAGCCCCCTTATTTATAATCCGTATTTAGAATCTTATCTTCGCTATAAGATTCCAAAGAAATGTCCATAACCTCTTCTAATTTCTTCTGATAGAAGTCAACATTAAATTCTGTTGGTGCTTCATCCATTTTCATGGATTCTTTGGCTACGCACTTCATCAAAGTATTGATTCTCTTCTCTCCAAATCCAAAATATTCATGAAGTGCTAGAAATATAATGCAACTTGATGTTGACATTCCATTTGCCAACCCAAATTTATAATATTTCATGGCCATTTTGTCCAACGCCTTGCTGCCTACAGGATGAACCGTTGCTCTTGCAAGCCATTCATGTTCCAAACTGTTCAACTTCGTTTTTTTCTGTTCTCTCGCTTCTCTTCGCATAGCTGCTCTTTTATTGTGTGCCATTATTTTTTCCTCCTAAGTTTCTTTCTTTTTACGCTTCTGACCGGATCGGTAATGTAACTAACCATCACATTATTCCGTACTTTTTCATTAAAAATGCGATTCTTTTCTTGGTTATACTCTGATCGCTCTTTAATGTATTTTTCACAAGTGCCATGACAACCTACCTTTCTTCCAGTTTCAGAAGTGCAATATCTACAACATTCCATATTGTTTTCTCTCCGTTATCTGTTATCACTTGTATCGTTAGTTCCAAATGCAATCTCATCCATATCCTCATAACCACCAACATCGTGAAATGGATATGCTTCTTCATATAGTTTTCTTTGTGCTTCTAAGGCTCTTTTCGTAGCACAACCTTTTTTATTCTTCTCCATAGATTGTTCTACAAGCACCTTTCTTTCTTCATCAGTCATTTCCTTAGTGGGAGCATAACACTCGTTTCTATAATCGAGATCTATAATCATTCCATCAATGTGGCCTTTCGCCATATATACAATTATTTTATTGATTGCTTCCTGAAACTCATCCTCGGACACTTCGCCAATATTATTTATAACATTAGGAATATGTATTGGATTTATAGCAGGATGCAAATTAGCCGTTGCAGACATTAAATGATTAAAATATGGGTCTTTGACTTTAATTTCTAATATTTTACCTGTTTTCATAACAAATACTCCTCCTCATCGTCATCATTGCCAACAACGTTTATGACATAATTCATCTTATTATTCGTTGATTCAATTCTTTTTTGCAACTCACCAAGTTCGGTCTGTAATTTATGGCATTCGTCCCATAAACGTGAAATTTTAATGTCATTATCAATGATCTTTTCTTGCTCTTTCCAATGACATATAAGATCAACCAAACTCAAAACAAATGATGCTACTACACAAAAACATAAAATAAATCCCATAATAAACCTCCTTAATCTTCATCACCATGCCGATATAATCCAGCCCAACTAGTGTTATCAATTTTTATCTCCTTTGGACAATCATACCCCGGTTTGTTGATATAATGGTATTTTATAATATCATCGCCTGTTGTAACATCAACAAGCCCACCTTTGTCTAAGCAGATATGAAAATGCTCACAGTTATTGCAATATTCATCATTCTCATGTACTTTCTATGGTCCGTACCTGCTTCGGATAATTGCTGCATTAATCCATGGTCCGCCTCTCCAAGATTGAAATCGATAATGTCATATCCAGCCGTTTCAAATTCACTATCGCTCTTATCCCACGAATTTTTTGCGTTTCTCATACCTTCAACGATAAAATCCATCTGCTCCGGTGAAGCTAATACTACGTGTTCTAATTTAATCATTTTCATACCTCCTTCTATGAATATCAAAATCATCATTATCACCGTTTGTTCCGATGCAGTAACAATTGCATTCATTGTCTAGTTTAAAATACAACTTGACAAAAAAACGCATCACCAAAGCTAATATTTTTTTAATCATTATTTATCACCTCATTTATCCTTTCATGTTCTCTCTCAACTCCGTCTTGAAATCCACGATCATATGCGTGTCTGTACCATTCTAACTGTTGCGTGGCTGTCTCCCATCGCCTATCAATACTAGGGCCAAACTCTTTAGACATTCTAATCAATTGAATAGCCTTAAAAAGTTCTTCTTTCTCAATAACAACTTGATACGTTGAATGTGCAAAGTCACTAAGAAACCGAAATATAAATTCGCTTTCTGTTTCTTCCACTTGACTAGCTATTTTTAAGACGGAAATATTTATTTCATCTCCCAATTGGTTCATTCTGTCACCTCCTCATGTATGCTCACGTTTACACAAATCAGATTTACGTTGCTACAGTGTATAGCAGAAACTTCGCTGTTTAATATCTCGTCCGACATATATAGGTCTGCTTTTTCCAATGCCTTTGATGTTAATACTAAAAGTGTTTCTCCTGATTTGTTACACACTTCAACCTCACATCCATCAGATATATGTCCAATTAAATCACCTAAAATCAACATTTCCTCATCTCCTTTGTCGTTCCATTGATTCAAAAATACTTTTTATACTTACCGTCAATTCGTTATCAGTGCATTCCGGGTACTGTCTTTGCAAATTGTATTCTGTCGTACCGTTTAATGCAGAATTTTGAAAGTTTCTAAACATATCCATCCTGCGAAGATATTGTCTTTCAGACTTAAACATTTTATTGCAAGTGCAGTCTGGCAACGGACATACAAAGCAGTTTGGGAAAACGCATTTTTTCGAATCTGCATCCTTACGTTTAATCACTTTTGATTTTCTACTATGGGTTTTATCTGGCATAAGTCATCACTCCTTTAGTATGATTTTATCAGCGGCAACCGCATAGCCATATTCCATGTTTGCTCCTGCGGATTCTTCCCATCCTTTCATAAGATAGATGTAATCGCATTTAGATAACAAGAGCATACACAACTCCATGTATTCATTGTGTGTAAACGCATCCTTTGGAATCATAGAACATATCTTTGCTGGGTTTATAACATCTACGTCCATAAGATCGTTTATGCGTTTTTCTGCTTCTTGAAATCTTTCGACATAATCATCAGTACCAGTAATCTTTCCGCTGATATATACTCTAATTTTATTTTTCATTCTGTTTTCTCCTTTTCAAATGGTTTCCATCCGCTCGATGGTTCAGTAATTCTCCACACATTGGGTGTGTTGCTTACTCCGCAATAGGGAATACCACTCTCTCTGTAAGACAATTTACAATCTCCGCATGATGAACCACCACTGTTTTTACATATGTCCCTTATCGTTTTTAAGGAATCATATATTTCCTTGTCACTATAAGTTTTTTTGTTACTTCCCATTATTCTCTCCTTTCATACTTCGCTAATATCTACTTTTGCAAAACGGCATTCTTTTCCTTTAGCTTTCGCACGACATATCATGGTAGAAATTGTATTCGAGTCTACTCCGACTACTGCCGACAGCTCTTTAGGACTGTCAGCAATGAAAATCGGCAATTTATACTTATCTTTTGAATAAGCTACATACACATACTTTTTCACAATTCTTTCACCTCTCGCCTAAACTCAAATAGCACATAATTCCGCAATCGGGGAAAATCTCTGTATTCATGTTACCCCTGTTTGGATCTAGTTCATCTAAAAACACAGGTTTGCCGTAATTATCCTTAAGCATTGAGTATCCAACATCTCTTTCCAGCTTCGCACGACTCTCAAACACTTCTGGAAAGTCTTTTCTGATGTTGTTCCAGTAACCCATTCCACCTTTAACACATCCTATGCAGTTGTTGTTTGGATAACCAAGTTCGTACATTTTCGGTCTTGCAAAATCAAATGTTCTATCAAACAGTCCATGTACTTCCTCTTTGGACAATCCTTTGTCAATAAGCGGAAACTCATGGTTAGCTTGTTGGTTTGATTCAACTGTTCTCTCTGCCCGGCTCTTCTCTTTTAGATCGAAACCCCATACATATGTAAGTTCATAATCTTTGTGCTGCTCTTCCCACTCTTTACGCACTCTCTTTTTCAGCCAGTTTGTGCATGGAGCGAATCCATTAGCAGGATTTCTAAACCCACCGAACACTCTGACGCACTCTTCTACACTTCTGTACTCTTTTGATCGTAGTACCTCAATCTCTTTCCCGATTGCTTTTTCGCAATCTTTGATAAATCTGATACTGTCTGTATGTTGGTCTTGTATATCAATGTAGATCCATTTATCTACATCTCCTGCAAGATAACCTGCAATAAAACTTGATATTCCTGCACTTACCCAACATACTTTTAATTTTTTTGTCATAACACCACGCTACAAATCACTTTGTAATCGTGGATAAATTTTTAGATTGCTTTTATGCGATACGTATTGTTTCCGTTACGTACCTTATAGCCACAATGATTATTTTTCTATACAGCCATTCTTATTTTCTCCGCTGCATAACCATGGTTTACCATGGATTCGTTATTCCTTTCTTTCATTCTGCAACCATTCAAAAATACAATCCTTACAAGTTTTATATGGTTTTTGACAATCTTTCTTCATCATGATTGTGCATTTAATTACATACCAACTAGCCAATTCTTCATCCGACATTTGCCGGATTCTATCAGCATTAGTCACGCTTTCCACCTGCCTTACTCATTTTAATGCTTTCCATATTGTTATCTCTGGTTCATTGATGCGCCACGTACCGGGTGACGCACTTGTCACTCCACACCTCGCAGGTTCATTGCGTAATGGGCAATTTTCACAATGTTTATGTGTTTTACAACAATCTTGTAAAGTTTTTAATGCACCTACAATTTCTTCTCTACTCATTCTTTCCACCTGCCTTTACTGTCTGTACCAATGTTTTGTACCATCTGAAAATTTTATCTCAAGTTTATGCGGATATTTGCAGTGTGCGTGTATTCTATAATCTGTAACCTGCACAACACCACAATGTTCTTCCTCACACTTTATAGCATCTTCTTTATTTGCATAATCTGTGTGACAAATATCACAAGTATATAATTGTTTTTTAGTCATTCTTTCCCACCTGCCTTTAATACCTTAATCGCTCTTCCCAACCCTGTATGAAAAAAATCATCACATTCAGAATCAAGACAAGGATCGACTTCTTCAACATATCTGTCAAAATCAGCATATGCAAGTTCCCTTTCTTCTTCTAACTGTTCCACAACCTTATCAACATCATAGACTGTAGGTTGTTCATTGATTAAACACATGGCGTTTTTAATATGTATTGTTCCCGAAAACGAAATGGCATCTAGTTCTCTTAATACTCCCAACACCTTATCTGCATCAATCGGTCTCATCTATTACACCTCCTATTGTTTGTCCAAAACCGTTATCAATAAATCTCTGTTTTTTGCCGCATTTAATACATTTAGCTATAACATAATGCGTCGTTTTTTTAGATTTTGCCTGCGTTCGTTGAAAATCAGCCAAAACACGATAATCGTGTTCACAAAATACATTTTTTCAAACAATTTCTCCACTCCAGTCTAATTTCTGACCGCATTTGTCACAAAATTTGACAGGTATTTTACCATCGTTAAGCATTGTAGTTATTTGTGGTTCATAGCCTATAAAATTTCCGCAAGCGCAATAATAATCTTCATAATCATTACCCATGCGACTTCTCTGACATCGTATAGGTTTCTTTGGAATCTGCTTTTCCAGTGCCAGTATTGCTATTTTGGTACTCTCAATTCGTTCACCGTTGTTGCCTTGTTTATAACACAAATCGCAATCATCACACTTATTGCTATTACATTTTTCATAAATTCCTTTGACTTGCATTTGTTGGCAAACATAATACGCCTTTAACATTTCTGCTGCTTCAATCTCTGTCATCTTTTTTTCTGTCATCTTTTTTCTCCTCTCAATACTGTCAAACATGCCACAACTGCGATTATGTTTATAGCTATATTTCCATAGTTGCCACGACTGTAATTGATTGCTGCGCACAATGTATTCAGCGCAATTAAAAAAATAAATACTTGTCTTGTCATCATTGTTATTCCTCACTTTCTTCTACGTAATTTTCCCAAGCTTCATCAAGCACCTTGGCTCCATCATCGTCATCCGTAACAAAAATTGTGTACTCGCCAACCTTAGTCTTAACATACCCTGCATTGCTATCTTTAAGCATTTTAATTAATGTATCAATTAAATCACTCATCTTTATCCCCTCACTTTCTTCAACACAAAAATTCCAAAACCACCGAAATGCTTTAATAATTTGTTCTTTAGTTGTTCCATTGTGTGTTTGCATTTCTAAGAACATTTTTAATGCTTCAATTTTTTCATCTTCTGAATATTTTTCAGAATTTATGTTATGAACTATTGAACAAGCAAATCCTATATTCATTTAATTATCCCTCACTTTCTAATAACTCTGGGTTGTCAAAGGGGCCACTCCAATCCAGCAACTGTCCACAGTTCCAACAATATCCTCTTTTAATTATATTGACTGCATAATCTGCTTTAGCATGACACATTGGACACTCCACATTTGCATTATCATTATCGTCTACTTGTGATATGTGATACGGATTCTTCGAAATTTGTTTTTCGAGTGCCTGTACGGCCATATCGACAGATTCCTGTAACATCGAATAGCCACCTAGTGGAGTATTGCTTCTCAAACATTCAATAGCTTCTGATTCATTCCTTATAAGTTTTTTACTTTCAGTCATATTATCCCTCACTTTCTAATAACTCTTGATTGTCAAATATGTTTCCAACAACCTCTGCATTAACCATGTTTATCCAATATCCTAAGTCTTTGCGATAATTCCTGTTCTCTGACCAATCCACATAAAATCCTATGTGCTCTGCTTTTTGACTATCAAAGCAGCTTTTATATGCTCCATATCTGATTTGTGCATATACATTGCCAAAATGATATTTTATAACATCATTCTCCCAAATCATATTACCGTTCTTATCTTTCAAGCCTGTGCATTGGCAGGTGGTATCAGTTAAAATAGTTACATTATGTGGGATCCCTGCTATTGCATTCCATTCTAGCCATTTCCCACTATCTTTTTATTTGCCTTTGAATAAATATCTATCTTCCATATTCTCTCCTATTCTAATACCTTGATATTTCTATCTCACTGTTCAATATCGAATTAAGTTCCTTGCTAAGTAAATCAAGCTCCTGTTTCACCAACGATTGAGCTTCATTTATAGCAGCTATCACAGATGTACTGTTTAATTTTATATCATAGATATTTAATGCCTCACAATTCATATATAGTGTTTCTCCACAACCACGTAACTCATGGACACATATACCTAATATTTTATTGTCACCTCTGTAGATAGTTCCTGTCTCAACTGGTTCTCCATATTTTGCATTGCTTATATACTTCATATTCTCTCCTATTCTGCTTTTTGTCCTAGCCATTCTTTCCACATTACTGTAATCTTGTGAGTTGCTTTTTCAACGCATCTATTGCCAAATCAATAGCCTCATAAGCGTCTGCTGAAAAGCTGTTATTTTCAACATCATCCCACATAACAAAGCGTTTTAATTCTTCTAGGCTATGTATTGCTTTTTCAGTAGACACATTTCTTTGAAACTCAATAAAATTTTTAATTATTCTTGCACTGTTATTCATCTTCTCCACCCCTCCTATTCCGATTCTGATTGAAGCCAGTCCATACAACTAGCTTCTCCCTCGTATTCTTCACCGAATGTGTTCTTAAAAGTTATAAGAAGCTCCGCTAATTCTTCATCCGACATCTGCCTTATTCTGTCTGCATTGGTGTGGTTAGTTTCATAATTCTGTATGCTTGCCACTTCTGCAAAAGCTGTGAGCATATCAGCAAAGTATTTCAGCATGCTATCTCTGTCGATGTTGTGCTTGTCTGCCATAGCACATACACTTGCTAATGTGTCAGTTACTATGTTCTGCAAATCTTCCATTTCTTTGTCTGTGAGATTGCTCTGCTTATCACTCATTTTCTCTACCTCTCAATTCTTTTAAAAATTTCTTGTGCTCCCGTCTAAACTTCTTGGAATACTTAGTTAGAATTTCGTTGATAGCTATTTCATTTACTTGTGACTGCCCTATTGGGTCAGCAACATACCAATTTTCTGGTAACAAGTATTGAATAATAAAATGACGAAACTCTGTATCACTCATTCCAACACCATAGATATTTTCTTTATCTTTTCTTACTGAATATTTCTCGTTGAAAAACTCACTAATTGTCATTCTCTACCTCTCAATTCTTCCAATTCTTAAATTAAGCCCACCGCATCTAATACAGTAAAACTTTTTTATACCTTTAGCATATTCGCACAAATAACCACAATGCCCACAATATTCCTTTCCGTTACTAAATGATATTTTTTTAGGTTCTGATACATTTGCTCTCTCGAACAACTCACCGTTCTTGCATTCTGTGCAATCATCTTCTTTATGCTTGCAAATATTACAATCAATCATTGTTACACCTCAATTCTTTCAGTTTTTCTTCGGCTTCGCCTTTTGCTAGAAATAATGTTCTACCAAGTTCTTCTGCTCTTAATTTACCGCAGCATCTTTGATCGTCAGATTCAAATTCAATGTATAATATTGTTTTAGTAGGCGTGTAAGAATGCATATGTATTCCTTTTACTATAAGTTCCTGCACACCATCATCGAAACAACGATAAATACTATATATCTTATCTCCCACCTTGCAAGGTAGCTTGATAAGTCTGTCATCTTCCTCGAAAGTCTTATACTCTCTCCATTGGTCAACATCACCATCAGTCAGTACGATTGCTTTCTTCGGATGCTGACAACAATCAGGAATTTGCTGACGTAAGATTTCAGTAAGATCTTTCAGCGGTATGCCGATAAGTTCCTCTAAGTGCTGATACTCTTTTAACTGTTCCAAAGCATTGATTGCTTCGTATAAAGCGTAATCTTCTGGAGATGAATACGCCAGCTCGCCAGTACCGTAACAAGACCCGGCACAGTATAATTCCGCTTCACTCATTGCTGGACCTTGCATTTCCTTCAACCAGTGTATTATTTCATCAATGTTCATCTTCATCATCTCCTTATTATAAATCTTTGAATTATGCTTCTATTCTTTTTCCTGCCAGTTATAAATTCTTCACGCTTTGCTTCTTCCGATGCTTCGTGGTTCTTTCGCTTTATGTGTTCCAACTCTTCATATCTTCCAAACGCACTTCCTGCATAGACTCCAGCCATATAAAAATCTTCATAACACCTAGCTATTACCTTGGAAAATTCTTCGCCTAACAATTCAGTCACTGGGCATTCTGAACACTGTAATTCTGTATGGTGGCATGATGCGAACGTATGACTACATGTTTTTATAGGCTGTTTCTGCTTCTCCACAAACAGAGTGAAAGGTCGGCATCGTTTCAACATACCACGATACCATTTCAACTCTTCAAGCCACTCTACAATCTGTTCGTGTTCCTTGTTGTGTTTTTCGGCAAGATCAGGATTATTTGAAAATATGACATTGCCTTCTGTTGCCATAGCTTTGTGTCGTTTTATCGCTTCGTCAATATTCATTTCCTACTCCTTTCCCGGTTTCTCGCACCGTTCAAATTCAATCACCCACACGTAAGGGTTCGCATCCCAACCGTAACGATCGATGTCAGTTTTCTTTATGGTGCTGTTCCATAACACTTTTCCAAACAATTCCCCTGCACCCATATCACAATATTTAATTTTGCTTGTACACGGTCCATCTATATCGCAATAGTTTTCGCCTGTCAGATGTAAGCAAGGTGGCGTAAATAAAAAGCCTTCTTCTTCTGTCTGATCTTCCGTTATCTCCTGCAACCGCTCCACCCTTACATCAGTTACTTTCAACCAAATTCTTGCAGCATCTTTCGGCATGTGGATGGATGGGTGCCACTTCGCGTCTCCACTTATTTCATCTGTTGCCCGATACATGTAGCAGCCACAAGTTTTATCCAAAACGCTTTTCTTTGGCTCTTTGGGGCAATTTCCTCTTTCGTCTCCCTCACAGTTACAACATTCAAAACGCTCCCATGTTTCCCGGACATACAGGATATCTCCCGGTTGGTATGGTGGTCTTTTTATTCCTCCTGGGTACATAACACCTAACGGATTGCTGCTATCCCCAGCTTTTCCCACGGGACGTCCAGTCATCCCATCGGGGAATTTTATCGCTCGCCTTGTGCAGGACTTTCTTCCAGCCAAAAGTGCTTGTACCATTTCCGTTTTAAATAATATTGGCAATGTTCTCATTTTCCGTCTCCTTTCTGCATTCACGCTATTCAATTACCAATGTCAATATCGAAGCACTCTTCGCATAATTTTCTCTCTTCCTTATACGCTTTTTTGTATTCGTTTGTATCGTGTGCTTTTTCAGTTATGTGCCACCCATTATTACAAAATAGTTCTCCATACTCCGTCATTCCACCATCACGAATACTATCAACGATCCCTTGCTGCTTTAGTTTTCTCAAATGGTATCTTACTTTATGCACACTCATATCAAGTGTCTTTGCTATTGCGGTTGCTGGGAATGGGCACCACCCACCCATGATACTTACATTGTGCTGGCACAATGTATATAATATCTCATCCACTTCTTTATTTTCTCCTGCGATACTCATTTTCTACTCCTCACTTTCTGCAAGTTTTGCATATTTCCATTCAATCAATGAAGAATATTGGTCAACCGACCAAGATGTTTTCCCATTTTTAAACGCTAACACATTTCCATCTTTATACTTTGCAAAATGTGCTTTATGCCAACAATCGGTAGGATAATCTCTTACAAGTATTGGGGTATCAACATCAACATCCTCCCAAAAAGCCATTGGTGCTCTATATTCTTCATTTGCCCAAATCTTAAATGCGTCAGAGCATTTTTGTAATTTGTTTTCTTCTTTAAGTTTTCCGATTGAACATTCAGAGCATTTTATGTCTTTGCAGATTCTCATTTCCCCGGTCTTTTCTTCTACACCTACATAATTGTAGTTAGAGTTTAAATAATTCTCCATTAAACTTTCTTCGTAAACCTCTAAATTTCTCATCGCTTTCATCCTCCTTATTATTTTAATAACTTTGCATATTTCCACTTACTTACATAATCAGCCAATTGAGCCGACCATGATGTTGATCCACCTTTCCAAGCAGACACGAAGTTTCCGTCAAAGCCAGCAAAATAACCCCTATACCAATTTACTTCGTTGTTCGATACCAATATTTGGGTATCAATCGCCACTTCCGACCAATCAACTTTAGGTTCAACATATTCTTCGTTATACCATTTTTTCCTTAGTTTAGCACAAGGTGCTGAATCATCATAAAATTTGCACCACGCACAACCACCCCTCGAATTGCAAGCAGCCAATTCACCAGTTTCATTATCAACTCCTATACACGCATTAGATATTACAAGATCTAATATCTCTTCTTTATACTTTTCTTGATTAGTCATTTTTAATTCTCCTTTGCTTCGAGTTTTAATATGTGAATAAATTCACGAATTGTTGTAACCTTTTCCGAATCTTTTTCTTTCGGATATTTCAACAGGTATTCATCAATTCTCTGTTGCAACTTTTGGATAATGTTCTGTTCGTCAATCATTCAAATCTGCCTCCTGTATAAATTTTAAGTGCGGACAGTGTAGACATTCATGTGATAGATAAACAGTGCCGCTGTCTACAACGTGCATTCCAGGGCAATGATACTCGTCAGCGGATTTTGAAAAATTCTCTTTCATTACCTCATAGCAGCTATCATAACCGGCATTAATCCAATCAATTATTTTCATCCTACATTTCCTTTCTCTTTATGAAACCCTCACAAGGAATTTCAAACAAGCAGCCGTAAGTTTCGTGTTCTACACTGCCATAATATTCTTTATACGCAAAAGAATATGTGCAAGCAGAGCAGTACGTGTGTTTACCATTCATGTTTTCACTTGTCTTTTTAACTTCCAACTTGTTTGCAACCATATCGCATTTGTCCGCAACTATGCCACATTGGTGTCTTAATTCTTCAAGGTCTTTAACAAGTTTCTTGTATTTCTTATTTGTTAAAATCTTCATTAAAATCACTCCTTATTGATCCAGCGACCAGATTTCTTCATTTTTCTTGCCGTTAAACAACAATGCTTCGAATATGTAAAACGTGATACTGAATAATCAACATTGAAATTGTCATTTAAGTATTTAATAACCTCTGGGTAACATCTCCACGCTTTTATAAACTGCTTAATCATAAATATCATTCTGAATCACCTACTCTCAACAAATCCATGAATTTATCGTATTGCTTTTGTGACACCTTGTTATTCTTCTTATCATCTCTGATTTCGATTTTAAGGTGCTTTTCGGCAATACTGGATAATTCCCTTGCCAAGTTCTTTTTGCCTTGCTCAACACCGTCTCTATAGCCCTTTGGTGACTTTCTTTCTCCAATCTGTCCACTAGACCGATCAGAGCCTTGACCACCAACACTGACATTTCGAAGTTGGTAACCGTCATCTGCATATTTCTTAATGTAGTATTTTTCCATCTCATCTAACCGATTTTGTGAAAAATTCTCAAAATTCACGACCCAACCATAAGGATTTTCCTGCGACCATAGTTTATGCTTTTTAAGAGACAAATCTATGTGTTGCTTATACCCCGACAAATGCGATGCAAGTCGTTGTAACAAATTCTTTGCCTGTCCAACATACGCATACTTGAATCCGTTTTCATCAATCCTTGTCAAGAAATAAATTCCACTTCTTTCGTTAAGCCTGGGATTCAGCTTCAACAGGCGTTCTTTGTTCTTTTTTTCTATTGCCATTGCCTGTGCAAAACTTCTTTTATTCATTCCTCTTCATCATCCTCCCAGTAGAATCCGCATCCGCAGTTCATGCAAAAATTAGGTTTAATGCTCTCAAGATGTTCAAATTCCTTTCCGCATCTTGGACATTTGTAAGTTACAACATCTTCCGTATTCTCTGCTTTCAATTCTTCGTCTTTCATTTCAATGCCTCGCTTTCAACTCGTCTGCTATTTTGTTTACCGTACCCTCTAGTTCATCAACAAGTGTTTGATATGGTTTGCACGTGTTGTACGCACTGCTATCAAATATCTCATCAGAATTAAACCACTCAAACAATTTGTCTCGGAACATTTCAACAATCGTTTCTGCTTCGCTCAAAATATCTCCTTTCTAAAAAGGACAATTGTTATTTCTTAATCTCCATTTTTTACCTGCCTCTGCAACGTCTACATTTGCTGTTTTAACGCATTTCTCCATTCTTGCCATGAAGTTGTCACTATCTCCATTACTCTTGCTCAAATGGCACATTATGACGTTTCTAAGGCATTTAGAGTCCGTCACACTTACAAATCTGCAAGCTGTTTCTATTGACATATGACCTCTATATATATGGCTTCGTTTGGTGTCGTTTTCATCAACAATTTCTTTGTCATAATTTACGCCAAGTAAAATATGATTTATTCCCTTGAATCTCCACTTTACATACTGCGTATCCGTTATATAAAGCATTTTCCCCATCTCTTCATGCTCTATCATATATCCGTAGCATGGGCATTCTGTTCCGTCTGCATCTGTGTGGCAAAAACTGCCATTGTTATTATCCAGTGAAAAAGATGATACAGAAAAACCTCCCAAATAATTTTTTTTAAGTGTTTTTGGATTTTCTATATCGTAGGGCATATAAACATATGCCCCAATCCTTTCCAATTCATCAACGCATCTTGCATGATCCTTATGATGATGTGTTATCAAGCAGCCTCTTAAGGTTTTAATGTCAAAATCAATAGCCTGCTTTAACCTAGATATTGATATCCCTGCATCCAATACAAGCCTTTCCCCATTGTCCGCTTGTAAAATATAGCAATTACCGCTGCTTCCTGTTGCGATACATTCGAGAATCATTTCTATCATTCCTTTCCCTGCTTGAATACTCTGAATTTTTAGGGAATACATAATAGGCGTAATTATCAAAATAACACTTTCTCAATGAATTAAGCACTTTGGAAGCATCCTCTGCTGTATTATAGTTCCCCATAACATGACTTTCGCTTGTTTCTGTCATGTATTGTGATGCTATAATCTGAAACTTTCCGCTTATATTTGACTCTCTAATTGATAAAAAGCACTTGTCATACGGAGCGTCATAATCACATTCACTAGATATGATTCTCATTTTTATCTTCTCTTTTTTCGTTTTCGCTTTTTTTGTCTTTGTATGATTTTTTTCCTGCTTTATACGCAGCCTTAACCATCCTTTCTCCTGCTTCTCCAGTCTTGGACCCTAGAGTTTCAAACAAGCTATCTGTCAAAAGTGCATATTCAACTAGTACATTTTCTCCAGTGCCGCAAACCTTTACATTTCCATTCTTTACAATAATCATAGTTAAATCTCCTCTCTTCTATTCAATGTCTGTTGCCTCTCCGTCAATTACATCTTCATCAAAATCAACGGAGTTTTCATTTTCTTCAATTTCATTTTCTGCAATTTTTTCTATGTCTGTTTCAATTGCAACATCTTCAACAAAAATCTTTCTTTGATCCGGGTTCTCAAAATTCAAATCAATGGTTTTGCACAGTCTATGTAAAACTGTCTTTTTATACATCTCCCCGGTATAATCCGTCCATGCAGAACCGTTTTTCATTTTGCTGTGCTGTCTGGTGTTCTCTAACTCTTTCTTGCTCATTTCGTCATATTTCATTGTGCCATCTTCAAATATGACAACCGCAAATGCACCTTTTATCTCTCCGTCATTAAATGGCAACGGCTTATAATTTACCGTTTGATTTCCGTCAACAACCGCAACTTCATATTCGTCCCCATCTCTTACTAATTTTGCATAAATATCTTTGATCGGTCTGGTCGAATATTGCTTTGCTAGTTTGATTGCTCCACGATAATCTGTTTGGTATTGCAATTTGTCTTTGTATGGGATCAAATATGCCTCTTTGTTCATAAAGTCCAGTCCCAATGTTGCTCCTTTCATCAGGCCCATCATAATTTCAGATTGCTTGTATTTCATAAGATCTGGATTGTCATGCAGTAATGCTAATGTATTTTGCACAAATCTTTCTCTGTTGAAATTCTTTGGAAGTGCCATTTTGTTTTCTTCTAACTTCTCTGCAAGAGCAACGTCAAATGTTCTTACAGATTCTTTTTTCTCCGCAACTGCTGTTTCGTTAGTCATTTGTTTTAACCTCCTTAAATTCTCCATCAATCAGCTTGTAAAATGTATCTTCTTTGATTTTTTCTCCGTCTACATACTCTGTTTTTACACATTTTGGTTTCCAAATGGTTTTATCATCATCATTTACTCTTACCCATTCGGCAAGAGTGATCCAACTTCCAATTTTTGCTTTTGCCATCGAGTCAAAACCTGCCGCCATAACCACGGAGTTCTTACCTTCTGATGTGATCTTTGCGTAATCTCCACTGCTACCGATCTTTGCGTAATCTCCACTGCTGCCGATCTTTGCGTAATCTCCACTGCTACCGATCTGTGCGGAATCTCCACTGCTACCGATCTTTGCGGAATATCCACTGCTGCCGATCTGTGCGGAATCTCCACTGCTGCCGATCTGTGTGGAATATCCACTGCTGCCGATCTGTGCGTAATCTCCACTGCTGCCGATCTTTGCGGAATATCCACT
>OLPG01000215.1_pt1 | contig 61494 bp, 45 predicted proteins | sample 1672311 | NCBI WGS metagenome assembly OLPG01 (sample SAMEA3136670, study PRJEB25190) | human gut metagenome | biome: human gut; feature: human-associated habitat; material: faeces | place: Austria | collected 2013 | reverse complement strand
CCCTGACCTCATGGCTGCCAGCCATGCGCTCTCCCAGCTGAGCTAAGGCCCCGAAAATTGGTGCGAAAGTCATTATACGGAAACCCCCATCCTATGCAAGACCTTATTTCCGAAAGATGGAGAACGTGTGAAGGCGGTGGAGCGATTCTCGAAAAATTCCCTTCGATGGCGATGCTAGTCAGAGAACTCCAAGAGCAATTATCGATTGCAAGGGCTACGAGCTGACGCAAAACGGAACTTTCCGAATCTCGAAACCAAATGGTGGGTCGATTTGGCACGAAATTGAACTTTCTGTCACTTTGCGCATGCTTGCTTGAAACAGAAAGCTTCTTTTCGTGCCAACCAAGGTGCCATGCGGACATTTCGGTATGTCGGAAGATTCGGAAAGTTAAAAATCGTGCCAAAAAAACCGCTCGAAATGTATTGAGCTACGGAAAGTTCGATTTCGCGCCCAAGCGATTTTGCTTTGCGGTATGGGGTTTGCGAAATGATGTCATGCGTGCCTGATCATGCACCGAAATCCTGCCAATTCCGTAAACGCAAAAGAAATGGCTGTTAGGCCAAGCGTCCCAACAGCCATAACCTAAAACGGGGCGAAGTGATTGCCGCTTCGCCCCGAATCGTTTTACTCTTCGCCGATCATCTCGGTGAGGGTTCGCCAGCCAAGCTCTGCGCATTTTACGCGGGCGGGCATGTGGCTGATGCTTTCGAGCTGGGCCGCTTCGTCGAGGTCTTCTTTCTCGTCCTCGGTGAGCTGCTCGCCCTTCACCATCTTCATGAACAGGCCGCACAGGCGGCGCGCTTCCTCGACCTTCTCGCCCGTGACCAGGTCGGCCATCATGTCGGCCGACGCCTGGCTGACGGCGCAGCCATGGCCCGTGAACGCGGCTTCCTCGATGACGCCGTTTTCCACGCGCAGCTTGAGCACCAGCTCGTCGCCGCAGCTGGGGTTGACGCCCTCGTGCTCGTCGGTGGCGCCTTCCAGGTCGTACTTGTAGTCGGGGTGCGCGTTGTGCTCCATGAGCGCGGCGGTGTAGATGTTAGCCATTGAAGGTCCTCCAAACGTTGCCGAGGCCCGCGATCAGGGCGTCGACGTCCTTCTTGTCGTTGTAGAACGCCAGGCTTGCGCGGCAGCACGCCAGGTTCTCCACGCCCAACCACGTGAGCAGCGGCTGCGCGCAGTGGTGCCCGGCGCGGATAGCCACCTGGTCCATGTCCAGGATGCTGGCCACGTCGTGCGGGTGGATGCCGTCGACGTTAAAGCTGATGACGCCGTGGTGCATGTCGGGGTCGGGGCTGCCGATGATGGTGATGAACGGCAGCTTCGCCATCTCTTCCATGCAGTAGCGCACGAGCGCGCGCTCGCGCGCGGCGATGACGTCGATGCCCACCGACTCCACGTAGGCGATGGCCGCCGCGGTGGCGTAGATGCCGGCGGCGTCCTGCGTGCCGGCCTCGAACTTCTCGGGCACGGGCGCCCACGTGGCGTCCTGCTCGGTGACGGAATCGATCATCTCGCCGCCGGTGAGGAACGGGGGCATGGCGTTCAGCAGCTCGTCGCGGCCCCACAGCACGCCCATGCCGAACGGGCCGAACAGCTTGTGCGCGCTGAAGGCGAAGAAGTCGGCGCCGAGTTTCTGCACGTCGACGTGGATGTGCGGCGTGGACTGCGCGCCGTCGACCACCAGGTAGCCGCCCTGCGCGTGCACGCGGCGGCCGAGCTCCTCGACGGGGTTCTGCACGCCAAGCACGTTGGACACGTGCACGACGGACAGGATTTTCGTCTTCGGGCCGATCTTCGCGTCCATTTCCTCGGGCGTGATGACGCCGTTTTCGTCGGGGTACAGGTACACCAGCTTCGCGCCTGCCGCGCGGCATGCCTGCTGCCACGGGATCAGGTTCGAATGGTGCTCCATGATGGTGATGCACACCTCGTCGCCCGGCTCGAGCACGGTGGGGGCGAACGCCTTCGCCACGATGTTGAGCGACTCCGACGCGTTGCGCGTCAGCACGATGTCGTGCGCGTCGGGCGCGCCGATGAAGCGGGCCACGCGCTGGCGGGCGATCTCGATGGCCTCGGTGGCCTCGACCGACAGGCGGTACAGGCCGCGCAGGGCGTTCGCGTTCATTTCCTCGTAGAAGCGGCGCTGGGCGTCAAGCACCACTTTCGGGCGCTGTGCCGTGGCGGCGCTGTCAAGAAACACCAGGTCGGGGTGGTTCGCCAGCAGCGGGAAGTCACGCTTGTACGGGTTTTCGGCGATGTTGGCCGCGCATACGATGTCGTCGGCCGTGGCCGAGGCCTGGGCGGCATGCGCCGCGTCGGCCACGGCGCATGCCGTGCGATCGAGTTCTGCGTTATTTGGGGAAGCTGCCATGGCTAGTCCTCCACCTCTTGATAGGGGATGCTCAAACGCTCGGCCAGGCGCGCGACGCCGGCGCGAACGGTTTCGTCTGCGATGGTGAGTGCCGTTTCCTCAAGCGTTGCCGTGGCGAACAGGCCCTCGGCGGCTTCCTGGGAAAGGCCGCGGCACTTCAGGTAGAACAGCTGGTCAGCGGCCACGTGCCCGATGGTGGCACCGTGGTTGCCGGCCACATCGTCCTCGTCGCACAGGATGACGGGGATGGTCTTGTTCTCAACCTGCTCGTCCACCAAAAGCACGGTTTCGCGCTCGGTGCCCTCGGCGCCTTTGCAGCCGCGCACCAGGTCGATGGTGCCGCGCAGCACCTTCTTCGACTGGCCCATAAGCGCGCCGTTGGCGTCGATGTTGCACTGCGTCTTGCGGCCGCGATGGCGCACGACGTAGTTGAAATCGCGAACGTCGATGTTGGCGGCCAGGTAGCGCGTGTCGACGTCCACGCGCGACACGTCGCCGCGCAGGTCGGTGGCCAAGCCCGTGTAGGACTTGCCGGCGCCCAGCATGCGGTGGCGCACGGTCACGAACGCGCCCTCGTCGCACACGATGCCGGTGTTGTCCAGCGCCGTCCACTGCTCGTCAAGCGTGTGCACGGACGTGATGTTGACGTGCGCGTTTTCGCCCGCGAACACGCGCAGCTGCACGCCTACCACGCCGGTGCCGGCCTCGGGAGAGTCAAGCGCCACCGTCAGGTCGAACGTGGCGCCGGGGGCGGCAACCACGTCGATGGCAGCCACGTTGGCCGAGCCATCCACGCCGGTCAGGTGCACGGTTGCCGTGCCCTGCTTGCCCGCGGCGGGCGCGAACACGATGCGCTCGGCCTCGCCGGCTTGCTCGGCCAGCCATGCGGTGGCCTCGGCGCCCATGCCGCATTCGAAGGCTTCCGCCACGTTGTTCGCCATTTCCTCGCGCACGGCCTTGTGCTCGTAGCGCGACAGCGCGGGGATGTCTAGGTTCGCTGGGTCCACGTCGGGCTCGACGGCGCGCAGGATGGCGCGCGTGTCGGCCGGCGCTTCGGCGCGGGCCGCGTCCACCTTGGCCTGCAGGCCGGCAACGGCGGCGTCGAACGCGTCTGCTTCGCCAGCAAGCTCGTCGGCGGCTTCCACGCTGATCTGCGCGGCGGACTCAAGGCCCTCCGGCAGCTCGATGGTAGTTTCGTTCATGTCAAGGCGATGCCAGGTAGGCGCGGGCATCGCGTTCACGTTCTTCAAAACGTCGGCGCCCATTATCCGATCGCCCCTTCCATTTCCAGTTTGATGAGGTTGTTCATTTCGACGGCGTACTCAAGCGGCAGCTCCTTCGACACGGGGTCGGCGAAGCCGTTCACGATCATGGTGCGCGCTTCCTCTTCCGAAATTCCGCGGCTCATCAGGTAGAACACCTTGTCGTCGCCAATGCGGCCGATGGTGGCCTCGTGCCCGATGTCCACGTGCTTGCAGCGGATGTCCATGGCCGGGATGGTGTCGGAGCGGCTGTGGTCGTCCAGCATCAGGCTTTGGCACGACACGCTGCACGCGGAGTTCTCGGCTTTCGGGGTGGCCACGACGCTGCTGCGGAACGTGGACACGCCGCCGCCCTTGGAGATGGACTTCGTCTCGATGGACGCCGACGTCTCCGGCGCGGCCAGCACCACCTTGCAGCCGGTGTCCAGGTTCTGGCCCGTGCCGGCGAACGTGATGCCCGTGAACGTGCACGTGGACTTGCGCCCGGCCAGGATGGACATGGGGTACAGGTAGCCCACATGGCTGCCGAAGCTGCCGGACACCCACTCGATCGAACCGCCCTCGTCGCACGTGGAGCGCTTCGTGTTCAGGTTGTACATGTTCTTCGACCAGTTCTCGATGGTCGAGTAGCGCAGGTGCGCGTTCTTGCCGACGAACAGCTCCACCGCGCCCGCGTGCAGGTTCGCCACGTTGTACTTCGGCGCGCTGCAGCCTTCGATAAAGTGCAGGTCAGCGCCGTCTTCCACGATGATGAGCGTGTGCTCGAACTGGCCCGCGCCCTTCGCGTTTAAGCGGAAGTAGCTTTGCAGCGGGAAGTCGAGCTTCGTGTCCTTCGGCACGTACACGAAGCTGCCGCCGGACCACACCGCGCCGTGCAAGGCGGCGAACTTGTGGTCGGTGGGCGGGATGAGCGTCATGAACTTCTCGCGGATGAGCGGCTCCCACTTCGGGTCGTGCAGGGCCTCTTCGATGCCCGAGTACACGATGCCCATGCGGCTGGCGGTGTCCTGCATGTTGTGATACACCAGCTCAGAGTCGTACTGCGCGCCGACGCCGGCCAGGTAGCTGCGCTCGGCCTCGGGGATGCCCAGGCGGTCGAACGTGTTCTTCACGTCATCGGGCAGGCTGTCCCAGTCGCTTTTCTGGTCGGTGTTCGGCTTGACGTACGTGACGATGTTGTCCATGTCAAGGCCGGCGATGGACGGGCCCCAGTCGGGCGTTGCCATGCTTTGGTAGATTTCCAGCGACTTCAGGCGGTGCTGGAGCATCCACTCCGGCTCGTCTTTCTTCTCCGAGATTTCGCGGACGATCTCGGGCGTCAGGCCCGCCGTCAGCTTCTCGGCGCTGTCGCCGTATGAAAAGTCGTAGAGGCTGCGATCGATGTCCGCGACCTCGGTGCGTTGTTTGGCCATGTCGCGCCCCCTACTGCGCGTTGGCGGCAGCGGCCTGCTCGAACTGCTCGAAGCCGTTGGCGTCGATGTTCGCGATCATGTCGGCGTTGCCTTCGGCCGTCATACGGCCCTTGACCAGCACGTGCACGCGGTCGACGTCGACGTGCTCCAGGATGCGCGTGTTGTGCGTGATGATGACGAGCGTGCCGTTGCAGCGCTTGCGGTACACGTCCATGCCGCGGGAAACCACGGACAGCGCGTCCACGTCAAGGCCGGAGTCGGTTTCGTCAAGGAAGGCCAGTTTCGGCTCAAGCAGCAGCAGCTGCAGCATTTCGAGCTTCTTCTTCTCGCCGCCGGAAAAGCCCACGCCCAGCTCGCGGTCCAGGTAGGCCGGGTCCATGTTCAGCTCCTCGGCCAGTTCCTTGACGTGCTTGCGGAACTGCTTGCCCTTCATGTCGCCGACGCCCGGACGACCTGCGGAAATGGCGCGCAGGAAGCTGCTGACGGGCACGCCGGGAATCTCGACCGGCGCCTGGAAGCTCAGGAAAAGGCCCGCGTGCGAGCGCTTGTCAGTGGACAGGTTTGTGATATCCTGGCCATCGAACGTAATTTTGCCGCCGGTTACCGTATATTCCGGGTCGCCCATGACCACGTGGCCAAGGGTGGATTTGCCGGCGCCGTTCGGGCCCATCAGCACGTGGGTCTCACCTGCGCCCACGGTCAGGTCAACGTCGTGCAGGATGACCTTCTCGTCAACAGCGGCGGAAAGGCCCGCCACGTTGAGGAGGATGTTCTCGTCTGCCATCTTCTTCCCCTTTTCATTTCACTCAAATACGATTATGCTTAATCATATACGTTTGATAGGATTAAGATAACCGCACACGCGGATTTGTCAAGCGAAATTGGCTGCGGCTAAGAATCATTCCGCGAAACGTGCGCGAGTTGCGCGCCCGCGCCGTCGGTTGCGGACGCGAATGGGACAAAGGGACAGTCCCTTTGTCCCATTCGGGCAGCTGGTGCCGGGCGAACATGGTCCGGCAACGAGTGACGGGCTTGTGCTTTGCGGTGGCTTGATGCTTTGCTGCGCGGGCTTTCGCGAAGGCGAGCAAGGGCGGCGCCTTCGCGCGCGGCCCCGGCATGCTCTGCGCAGCGGGCTTCGCCTTCCTGCTTTGCGCGGGAATGCTGCTTGCGTGTAGTTTGCGGTTGTTTGGTTGGACGAGAGCGGATCGGGGTTTCCGGTTCCGTACTTATATTAGTAAGGGGGAGCTTGTGCTTATCTCATCGAAGGGGCGTTACGCGCTGCGATTGGCGGTGTGCGTTGCGCAGGCGGGGCCGGACGCGAAGGTGTCGCTGCGCGAGGTGGCCGAACACGAGGAGCTGTCCCTGAAGTATCTGGAGCAGATTGCGCGGCCCATGGTGTCGGCGGGCCTGTTGACCAGCGTGCGCGGCAAGGGCGGCGGGTACCGTCTGTCGCGCGATCCGCACGAGATTTTGGCGGGCGATGTGCTGCGCGCAGTCGAGGGAACCACGGTGCCGGTGACGTGCGCGTCGCTTGAGGGGCCCGAGCCGTGCCACCGCGCAAGCGTGTGCACGACGGTGCGCTTCTGGGCCGGGCTTGACGAGGTGATCGAGAACTACGTCGATGGCGTGACCGTTGGCGACCTGGCCGACGCCCCGCAACCCCACATCCAGCTGGCCGACGCCGCGCCAGCGGAAAGCTAAGGCGCGCGTTCGGTTGCTCCCGCGTGAAAACTCGGTGCTTGTTGTTTGACGGGTCGGTATCGCTTCGGTGAAAGTTCGCTGAAAGGGTGCCGGCCCGCTGCTTTTCCGCGTAGGCTTCAGCCTGATATAAGGTTCGGGCGCAACAATGGCTGGCCGTGCCCGCAAGGGGCGCAGGGCCATTGGCGCGTCTGTGTTGGACGCGAGCATGAGGAGGTTGCTCATGGCGCAAACGAATGGAAAAGATTCCCTGGCTGAGCAGGTGGAAAAGGAGCGCAAGTTCCTTGGAGGGCTGCTTGAGGGGCTGTCGGTGCCGCAGGTGGCGGCTGGCGCGTTGGCGGCGGTGACGTCGATGCTGCTGTCGTCGAAGATCGGCATTGCCGGCTCGGTCATCGGTGTGGCCGTCGGCTCGGTGGTATCGACGCTGTCGTCGCAGATCTACAAGCAGTTTTTGCAGGCGTCCGCCGACAAGCTGCGCGAGCTGAGCCCGGTGGGCGATGCGACGGGCGATGGCGCGGAAATGGCGAATGGCGCTGGCGTTTCCGCTGGTCAAGCTAGCATGGCGGGCGCTACGCGCGTGATGGACCCCGCGGCGACGCGCTTGATGTCGCAGGTTGGCCAGCCTGGCGCGGCTGCCGGCTTTAGTGGGCCGGAATCCGCCTTTGCGGGCGCTACGCGCGTGATGGATCCTGCCGCCACGCGCGTTATGGGTCGGGATAGCGAAACGAACTTCGGCATTTTGCCTGGCCGGAATGGCGAAACCGTGGTCATGAATCCCGCGAATGTCGACGGCGGGGCGAATGGCGCTGCGCAGGGCGCGGCGGGCGACGACGCTTTCGCTGGCTTTGCCGGTGCCACGCGCGTTGCGGCTACGGCGGCCGGCTCCGACACTGCGGGCGAGACGCCTACACGTACGGTGGCCGACTTGCGCGCCGAGGGCGAGACGGGCGTGCTGCGCGGCCGCGCCGAGCATCTGCGCCGCCAACGCATGCAACGCGGGGTCATTGTGGTGTCGGTGGTGTCGTCCCTGGTGGCGGTGCTTCTTTGCGCGGGCGTCATCAATTTGGTGACCGCCGGCGAAGGCGTCGGCACGAAGACCGAGCCGCTGTTCAGCGGCACTTCGACCGAGCAGTCGGCCGGTGCCGGTTCCGCGAAGTCGTCCAAGCAGCAGGCGGCAACCAGCGAGGGCGCGTCTGATGGCCAGTCAAGCGAGACGGCGCAGAACCAGGGTAACCCGGTTCATCAGGATGCGTCGGCTTCCGAGTCCGGTGCGGCCGATGCTGGGCAGCAGGGCAACGCTTCCGATTCCGCTATCGGCTCTTCGCAATCCGGCAGCTCCGCGGGCTCGACCAGCGGTGATGCAAATGGGTCTGGTTCCGCTTCCGGCTCGCAGGGCGCGGCGTCGGGTTCGGGCTCCTCGGGCTCGGCCAGCAGTTCCTCTTCGGGCAGTTCGGCATCTGGCAACGGCAGCGCCAGCGGCTCGGGTTCGGCCGACGGCTCTTCGCAATCCGGCAGCACTTTGGGCTCGTCGGGCTCCGCGAACGGCTCGTCAACGGGCGCATCCACATCCGACAACGCCTCATAGCAGGGTCACCGTGCTTCGCCAGCTTCTATGGTGTTGGCTGCGGCTGGCGCACGCACGCTTCCGGCAATGCTACGATGGGCGCGAAACGTTGAAGCTGCGGCGCCGCCTGCCGCGCCGCCCGGAAGGAGAACCATGTCCCCAGATGAGAACGCCGTGCCCGCTGCCCCTGCACCCTCCAAGCCGGCCGTGCCGCGCACGCGCGAGGAGATTGCTGCGTCGCTGAAGGTGCGCACGCGTTGCGGAACGCCCACGGAGAAGCTTGAGGTCATCATGACGAAGGAGGGGCTCGACCGCATCGAGGCGGCCACGGTCATGGTCATCGGCCTGGGCGGCGTGGGCTCGAACTGCGTCGAGGCGCTGGCGCGCGGCGGCGTGGGGCACCTGGTGGTCATCGACCACGACATCGTCAGCCTGTCGAACATCAACCGCCAGGCTATCGCGTACCACAGCACGCTCGGGCGCAAGAAACACGAGGTCGTGCGCGACATGGTGCACGACATCAACCCCGACTGCGAGGTGGAGGCGCTTGACATGTTTCTGCGCGCCGAGGACATCGAGCCGCTGCTCAGCCGCTACCTCGGGCGCGTTGACATGGTCATCGACGCCATCGATTCCGTGTCCGCAAAGCTGGCCATCGCCGAATTCGCCGACCGTACGGGCATGCCGCTGATTTCCAGCATGGGCGGCGCCAACAAGCTGCACCCCGAATGCATCGGATTCGCCGACATCTACGAAACGCGCAATTGCCCGCTGGCGCGCGTCATGCGCAAGGAATGCCGCAAGCGCGGCATCCGCCACCTGCGCGTGCTGTATTCCTGCGAGGAGCCGGTGAAACGCCCGACGCTTGAGGGCGCCAGCCGCCGCGAGCGCACGAACATGGGCACGGCGTCGTTCATCCCGCCGATTTTCGGCCAAACCATCGCCGGCCGCGTTCTGTGCGAGATCGCCCAAGTGCCGGAAGCATAGCTCGGAGGGGTTGTTGTGGGCTGCAACCTGTTCGACATGCACTGCCATCTGGGATTTTGCGAAGATGCGGCGCAGGCGGCGCGTGAGCTTGCGGCCGCTGGCGTCGGTGCGTTTTCGAACACGGTGACGTTGGCGGAGTTCGCTGCGCAGCAGGTGGCGCTTGCTGGCGCGGCCAACGTGCGCGTGGGCTGCGGCCTGCATCCCTGGTGGGTTGGCGAAGACGCAGCGGCCGACCTTGATGCCTTGTGCGCCGTGGTGGAGCGGCAGCGGTTCGTGGGCGAAGTCGGGTTGGATTTCTCGCCGGCGCGCGTTGCGACGCGCCAGGCGCAGCTGGCGGCGTTGTCACAGGTGGCGGACGTGTGCGGCCGCGTTGGCGGCAAGGTGGTGTCGCTGCATGCCGTGCGCGCGGTCGACGACGTGCTCGACGTGCTCGAAGGCGCCGGCGCGCTTGCCGAGGCGGCGGGCAACGCGTGCATCATCCACTGGTTCTCGGGTACGTCCGACCAGCTCACGCGCGCGCGGCGGCTGGGCGCCTTCTTCAGCGTGAACCCGCGCATGCTGCAGTCGAAGCGCGGGCGCGCCTATGCGCAGGCCATACCTGGCAATCGGCTGCTGCTGGAGACCGACTTGCCTGCGCAGGCAGGCGCGCCCTGGGATGCCGAACGCGTTCGCCAACTGCTTGGGCAAACCGCGCGTCAGCTGGCCGAACTGCGTGGCGAAGACGTCGCCGACCTGCAAGAACGCATAGCGGCAACAAGCCGCGCGCTGCTTGAGGCATAGCGGCCGCCGCGGGCCCGCCGCATCATCTATAATGCAAACGCGAAAATGCTAGCAGCATGGCGGAACGGAAAGGATACCGAATGGCTTACGAGCACGTGACCAGCGCAAACGATGCGCGATTGGCGCCGTATGCGCGCGTGCGCGACGCCGACCTTGCCGCATGGCCCGCATCTCCCGCCGGCCTGTTCATGGCCGAGTCGCGCGCGGTCATAGCCGCCGCCATCGACGCCGGCGCCCCTCCTCATTCGTTTCTGGTCAGCGAATCCTGGGCCGACGACGCCGCCCCGCTTGCGGCCGCGCTGCAGGCAAAATGGCCCGCGTGCCCGACGATGCGCGTGCCCGATCAGCTATTCACCCAGGTCACGGGCTACAAAATCGTGCGCGGCCCCGTGGCCGCTTTCGAGCGCCCGGCGCTTGCGGACCCGGCGGTGCTGCTTGCGGGCGCGCGTCGCGTGGCCGTGCTTGAGGACGTGGGCAACTACGCGAACATCGGCAGCGCGTTTCGCGCGGCGCGTGCGTTCGGCATCGACGCGGTGCTGGTGACGCCGTCGTGCCACGACCCGCTGTTCCGCCGCGCCAGCCGCGCCAGCCAAGGCACGGTGCTGCAGGTGCCGTGGACGCGCATCGGCACGCAGCGCCAGTGGGCCGCCGAGGGCATCCCGCTGCTGCACGCCGCCGGTTTCAAGGTGGCGGCGCTGGCGCTTGAGGACCGCTCGCTGGCCCTGGGCGACCCGCGGCTTGCCGCCTGCGAGCGCCTGGCCATGGTGCTGGGCACCGAAGGCGCGGGCCTGTTCCCGTCCACCATCGCCGCCAGCGACTACACGGTGAAAATCCCCATGACCCACGGCGTCGATTCGCTCAACGTAGCCGCCGCCAGCGCTGTGGCCTTTTGGGAACTGCGCCTGCGATAGGGGCTAAGACGCATCCGTCGCGTTGCCCTCGGCTGCTGAGCCGTCTTTCCCGCAGGCTCTTCCACTTTCCCTCGCATCGCGGTTTGTAAATCCTGCCAGGGAGCAAGCCGCCTCACTGCCGGCAGTCGGGAACCGCCCGCGACAACCCTAAGCCCCACTCGGCCCCCGTATGACCGGCGCGCAATTTCTGCCTGACGCCCCGATTCATCGGCGAACGGTTCGCCATTTCGGGCCAGGCCAGCGGCCGCCTTGCACGCAACGTTAGCCTTCGTTAAATCTTCCCATCTGGCAGATTCCCGCCGGGTTTTCGCGTCCGATAGCGTATGATGGAACGCGTGCTCTCGAGGTGAGGGCGAGTGTTGCCGCCATGCAACGCGCAGTGTTACCCCCGTGCGAAAGCGCGGGAGAGAAAAGAGGATTTAAAATGGCGGAAGGTACTGTTAAGTGGTTTAACCCCGAGAAGGGCTATGGCTTCATCTCTCAGAACGACGGCGAAGACCTGTTCGTGCATTTCTCTGAGATCAAGATGGACGGCTTCAAGACCCTCGATGAGGGCCAGGCTGTGTCCTTCGATGTGACCACCGGCCAGAACGGCAAGCTCCAGGCAAGCAACGTGGTGCGTCTCTAACCCACCGCTTTTCTTAAACAGGATGCTGAAAGCCCTTGCGTGTGCTGCGTAAGGGCTTTTTTGATGCCTTGTCGAACGAAGGCGAAACTGCCTGCGGGTTGAGGGCCGCGAATGCGGGCGAACGCGCCCGCTGGTCGCCGGCGTTGCGATCGCCTGCTTGCAGGTGTTTAACGCCGCGCGCCGCCAAACGCAAGAAAGCCGCCCCGAAGGGCGGCTTTCGCGTACTGCAAGGATTGTGGCTGGTGCGGGCTTGCGCACCGCATGCCGCATCCGTTACTCCAGGTTGGAGCCCTTCTTCTCGGGGAGGAAGAACATGACGATGAACGCCACGATGTAGATGCAGGCAACGCAGCCGATGGCGAAGCCGAAGCCGTGGCCCGCAGCGATGATCGGGATGACCACCGGGGCGGACGCGCCGCCGATGAAGCGGCCGGCGTTGTACAGCGCGGTCTGCGCCGTGCCGCGGATCTCGGTGGGGAACAGCTCGGCGATGAGCGTGCCGTAGCCGCCGATCATGCCGTTAGCGAACATGCCCATGAAGAAGCCGCCGAACAGCAGCGCCGTGGGGTCGGTCAGCTGGCTGTAGATGACGATCATGGCAGCGGCGCCGATCTGGAACGTCCAGAACGCGGGGCGACGGCCGGCCTTGTCGGCCAGCCAGCCGAACACCGAGATGCCGATCATCATGCCGATGACGGTGACGGCCGTCCACATGCCGGTGGACGTCAGGCTCAGGCCTAGCTCGCCGTTGAGGTACTTCGGCAGCCACGTCATGATGCCGAAGTAGCCGGCATTCTGCACGGTGCACAGAATAATGATGATGATGGAGTACTTGATGCGCGTGGGCGAGTTGAACAGGTCAGCCAGGTTGCCGTGCTTCTTGCCGGACGCCTTGTGCTGCTCGTAGATGGGCGGCTCGGGCACGAACGCACGGATGATGATGGCGACGACCGCCGGCACGAAGCCGACGACGAACAGGCCGCGCCAACCGAATGCGGCGATGATGGGTGCGGAAGCCAGCGAGGCAACAAGCACGCCGACCTGGAAACCCAGGCCAACGGCCGACGTGGCCTTCGCGCGGTTCTCAGGGCTGGAAACCTCGGACGCGATGGCCATGCCCAGGCCGAACTCAGCGCCGATGCCCAGGCCCGCCAGGAAGCGGAAGATGGCCATAAGCTCGAAGTTGGGGGCAGCGGCGGAGCACAGGGTGAACACGCCGAAGAAGATGACCGAGTAGGTGAGTACCTTGATGCGGCCAAGCTTGTCGGCCAGCGTGCCGAAGATCAGGCCGCCCAGAAACGCACCGGCCAGCGTGATGGACGTGAGCGACCCGGCGGTGGTGTTGTCGACGCCGAACGTGGCGATGATGCCGGACAGCGCGAAGCTCAAAATCATGAGGTCCAGGCCGTCGAGCGCGTGGCCGATGGCCGCGGAGAACACGGCTTTGCCGGCGTAGTGCTTCATCTCAGAAGCTTTTTCTTTGTGTGGCATAGTGGTTTCCATCCCATTCCGCAAGTGAATAAACTTCCAATAAAATACTCTGCTATTGAATATTTTCAAGGGCATTTCCGGATATTTTTGCGCTTTGAAACAAAAATATTCTTGCGGACGAATAATGTGGGAATAGCTACGCAGCGCGCTTGGGAAAGCGTGCGAATCGAAGTGGCGGCGAAAGCTCGCGAAACGCCGCAGGTGATTCTACTCCTTGAGGAAGCGAAACGCTAGGGGAAATCGAAGGTTGCGGGACGCGGGCGCGCGATGCCGGCGCAAGGTGCAGGGGCGCTTCGGTTCGTCCCTTGCGCCGCATTTCGCGTTTCTGCCGGTGAAGTGCGGTTTCGGTGTTCGTTTCGGGCGCTGCGGCGCATTGGGCTACCATGCTGATATACGAAAGGGGCAGCTATGCGGCACGCTATTGAAGACGTTGAATACGCGGAATATCTTTTCGACCGGTTCTACGGCATCGGCAGTTGCGAATCCGGCGGCGTCACCCGGCTTGGCTATACCGAAGTCGAGGACGAGATGCACCGCACGTTGTGCGAACTTGGCAAGGAAAAAGGCTACGGCAACTTCGCCGACCAGGTGGGCAACACCTACTTGTACCGTACGCAGTACAGCAAGGATGAGCCTTACTGGTTGGTCGGCTCGCATCTGGATTCGGTGATCGAAGGCGGGCGCTACGACGGCGTGGCGGGCATCATCGCGGGGCTGCTGGTGATGAGCTGGGCCGAACGCGACGGCCTTGACCTGCCCATTCGCGTGGGCGCCATGCGCTGCGAGGAATCCAGCAACTTCGGCAGAAGCACTATCGGCAGCGGCCTTATCACCAAGGAAATCTACAAGCACGACGTGGGCGAGGCCGTGAACAAGCAGGGCGAAACGCTGCACGAAGTGTTCGACCGCAAGGGCTACAGCTTGACGCCCGACCGCATCAAAGGCATTCGCGAATACCTGGAATTGCACATCGAGCAGGGCAAAGTCCTGGAAGAATACGGCGATGCCGTGGGCATTGTGAGCACCATCGCCGGCCCGCGCCGCTTCAGGGTGCACGTGCACGGCAACGCGGAGCATTCCGGCGCCACGCCCATGGGCATGCGCACCGACGCGCTTGCGGCGGCGGCCGAGATCATCCTGGAAGTTGAGGAGATCGGCAAGTCCGAGGCCATGCACCAGTCCGTGGCCACGGTGGGCGTCATCGTGAACCACCCCAACGCGCTCAACGTCATCCCCGGCGAGGTGGAGCTGGGCGTGGACATGCGCGGCATCGACGTGGCCAGCCTCGACCGCATGGAGGCGCGCCTGAAGGCGGCGTGCACGCGCATCTGCGAAAAGCGCCGCTTGAAGTACTTCCGCGAGAAAACGTCCGACATCCCGCCTATCGAGATGTCGTCGGAAACACAGCAAAAGCTGCTCGACGCGGCGAAGCGCCTGCACATTCCGCATCGGTTGATGATCAGCGGCGCAGGTCACGACGCCATGTCGTTCGCGCACATTTGCGACACGGGCATGGTGTTCATCCCGTGCGTGAAGGGCATCAGCCACAACAAGAAGGAGTTCGCCACCATCGAGTCGATCCTGGACGGCGCCATGGTGATGTACGAGCATTTGAAGGAAGAAGCGCAATGATTCTGGTGAAAGATGGTCGCGTCATCGACCCGGTGCGCGGTGTCGACGACGTGCTTGACCTGGTGTTGGATGGCGGCAAAATTGCGAAGATCGGCAAGTACCAGCGCTCGGAGGACTACGAGCGCGTCATCGAGGCCAAGGGCTGCGTGGTGGCTCCGGGCCTGGTGGACGTGCACGTGCACTTCCGCGACCCGGGCCTGACGTACAAGGAGGATATCGAAACCGGCGCCGCGGCGGCTGCGGTAGGCGGGTTCACCACCGTGGTGTGCATGGCGAACACGAAGCCGCCGGTGGACAACGCCGAGACGCTTGGCTACGTGCTCGATCGCGGGGCGAAGTGCGCCATCAACGTGCTGACGTGCGCCACCATCAGCCGCGGCATGCAAGGGCGCGAGCTGGTGGACATGGAAGAGCTTGCTGCCTGCGGGGCCGCGGGCTTTACGGACGACGGCATTCCGCTGATGGACGAAGGCCTGGTCAAGAGCGCCATGGAGCGCGCGGCGAAACTTGGCCTGCCGCTGTCGTTTCACGAGGAAGACCGCGCGTTCATCGAGTCGCCGGGCGTGAACCAGGGCGCGGTGTCGCGCGCGCTGGGGCTTGGCGGCGCGCCGGCGCTGGCCGAGGACGTGCTGGTGGCGCGCGACTGCATGCTGGCGCTGCACACGGGCGCGCGGGTGAACATCCAGCACATCAGCTCGGCGAATTCCGTGCGGCTGGTGCGCCTGGCCAAGGAGATGGGCGCGCACGTGACGGCCGAGGCCACGCCGCATCACTTCTCGCTGACCGAGGACGCCGTGCTGGAAAAGGGCACCATGGCCAAGATGAACCCGCCGCTGCGCACGCAGGCCGATCGCTACGCCATCATCGAGGGCTTGAAAGACGGCGCGATCGACATCATCGCCACCGATCACGCGCCGCATGCCGCCGAGGAGAAGGCCAAGCCGTTCGCCGAGGCGCCCAGCGGCATCATCGGCCTGGAAACCGCGCTGGCGCTAGGCATCACAAACTTGGTGCGCAAGGGGCATCTGACGCTCATGCAGCTGATCGAGAAGATGAGCCTGAACCCGGCGCGGCTTTACGGCTTGGACAAGGGCACGATTGCGGAAGGCGCCGACGCTGACCTGGTGATTTTCAATGAAGGCAAACGCTGGGAAGTCGGCCCGGAGTTCGTGTCGAAAGCGGCGAATTCCCCGTTTGTGGGCGAAGAACTTTACGGCAAGGTGAAGTACACCATCTGCGCCGGCCGTGTAGCGTACGAGGACGGGCAGGAGTAGGGGCTTCGCCGGTTGAGGCGTGGTTTTCTTTGTTGTGGGGCTTCCCTCGATGGACTGCTTGCGGTGCTGTCGGGGGAAGCTTTTGTATGGTGGCTTATGCCTGTGCGGCGGCGGTTCTGCGGCGTGAAGGCGATGCGAGATTCGGATTTTTGCGGAGGGTCAAAAGCTGGCGAAACGTTGCTTTGGGCTAGCGTTCGCCCTTCGCCTTCCCTGCGAACACGCCGATTAGGCAGCCAGGCAAAAGCAGGCAGCCGGCGGAGAACTCGTTCAGACCGCCCACCACCTGCGCATAGTAGGGGATGAGGCAGCCCAGCCCCAGCACGATGGCCTGGAACAGCACGATGTAGCACACGCACAGCGCGAAGCGGCGGTTCGCGAAGATCTCGATGCGCACCAGCGGCGCCGACGAGCGGCGCGAGAGGACGCAATACGCGCCGGCCAGCGCGATGAACGCCACCAACAGGCCGATGACCTGCACGCTTGCCCAGCCGGCCGTGAACAGCACGATGGCGGCCACGAACAGCCGCTTCGTGCGGAATCGGCGCTTGAGCAGGGCGGATAGCGGCATGATGGCGGCAAGCACCAGCAGGTAACTCGTGGTGATCCACTGCACGGTGGCGGTGTCGACGCCGAACTCGACCATCAGCGTGGGGAACGTGATGTTCATGGCCGTTTCCACGACCACGCCGGAAAACGACATGATGCCGCACGCGATGACGGACAAGACGAACCGCGCATCAACGCGACGCTCAAACGAAGTGCTCATAAGGGTAGTGCTTCTTTCAGGTGCAAACAACGAACACGATGAGCGGCTCAGGGCGGGGCGGGTGCCTGCGCGCGAACGACCAACGCCGTGCGGTTGGCCAGCGGCGCGCGACAGCGGCGCTGGCGAAGGCCGCAGTGCGAACCCGCAGCCATCGCGGGCATCCAATGGCCCCGGGCAAACTTACCTTTATGTCTCATTATCTATAATAGGCGCTTATAAAGCCGCGTCTTCGCCATATCCGTAAACGAATGTTGACGGTTTTAGTAAATGGTCAATCAGCCAGTTTCCGAAACAGGCCATTCCCATACCACAAAACTTTTTCTGCGGGTACCACACGTGGTACAGCCAGAAATTAGTTTAGCGCTACAATGCGAATTGGCATCAGCTATCGGTGAAGTTATAAGCAAAGGCGCCGGCAAAGCCCAGCTTGCGGCAACGGCCTGACGGTTTCCGCCAAGAGCTCGAGGGTCGCGTCATGTGCGGCGTTTCCTCCCAAAAGCGCCGCATTGGTTTCACAGTCCTTAGCCGTTAACCGCATCATAGCTGCCAGCTATGGTTTTGACCTGGGACTTCGCCTAGAATCAAGAAAGCCCCGGAACCCGGGGCTTTCGGCAAGTCAGATTGCCACCTACGTGGCGTCCCGAAGGACATTTTTGGCAAAGCCGTATTTTGACTCGCAGTGTCGTCCTGACTGGCAATCAGCGACATGAGCACTGTAGCACACAGGAAGGGGTTGGTGGGCGTGAATTTGCGGAACATCAAGGGCGACTACAACGTCGGTTTGGACATGGGTACCGGTTCGGTCGGATGGTCGGCAACCGATGATGAAGGCAACCTGCTGCATTTCAAGAAGCAGCCCACGTGGGGAAGCCGACTGTTCGACAGCGCGGAAACCGCTGCATCCGCTCGCGTGCCGCGTGGCCAACGTCGCCGCTATGTGCGTCGTCGCTGGCGTCTGGACCTGCTGCAAAGCTTGTTGCAGGACGAAGTCGAACGCGTCGACCCCGATTTCTTCACGCGCCTGCGCCAATCTCGCTTGGTGCAAGGCGATCCCGCAAAAACAACTTCGGCCTATCGCTGGCCGCTCTTCAATGAAAGCGACTTCAGCGAAGCCGACTATTACAAGCAGTTTCCGACCATTTATCACCTTCGCAAGCATCTTATGGAATGCGACGAGCAGGTGGACATTCGACTCATTTATCTCGTACTTCACAATATCGTGAAGTGCCGTGGTAATTTCTTGCGTCAAGGTCAGAAGCTTTCGGCTGAAAACGCAAAGCCGACCGAGGCGGTGAAGGCGTTTAGCGAAGCTCTGCGCGACTGGTGCGCCGCCAGTGATGAAGCGGAATGCGGAACCGTTAAGGTTGACGATATTGTCGCAGCCCTTACAGCGAAGAACGTTCGCAATTCCGATCGTGCGGCGGATATCGTCGACTTGCTGCCGGTTTCGACGGGCGATGGCGCTGCGGCCGACAAGAAACTCAAGAAAGCGCTTGCGTCGGCTATGGTTGGCCTGGCAGCCGAATTCAAGGACATCTTCGGTGAGATGGCCGTCGAAAAGACGAAGATTAAGCTATCCGATGATGAAAACGTTGAGGCATTGCGCGAGGCATGCCCTGATGAAGGCAAAGATCTTTTCGAAGCGCTCTGCGGCGTTTATTCCGCCTATATTTTGCAGGGCTTGCTGTCTTATGCGCCGGGCGAGTCGATTTCGGCGAACATGATTGCGAAGTATAAACAGTATGGCGAAGATCTGAAAACGCTGAAAGAGCTTGTTCGCGAATATAAAGGCGCGCAGGCGTATGACGAGTTTTTCCGTGGGCCGCTGTATGACGATAAGAGCGGCTACGATGTGGCGGCATCAAAGGGTTATACGCGCTATAACTTGGGCAAAACGGCTTATGACGATTTTGCCAAGGAAGTGAAGAAGCTGTTTGCGGGCACCGGTGCCGAGGGCGACGAGCGCTACGAATGCATGATGGACGCGTTCGAAAGCCAACGTTTCTTGCGCCGGCTGAAAACCAGCGACAATGGCAGCATTTACTATCAGCTGCACCTTGAGGAAATGGAAGCCATTCTGGACAACCAGGGTCGCTTCTATCCCGTGCTGAAACAAGAGCGCGAGAAACTGCTGAAGCTTGTTACGTTCCGCATTCCTTACTACGTTGGTCCTCTGACGCAGCAAAATGCGCGTTTGGACGCGCACGGAAAGGCGCGCTTCGCGTGGTCTGAACGCAAACCTGGCATGGAGCATGCTGCGATTACGCCTTGGAACTGGGAAGACGTTATCGACAAAAGCGCTAGCGCTGAAAAATTCATTAAGCGCATGACGGGCATTTGCACGTATTTGCAAGGCGAGGACGTGTTGCCGAAAAGCTCATTGCTGTATGAGGAATACTGCGTGCTTAACGAATTGAACGGCATGCGGTGGACCGAAGATGGCGATTCTGAGCAGCGTTTCGACGAAGAACAGCGTCGCGGAATCGTGAACGATCTGTTCCATCGGTTTAGCTCGGTGAACAACAAGAAAATCGAGAAGTGGCTTGTGGAGCATGGCTATGCGCATTCGCCGAAAGTAATGGGCGGTCAAAACGAATCCGGCCTTGAATCGAAGATGAAGTCGTACGTCTTCATCGCAAAAGACGTGTTTGGCACGGGAGAAATCGCGCAGTCGGATTACCCCATGATCGAGGAGATTATCCACTGGAACACGCTGTTCGAGGACCGCTCCATTCTGAAAGAAAAGCTGCAGGAGAAATACGGCGCGGCCGGCCAGGGCCGGCTGAATGACGCTCAAATCAAAAAGATTTGCAAGAAGCGCTTCACGGGCTGGGGCAGGCTGTCCGAAAAGTTTCTTACGGGCCTGAAAGTAGACACGCAGCTTGGCCTAAGGTCTATTATGGACATCCTGCGCGAAGGCGATCCGAATTCCGACAAGCGCCGTGGCCGCGCCATGGTGCTGATGGAGATTCTGCACGACGATGACCTGGGATTTCAAAAGAAATCGACGCGTTCAACCGCGCGTATTTCGAAGAGGCGGGCGATGCGCTTGGCGTGAACGACCTGCCGGGTTCTCCCGCCGTGCGTCGAAGCTTGAATCAGGCCATTCGCATTGTCGATGAGATTGCTCACATCGCCGGCAAACCGCCGAAGCATGTGTTCATCGAGGTCACACGTGATGAGGACGCAAAGAATAAGGGACGTCGTACCAAGCGCCGTTACGATCAGCTGAAAGAGGCTTTGACCGAATTCAAGAAGCAAGACCCGGATATTTGGCGCGAGCTGCAAAGCGTCGGCCCCGAAGATTTGGACGAGCGTCTCACGCTGTATTTCATGCAGCGTGGCAAGTGCTTGTATTCGGGGAAGGCAATCGACATCAATCAGCTTTCGAACGCGGGCGTGTACGAGGTAGATCACATCATTCCGCGTTCATATATCAAAGACGACAGTTTCGAGAACAAAGCGCTGGTGTTGCGCGAGTGCAACCAGCGCAAGACGGACGCGATGCTGCTTGACCCTGCGATTCGTCAGAAGATGTCGGGCTATTGGAAGTCGCTGCATGATGCGAAGCTTATTGGCGACAAGAAGTTCAACAACCTCATGCGTTCCCACGTGAACGAAAATGCCATGCGCGGGTTCATCGCGCGTCAGTTGGTGGAAACCAGCCAGATGGTGAAGTTCGCGCAGTCGTTGCTGAGCGTGAAATATCCCGACACGAAGGTAGTGCCGGTTAAGGCTAGCATGTCGCATAACCTGCGCGAAGCGGCCGGCTTTGTGAAATGTCGCGAGGCGAACGATTTCCATCATGCGCACGATGCGTTCCTCGCGTGCCGCATTGGGCTATTCATTTCGAAGTGGTACCCCGACATGTACGAGCGGCCTATTGCGTATGCGCACGCGATGCGCAAATACGTGCGGGAGCAAGCGCAGGCGTTTAACGCGCGGCACGAAGCGCCAGGCTCGGCGGGGTTTGTGGTCGGTAGCTTCATGAGCTCGCGCGTGGACGATGAAACGGGCGAGCTATGGAATGGCCCGGAAGAGGTCGAGGGCATTCGGCGCGCGCTGAACTACCGCCAGTGTTACATCTCGCGCATGCCAGTTGAGGATTCGGGCCAATTCTGGGATGCGACGATTTACTCGCCGCGTGATCCGAAAATGGGGCCAAAGCTGTCGTTGAGGCTGAAAGAGGACCTAGATACCGCGATTTATGGCGGGTATTCGAGAGTTCAATTTGCGTACTTTTTTATTTATGAGGCACGAGACAAGAAGGGTCGAACGGTATTTCGCTTCTCGCAGGTGCCTGTTTGGCTTGCTCCACGTATTCGTCGAGACGAGGGTGCACTTGCTGAGTATGCCAAGCAGCTTGCGGAAGAAGAAAAGCTCGAGTTCGTAGGGATTCAGCGCACAAAGGTGCTGAAAAAGCAGCTCGTTGAGATTGATGGGGAAAGATTCTTCATTACGGGAAAAAGAGAGATGCGCAATGCGACAGAGATTGCTTTTTCTCAGGAAGACACGGCGCTGCTTGAAAGGTTTGTTCAAAAGAAAAACGGCCGACCATTCGTTCAGATTCAAACAACTTCGCAATCTGATGACATCTTCACGCAGATTCTTTCTGCCAAAGGGCGCTCTAGCCGTTTACTGAGCCTCGTGAAAATCGATGATATTCGCTATCGCCTATCCGACATCAGCGAAAGCGAGCGCCTGGAATATTTGATGAGAATCATAGCGTTGCTAAATGGCTCTGCTAACATGGTCGATCTTTTATTGGTTGGTGGTTCAAAGTATTCGGGCGCTATGAACCCGTCATTTTCCAAGCTGCTTACCGATCCTTCGACGGACTTCTTCATCATCGATCAGTCTGTGACGGGTATGTTTGAGCGGAGGACCCGCGTTGGCCTTTAGGGATGTCGTCATTGCGAGCCCCTGCAAGCTTTCCTATAAAGGAGGCTATCTGGTGGTGCGCAAGGAAGACGACACGGCCAAGGTGCACCTCTCCGAAATATCGTCGGTGGTGCTGCAAACGAATCAGGTTTATATCAGTGCGTATTTGCTGTCCGAGCTGGCAAAGGCGAAGGTTTCGTTCGTTGTGGCCGACGAAAAGCGTAATCCTATCGGCCAATACTTGCCGCTCTACGGTGCGCACAATACCAGTAAGCGCATAGGCGAGCAGCTGGAATGGACGGAACCGGCGAAGAAACGGGTGTGGCAACGAGTGGTGCGCGATAAAATTGCGCACCAAAGCCGCATTCTAAATGCACGGGCAAGCGAAGAAGAAGGAGAATTGCTTGCCACCCTGGTGCCAGAAGTTCGCTCGGGAGACACCACTAACAGAGAAGCCTACGCAGCGCGCGTGTATTTCCGCGCGCTGTTCGGCCAAGGCTTTTCTCGCGACGATGATACGCCGGTGAATGCTGCGCTGAATTACGGTTACGGAATCTTGCTATCTGCGGTGAATCGCGAAATCGTTGCTAGAGGCTATCTGACGCAGTGCGGAATTTGCCATCGAAGCGAATTCAATCAGTTCAACCTTAGTTGCGACCTTATGGAACCTTTTCGCCCTATCGTTGATCGCCTTGTGTTCGACAACATCGACGGCGATTTCACCCGGGATGACAAATACCTGCTCATCGACATGATGAACCAATGCATTCCGTATCGCGGTGGATCGTATCGTGTGGGTTCCGTCGTCGGCCTGTATGTGAGGGATTGCCTCAGTGCGCTGAATAGGCGGCTTTCAATTGATGAAATCGAAGCGTTTGATGTCTTATGAATCCGAACGAAAGGATTCGCTACATGAGATTGGTGCTGTTCTTCGACTTGCCGGTTGGGACCGCTAAGCAGCGGAAGGATTATCGTCTGTTTCGAAAGTTCATCGTCAAGGAAGGCTTTCTGCCGCTTCAGGAATCGGTGTACGCGAAACTTGTGGTGACCGATGCCGCAGCTAGCAGTGCCCTTGCGCACGTCCGGAAACATCGGCCGCCTGCGGGTCTGGTCCAGATCTTGAAAGTTACCGAAAGCCAGTTTGCCACCATGGAATACATCACGGGGAAACGTCCCGACTTCGAAGAGGTCGACACGATGGAGGAGCTGCTAGTCTTATGAAACTGGTGCTCAGCGGGTTGGAAACGCCAATAGAAATAGCGCCTGGATGTGCAACTACGCTGCAGGTGGAGAATCAGACGTTGTTTACGCGCATCGCGCGATCGCTTGAGTGCGCGGATGGACGTTTCGCTTTGGAACCGTTTACCATTTGGGAAAAGGAGAAAGAGTTACGTCCGGCTTCGTCGTTGCTGTTGGTGTCCGATGTCTTGCATCTTCCTTGGGACGACCGGGCGCTGATGGGCGAAGTGGTGAAACGTTTGGAGCGTGAATTTCTGGAAGATGAAGATATACGCCGCGCGGTCGAGGCTATGGACTCTTCGCTTTCGACAAAGCTGCTTGAACTGGGCTTTGCTATGAACTCGGATTATGGTTTTGGACTAGAATGGGATTTGAAGCGTTACCTGAAGTTCCGAGGTTTTGGGATCGATTCTACTGACGCTGCACCGCTCCTTGATAATGTAATCAATTTCTTGTCTTTGGCTCTTGACGCAGGTTGCAGAAAGGTTATCGCATTCGTAAATTTGAAAACTTTTCTCACAATAAACGATCTGAAAGCGCTGTTCGACTTCATTTTTTATTCGAATTTGAATGTGCTGCTTTTGGAGAGCAAGCGGGATGAAATGGTGTATGATTACGAACGAAAAATAACTGTTGACCTGCATTTTCTTGAGTATTAAGAATTGTCTCCTGTCAGGACGAACGTCCCTTCGCAGTAGGGATTTTGCCTCAATGGTTTTGGAGCAGTGTCGTTCTGACTGGTAATGAAACCCAGATGAACAACGCAACGCGCACTCTTAAGTTTTGGAGCAGTGTCGTTCTGACTGGTAATGAAACTTTGAGCAACGCTTGAAGCTGCGCATCGTTGTTTTGGAGCAGTGTCGTTCTGACTGGTAATGAAACGATATAAGAGTGACCTAACTAACCTAACCGTTTTGGAGCAGTGTCGTTCTGACTGGTAATGAAACCGAGCAGCCTGCTAATATCCCCATCCACGAGTTTTGGAGCAGTGTCGTTCTGACTGGTAATGAAACCGGGCCGATGCTGTTATCGTGAAGGCCACCGTTTTGGAGCAGTGTCGTTCTGACTGGTAATGAAGCCTCCGCAAGGAGTGGTGCCCGCTGAAAGCCGTTTTGGAGCAGTGTCGTTCTGACTGGTAATGAAACTTACGAGGATTACGGGCGCATCGGCACTGAGTTTTGGAGCAGTGTCGTTCTGACTGGTAATGAAGCCGACGGGAGGTTCATAGAGGCCTTCGCCATCGAAATGTTCTACCGGGCAAACGAGGAGGAGAGATGGTGTATTTGGCTGACAAAAAAGAAGTGACGCCCGAGGATTGGGTGCTCGTCATTGACGACAGCGCCTCCGAATCGAAATCCGCCGAGAAGCTGACCGAAGAGGAGCGTGAGGAGCTTTACGCTGAGTGCCGCAAGGTTCTGCGCGACGAGGGGCTGATGCACTAGGCGTCGGCGACAACGTTTTGGAACAGTGTCACCCTGCCTGGTAATTGCACCGCGGCAAGCGCTACGCGCTGGTCAAGCACGTTTTGGAGCAGTGTCGCCCTTGCTGGTGGTAGCGCTCGTGCGGATATGTCGTTATGCCTTCGCTCGTTGCAAAGAAGTGATCTTTGCCGAAGACGAGAAATGGGAATCCTTTCAGAGTTTTCTCGAAACGAGATGGGAAAACTTTGAGAGGTTTCTCGCCTTACGCAGTAATTTTTGATGCGCTTATACTAAAAAGGTGGTTCCAAATCCCGATTCGAGATCAGGGCGGAACCACCAAGCATCGCTAGTCTTCCGTTTTGAATTCGGGGATTTTGTCCGCTCCGACTAATTTCAGTGGTGCGGTAATCGTCTCGAGAGGTGTTTTCCCGTCTTCTGCCTGCATCTCAATGAACCGTTGAATTTGCTCGCCGGTTAGTTCCTCTTCTTCGTTTTCCATCGAGTCAGTCCCTTCCTTCGTGGTTGCTATTGGCTTCGGCGCTACTAGTTGTTTAAGGTTTCCTCAATCACTTCCAGCTGCGCTTCGATTTTTGTTCGAGCCTCCTCGCTTACTCCGAGTTTCAGCAGATCTTCGAGGAGCAGTTGCTGGCTCCGGAGCATGTACTCGAACATCATGCTGCCTTCTTCACGCTCTTCCTCTTCGTAAGACGAATCGCTCATGGCCTCTCCTTTCGCTGGGGGGATGCTGGTTATTTGCTATCAACTTATGCTAGTCTAATTGGGTTTGTCCAGGACAATCGCGTTTCTGTTGATTTGCGGCTGTTGCATCGATGATAAAATTGATATTGTTTAGCGGCGTCTAAAGTTTTTTGCGAGACGGGTGGGGTTTCCCGCGTCATGGGCTTCTACTTCTGTAAGCTCTGATGGTTTGTCGGTTTGCCTGCCTAGGCTACAGCGATTCCGCGCGTAACCTGGTCGAGTAATTTCCGCGTGGCGTAGAAGGGCGATCTCCATGAGGCGATGCATTCAATGTGGCAAGTGGCTGCGGTTTTACGACCGCAAGGTCAAGTTGCTCGACGCGGTTGTCTGCCGTACTTCTTCGCCGATGAGCAATTCAATTGGTACGTCGAGTTTTGCAGTATCTATCACCACGCGAGGCCGGGCGTCGGTTGGACCGATGGGCCTGATGAATTCGTGCATGTTCAGCGTTATTGCACCTTGAGCAAGTACATGAGGATGAAAACCGGTGCTAAGAGGAAGTAGATGAGCCATGTCATGGCGAAATCCTTTCTTTGGGCGACTCACTTTCTTGCGTTGCGCAGCAGCTTCAAGACGAAAATCGTTGCGAGCGAGACGGCAACGGATAGTGCGATCGTTTTCATGGGCGCTCCGTTCTAGCTTCGATGTGCGTGCCGGCATTTTTCGAGTCTGCGCCTTTCGCGGCCTATGCGAAATATCTGGAACGATATGAAGGCGATGATGAAGTTTCTGGCGAAGTCTTCCACTGCTGCTCCTTATGCTGTGGGGCGGTTGGTGGATGTCACTTTGATGCCAATGGGCCCCAAGTTGAAGCTGCGCGTTTTCTTGACGCGCTCAGCCTGCGGGCTCTTGCGTTCGTCGTGTTGCTTGGAAGTGCCGAGTTCGTCGATTTCGTAAAGCGCATTGATTGAGTCGGCGTATTCGTCGATATCCATTTAATACTCGTAAGCAAGATCGGTCATCGTTTGCTTGGCAGCGGGGTGGGCGATAATGAAGTCCCCGTCGATTGCCTCGGCTTCGGCGACAGGTGTTGTGAATGCGAGCATCATTTGACTGTGCGGCTCGCAGCGCGCCGAAATACAAACTTCTGCACATTCTGGAAATTCAAAGACGGTCGCAACCCACTCGCAATCTGCCCAACGATATCCGAAAACTCTGCCGTTGAATTCGCTTTCTTTGCCGACCATCCATGCTCCCCTTTCATTATCTGTTGACGTGCATCAGCCTAGTTGTTTCTTACTTCAAAATCATTAGCTGGCGGCTACGATTGCCTTTGAATCGCTTATTGCCACAAGTCAACATTCCTCCTGTTCAAGTGCATTTTTCTTTCGAATCGTCATAGTGCTTCACAACACCAAAAGTGCCCCTCTCGGGATAATTTGTACCGGAATTCGTACTATTTCGCCCTGTCGAAGTAGCGAAATTCGCGCGGTGAAGCCCGCGTCAAACCGTGCAATGCGGGGTGAAAAATAACTCGCCAGCGACAATCGGAACCGCAAGGTTAGAAGGCCAAAGTCCTTCTGCTGGAAGACTACTCTTGACGAGAACATATGTTCGATGTAAATATTTACTCTGCAACTTGATTGTGGCGGATGTGCATTATTCGAGAAAGGCAAAGGAATATGGAAGTTAGGGGCATTAGCCAAGGCGGCCAGCCTGAAGGTTACTCGCTGAGCGAAAGCGAGATTTCGACTATCGCAAGCGTTTTGAAGACCGACAAATACACCTCAAACCCCGTTCCCGCCAACCTTGCCAACTCCCTTTCGTCAGACCTGAGCTGCTTCGTTACGGTTTCCTATTCCATGAAATCGAAGTTGTCTGCGCTTTATGGTAGCGAGGGTGATTTCATGGAGCTTCTGCAGGCGGACTGGGAAGAGGCCTTCGGCAGGCGCGCTCTTCGCCTTCATCGTGGTACGACGATCAGCTTCCCAACTCATATTGCGTTGGCAAATGGTGAGGCCGTCGAGTTGTCCATATCCCAGAATAGCTACGAGGGCGGTTTGCCGTGGTATCTGTCGTATGCGCCTAACGTCGAAAACCTCAGGCTCAGTCGCGACCATGCGGCCAGCCGAGAAGCCGAGCTTGAGCAAGAATCCAGCCTTCCTGTGCCCCCATTGGCGCAAGAGGCTTTTCTCAACATGCAGTCTCTAAGCGATTATCTATCGTCTTCCGTCCCCGATGACGTCATGGAGGAAATGGAATCTCACTCGGAATCTTTTGATGATTTCGTCTGGGTGTCGCGGCGTTGGCGCGCGAAAATCACGGAGCTGGCAGGCCACGATATCAATGTGATGGGTCTTCTGGGCCGAGATTGGTCCTACGCGCTCAAAACGGGGACCATGCGTTTTTACGAAGGCAAGGTCATTTTCCCTATCAGCATCTTTCGCGAAGACGGACAGATGCTGGCGGAAGTTTCTATCAGGCGTGAAGCGCGCGGTGACGTAGGAACGGCCCCCGCGAATCATAGGAATTGGTTCGTGTGCTATATCGACACTTTCGTCAGGCAGAAGGCAATTGCTGGAAAAGCTTTGACCGATTGGGCGCACATCGGAAGTATGGACGATATGCTTCACGATTTGGCGAGTATCGCCCTTAAAGAGCAATGGGAGTTCGAGGGTTCGGAAAACAGCGAGTCCTTGTCGATTCTGAAGAGCTATCTGACGTACACCTTTTATAGGTTGAAGTGGGAAAACAAGATTCTCGAAGATGAAGAAAAGGGCATTGCCGCCTTCAATACCGGGCTTGTCGATGAGACGTACGAGGCCATTTTCGCCTGTTTCACGCCGTCGACCATCGATGCCCCTTGGCGTTTTGCGGGGTTCTGCAAAGCCGGGTCAAGAGGGCTTGGCAAGCAGCTGGTGAACGCGTTTGACCCGCTGCCGGCAAGAGCGCAGTACTTCGAGCGCAAAGAGGATTTGCTGTTCGATACATCAAGGACACTTCAGAGGGATGTTGACCATATTCTGCTTGACAACATCGACAGGCTGCCCGCTGAATTTCTTCGCGAAGAACTGCGCGGTTCCAATGATGCGCTGAGCATTCTCGAAGAAATCGAGCAGGTGACGGACGATGGTTTGCTTGAGGAAAAGTACGATGAGCTGCGCGACGCCGTAGAATCAAACGTGCGGATCAAGCGGCGTTTGATTAACCGGTTGGACGACTCGATTGAGCTGGCTCAAAAGCGCGTGGAGTGGAATTTTAAAACGGCTGTTCCGGCTTTCTATCCCACCAAGAACACTATGAGCCTTCTTTTGCCGCTTGATTTGACCGAGGACGAGAGGCCGGACGTAGCGCTTGTGGTTGAGCTTATGGAGTCGGGAGCCTATATGGGACAGACCATCCTTACCATGGAAATGGCTTACAACAATGCAAGGCTTATCTGCAGGCCAGACAGCGATTGGCTGAACACCTCGATGAAATTGTCGCTGTAGGGGTGCTTGCTGCGGCGAGGTTTTTCAACGGGCGTTTCTGCGGGAGGGCCTCGCTGTTTGGACGGCGCTTATCCAGGGAGAGGCTGCGATGCGGTTTCGCTCTCAAGTTGTGGCGCATTGGTGCTCCTCGCGTGAAAAATGAGACAATAAACGAACATATGTTTGATATAATGTCTGTGAACATTATAGGCATGCGAGCACATCGTGTTAAAGTTGCAATCTTGGAAACGATGGCCAACTGGTTTTGGCCGAGCGGTTTCGCGACGGTATGCCTTGGCGCGCCTGCGAACTGCATAAGCGCATGGGAAACATCAGCATCGAAAGAGTGAGCATGGCAAAAAGCACGGCCAATTACGGCAACGACAGTATTCGGCAGTTGAAGGACGAGGAGCGCGTTCGTCTGCGCCCTGCGGTTATTTTCGGCTCCGACGGTTTGGACGGCTGCGCGCACGCCGCCTTCGAGATTCTGTCGAACTCGGTTGACGAGGCGCGCCAGGGTTATGGCAACCTTATCACGCTCACCGCTTTCGCCGACGGCTCCATCCAGGTGGAGGACAACGGCCGCGGCTGCCCGCTGGATTGGAACCCCACCGAAAAGCGCTTCAACTGGGAACTGGTGTTCTGCGAGCTGTACGCCGGCGGCAAATACAACAACAACGAAGGCGGCGACTACGACTTCTCGCTGGGCACGAACGGCTTGGGCTCGTGCGCCACGCAATACGCTTCCGAATACATGGACGTCACCGTGTGGCGCGACGGCAACAAGTACCAGCTGCACTTCAAGAAGGGCAAGGTCGTTGGCGCGAAGAAGAAGGCGCTGCAGGTTGAGCCCACGGATGAAACCCGCACCGGTACCACTATCAAATGGCGACCTGACCTGGAAGTATTCACGTCCATCGATATTCCGGCCGAATGGTATCGCGAAACGATGCGCCACCAGGCGGTCGTGAACGCCAACGTCACGTTCCGCCTGCGTCTTGAGGGCCCGGAAGGATTCACTGAAGAGGAGTTCTGCTACCCGAAGGGCATCGAGGACTACGTGTTGGAAAAGGTGGGCGCTGACTACCTGACCGAACCGTTCTTCATCCAAGCCGACCGCCGTGGCCGCGACCGCGACGACCTGCCCGATTACAACGTGAAGATCACCGCGTGCCTGTGCTTCTCGCGCACGTTCCAGATGCAGGAGTACTACCACAACTCGTCATGGCTGGAAAATGGCGGCTCGCCCGAAAAGGCGGCCCGCAGCGCGCTGACCAGCGCCATCGACTCGTACATCAAGTCGCAGGACAAGTACAACAAAAACGAATCGGCCATCAAATGGCAGGACGTGCAGGACTGCCTGGTGCTGGTGACGAACTGCTTCTCCACGCAAACGTCGTACGAGAACCAAACGAAGAAGGCCATCAACAACCGCTTCATTCAGCAGGCCATGACGGCGTTCTTCAAGGAGCGCCTGACCACGTACCTTATCGAGAACAAGGATGCGGCCAACAAAATCATGGAGCAGGTGCTCATCAACAAGCGTTCGCGCGAAAACGCCGAGAAAACGCGCCAGAGCATCAAGACGAACCTGCAGCAGAAAACCGACATGGCCAACCGCGTGCAGAAGTTCATCGATTGCCGCTCGAAGGACAAAGCGCGCCGCGAAATCTACATCGTAGAGGGCGATTCGGCTGCAGGCGCCATCCGCACGTCCCGCGATGCCGAGTTCCAGGGCGTTATGCCTGTTCGCGGTAAGATTCTCAATTGTCTGAAGGAGGATTACCCGCGCATCTTCAAGTCCGACATCATCATGGACCTGCTGCGCGTGCTCGGCTGCGGCGTCGAGGTCAAAGACAAGCGCATGAAGAACCTTGGCACGTTCGATCTGGACAACCTGAACTGGAACAAGGTCATTATCTGCACCGATGCCGACGTTGACGGTTACCACATTCGCACGCTTATCCTCACCATGCTGTACCGCCTGGTGCCCACGCTTATCGATGAGGGTTACGTGTACATCGCCGAGTCGCCGCTGTACGAGATCAACTGCAAGGAGAAAACGTACTTCGCCTACACCGACCTGGAGAAGAACAACATCCTGAAGGAAATCGGCGACCAGAAATGCTCCATCAACCGGTCGAAGGGTCTTGGTGAAAACGACCCGGACATGATGTGGCTGACCACCATGAACCCCGAAACGCGCCGCCTTATCAAGGTGGAGCCCGAGGACATGGCCATTATGGAATCGATGTTCAACCTGCTTTTGGGCAACGACGACGAAGGTCGTAAGCGGCATATCGCCGAGCATGGCAAGGAATACCTCGACCAGCTTGACCTGCAGTAACACGCCCGCGCGCTAAGCGCCATACGCAAATGAAGCACCCGGGCGGCCCGCGCGGCCGCCTCACACACGCACCAAGGGGAAACCGTGGCAAAGAAGAAAACGAAAACCGCACCGAAGAAAAAGCACGTCGACAATCCGAACGTCATCGGCCTGCACTCCGAGGTGGTGGCGCAGCCCATCACGCGCACGCTTGAAGTGAACTACATGCCCTACGCCATGAGTACGAACGTGTCGCGTGCGTTCCCGGAAATCGACGGGTTCAAGCCGTCGCACCGCAAGCTGCTGTACACCATGTACAAGATGGGCCTGCTCAACGGCGCGCGCCAGAAAAGCGCGAACATTGTCGGTCAAACCATGAAACTGAACCCCCACGGCGACGCCGCCATCTACGAAACCATGGTGCGTCTGGCCACGGGGAACGAAGCGCTGCTGGCGCCGTTCGTGGAATCGAAGGGCAACTTCGGCAAATACTACTCGGGCGACTTGAGCTACGCTGCCTCGCGTTATACCGAGGCAAAGCTTTCGCCCATCTGCGCCGAAATCTTCAAGGACATCGACAAAGACCCGGTGGATTTCGTGGACAGCTACGACGGCGCCATGAAGGAGCCGCGCCTGCTTCCCACCACGTTCCCCAACATCTTGGTGTCGGCGAACAAGGGCATCGGCGTTGCCATGGCGTCGGACATTTGCGGCTTCAACCTGAACGAAGTGTGTACGGCCACCATGCACTTCCTGGAAGACCCTGACTGCGACCTGCTGGAGTACATGCCCGCGCCCGATTTCTCCACCGGCGGCGAAATCATCTACCGCCGCGAGGAAATGGAGCGCATCTACAACACGGGCACGGGCGGCTTCCAGATTCGCTCGCGTTGGCGCTATTTGCCCGACGAGCGCATCATCGAGGTGTACGAGATTCCCTACACCACGAAAACCGACATCATCATCGAGCGCATCGTGAAGCTGTCGAAAGAGGGCAAGGTGCGCGAGATTGCCGATATCCGCGACGAAACGGACCTATCGGGCCTGCGCATCGCCATCGACCTGAAGCGCGGCGTGGACCCCGAAATGCTTATGGCGAAGTTGTTCAAGTCCACCACGTTGCAAGATTCGTTCTCATGCAACTTCAACGTGCTGGTAGACGGCTATCCGCGCGTCATGGGCGTGCGTCAAATCCTGCAGGAATGGGTGAACTGGCGCGTCGATTCCACGCGCCGCCGCATGAATTTCGACCTGGGGAAGAAAACCGACCGCCTGCACTTGCTGCACGGCTTGGAAGCCATCCTGCTTGACATCGACAAAGCCATCGCCATCATCCGTAACACGAAGCTGGAAGCCGACGTGGTGCCCAACCTTATGAAGGGCTTCGGCATCGACGAGGTGCAGGCCGAGTTCGTGGCTGAGATCAAGCTGCGCAACATCAACGAAGAGTACATCATGAAGCGCACGGCCGACATTGCCAACCTAGAGCGTGATATCGCCGAGCTGCGCGACACCCTTGCTAGCGAGAAGAAAATCAAGCAGGTCATTCATGACGAGCTGGCGCAGGTGAACAAGAAGTACGTCATGCCGCGCAAAACCGGTCTGGTGAATCCGTCCGAGGTAGTCGAGGTTAGCCTGGAACCCGAGGCGGAGGAATATCCCGTTACCATGATGTTGTCGCGCGACGGCTATCTGAAGAAGATGACTGATCGCGTGCTGCGCAAGGCCACCACGCTGAAGTACAAAGATGGCGACGAGCCGTTCATCGAGTTCGAGTCGTTCAACACCCACGAGCTTTTGGTGTTCACGAACAAGTGCCAGGTGTACAAGTGCAAGGTGTCGTCGTTCGAGGACACGAAGTCGGCCCAGCTGGGGTCGTATCTGCCCACCGATTTGGACATGGATGCCGATGAAAGCGTCACGTGGGTTATCGACCCGGGCGACTATAAGGCCGACGTGCTGTTCGCGTTCGAAAACGGCCGCGTGGCGCGCGTGGCGCTGTCGGGCTACGTTACGAAAACGAACCGCAAGCGCTTGAAGAACGCTATCTACGGCGGCAGCAAGCTGCTGTTTGCCACGGTTCTGACCGAAGAGCGCGATTTGGCGCTGGTGTCCAGTGATAACCGTCTGGTGAACTTCAACACATCGCTGCTGAAGACGAAGACCACGAACTCCACGCAGGGCGTGCAGGCGTTCACCGTTAAGGGCAGCCGCACCGTTACCATGGTGGGCACGGCCGAGGAATTCCTGGGCGAGAAGGCGCCGCTTGACAAGTTCCGCGCCGCCAGCTTGCCTTCGTCGGGAGCGCCCATGAAGGAAACGGACATGAAAAGCCTGTTCGACGAGCTGTAAGGTGCTTTTGAGTTGCTAGCTTTCGAATGCTTCGCGTAGGATTGCGGCGAAGTCGGCGCCGGGCTTGGCGGCTTGTGCCAGCAGGGCGTCTTTTTGGTCGCGGGCGAGGCGCTTGAAGCGGTATTCGGTGCTCATGGCGTCGTGCTTCGTGGCGAACTGGGCAACGGCCAGCAAGTTGAGCGGCCCGCGGCCGCGCGTGTATTTTGCGCCGGTGCCCGCGCGATGCGCCGCCAAGCGTGCTTCAACGTCGGGCGTGTAGCCAGTGTACAGGCTGCCGTCGGCGCATTCGAGCACGTACATGAAGTGTGGCTTTGTCGATTGCTCGGGTGTGGTATTCGGCGCAAGTTTGAGCTCTTTGCCCAGCTCAGTGGCTAGTTCTGGCAGAAGTTTTGCCATGGTGGCGTCGATGGTGCGCTTCTTTAGCTGGCATTCCCAGATTACGTGGACGCGCCAGCCCATGTCGGTCAGCTGGCGTAGGTTTTCTTCGTCGCGCTCGATGTTGCGAGCGAACTTCGCCTGCCAGTAGTCGGTGTTCTTCTTCGGCGTGCTGGGGTTGCAGTGCGGGCAGCGGTGCCAGAAGCAGCCGCGTACCTCGATGGCCACGCGCTTGCCTGGCCAGGCGATATCGGGATGCCCCGGCACCTTCCATTGCAGGCGGTAGCCGCCCAGCCCGGCGGCGCGTAGGCGTTCGCGCACCACCAGCTCGGGCTTGGTGTTCGCGCGCTTGTTGCCCTGCATGCTTTTGTGTACCGACCAGCTAGACGCCGCTGGCGCCTCCACGCGCACCGTGGCGTATTGGACGCGCGGGCTGGCGGCTGTGCGCTTCTGCGTGTGCTCGTCGGCGCCGGGCGCGATGGGCACGCCGGCGGTGTCGTCGGCTGTTACGCCGCGCGCTTCGCCGTTGGCGCTTTCGGCTGTGGAGTTGGTATTTTCGTTCGCGTAGTTGCCTTTGTTTGCAAGTTTGCTTGCGATCGTGGGCTTGACTTCCGCTTTCGCGTTAGAGGGCTCGACTTCTGTTTTCGCGCTTTTCACCTGCACTTTCGCCGTGACGAAGCTGCGTTTGATGCCGCTTTGGGGAAGCGCTTCGCCCAGCGTGCCGTCGGCGGCTGCAGCCAGAAGCGGCGCAAGCTCGGCGTGCCAGCGCTCGGTCAGCCGGTTGAGGCTCCATTGCGCGTTCGCGGGGCTTGTCGAGGGAAGCACGTGCGCTGCCAGCCCCACCTGCCATTGCAGGTAGCGCTTGTACAGGCGCCCGGCTGTGCCGCCGTTGCACACCACGGCGCCGATGTGCGCCGTTTCCAGTACGCGCTCGACCTGCGCCGGAACCACGTTCTTGATGCTGGCGTCGCTTGAGCCCTTGATGTCGCACGACTCGATGACGTCCCACAGCGCGATGCCGTGCGCCAACAGCAGCTGCTTCTTCGCTGCAATAGACTCGGCAAGCGAGGCGTGGTTGGCGGGGCCTTCGCCTTGCGCCGCTGTCTTGGTGGAACTTGCTTCGCCCCATTTCGGCGTAGCGGCCCGATGAATGCCGTTTACGCTGGTGGGGGGCAAGATCTGCTCGGTTGTCGTGTCGCGGTACGCAGACGCGCCGGCCGGTGAAGGTGTTGTCGTCATCGGCTCGCCCTCGTTTGGCGGAACGGGTTCGCCTAGGCAGGCGGCCATGACGCGCCAGAAACGGTTTTGCGGGTTTCCGTAGTAGAACGCGTTTTTGCGCGACTGCACCGAGGGGAACGACCCGAGCACGAGGATGCGCGAGCGGTCGTCGAACACAGGCTCGAACCCGTGCGAGATATGTTGGTAATCGGACATGTGGCTAAGTATAGCGAAACGTGCCGAGGTGCTTTCGATAACCATTTTCGGGATGCTACATAAGCCGCTCAGCATGCCAGGCTCGGCGGGGGATAGGGGGAGAGTTCGCGTTAAATCACATACATGAGCCGGTTTTGAACGCAATAGGGTGAAAAAGTCCTTTACGTATGTGATTTAACGCCGCCTAGTCGCGCTAAATCCCAAACTCGAGGCAGTTTTTAACCGATTTCCGTTCGGAAGGTCGTCGAGTTTGGGACTTGTGCCGCCTACGCCGGGTTCTCGTGGATCATGATGTGCTTGACGGTGGGGAACGTGCGCTCGACGGCGTCGTGCGCGGCCTCGGCGATGGCGTGCGCGTCCACCAGGCGCAGCTGCCCGTCCACGGCGATTTCCGCGTCCACGTACACCTTGCTGCCGAACTTGCGCGTGCGCAGATCGTCGATGCGCACCACTCCGGGCTGCGCCAGGATGCAGTCGCGCACCTCAAGCTCGAACGTGGGCGCGCACGGCGTGTCGGTGACCTTGTTCACGGCGTCGCGCAGCACTTCGTAGGCCACCTTGAAGATGATCAGGCAGATCACAGCCGAGGCCAGCGGGTCGCACACGCCCCAGCCAAGCATGGCGCCGCCGATGCCCACCAGCGCGCCGATCGACGACAGCGCGTCGGAGCGGTGGTGCCACGCGTCGGCCATGAACGCGTCGGAGTTCATCACGCGCGCCCAGTGCCGCGTGTACCAGAACATGCCTTCCTTCACCACAATGCTGACGATGGCGGCCGAAAGCGCTAGCCAGCCCGGCGCCGCGGCGGTCTTGTACGCGCCGGTGACGATGGACTCCATGGAAGCGAACCCGATGCCCGCGCCCGTGGCGGCCAGGATGAGGCCAAGCGCCATGGACGCCAGGCATTCGAAGCGCTCGTGGCCGTAGGGGTGGCTTTCGTCGGCGGCGCGCTGCGACAGGCGCACGCCCACGAACGCGATGGCCGTGGCGGCCACGTCGGACAGCGAGTGCACGGCGTCGGAAACCATAGCGGCCGAGTTGCCGAAGATGCCCGCGAACAGCTTGAACGCCGACAGCGCGATGTTTCCCGTCACGCCCACGCCCGCCAACTTGTTCGCGATGCGCCGCTCGTCGGCAGGCGAGGGGGAGAACTCGACGGATGCGGCCGGCTTGTGGGTATTGGGGTTGACAGGAGAGCTTTCCGCGCCGTTTGTGGGCGCGGGGTGCGGCGAGCTTGCGGCAGGCTTGCCTTCTGCGTCGGCGGTGTGCTGCACGGTCTTCGCCGTCGGGGAATCTTCGTTTATGTCGTTCTGTTTGATGGTGCTCATGGTCGGTCGTCTCCTGGTAGCCGGGTTCGTTACAGCTCTTGCTTAGCTGTGCCGGTTCCAGGGCGCTTACTATATAAAGAAAGCGCGCCCGCGGGAACCAGCTTACTGTCCCACAGACGCGCGTGTGCGTTTCTGCTGCCTGTTTGTGCAGGCCCGGCTCCATGGCGGCGCGCGCCACGGCCTGATCAGATTGCGCTGTTGAGCTCGCGCCCTGCGGCGGTTCGGCGCCGGCCCTGCGGCCGTGCGCGCCCGCGCCACCAAGACGCAATGCAGTGCAAAGAGCACTCTCATAGTAAGGCTCGCGCCCCGGTATGTCACCGGTTACTTGCCAGTTGTGAAGGCTTTGCGACGCCCCGCCTGGCGCAGCCATCCGGCGCCATCGGGCATTGCCGAGCGCTACCCGCCCTTGCTGCCTTTTCCATCGCCGCGTCAAGCCCTTGTTGCGGACATGTTGGAAAATCGTTCGTTTGCGCACCCGTTTGCCGAAAATCCACAGCGATTTTCGCGGTGGAAAACTGCCCCATTTTCGCCGTTTGAAAAACCCTGTTCTTTGAATGCCCACCGGGGATTTTGCCGTTTTCCCGTCGCGGTGGAAAACAACCCACACCCCCTATCCATGGATTTTTGAAGCCAAGAAAACACAATATATGGTGGCGAAATGACGTATTATAGGGACACCGACCAGGCGGCCCGAAAGGGACGGGGCCGCAAAACTTCACGAAATTTCCGAACGCGCAGGTCACGCCCTGCCTAGGGTTCTGCGCGCGGAAAACGGTAACAAAGGCAAGCGCCCGCAGGGGCACGTGGAAAGAACGATTAAGGCGCCCCGCGCGGGCGTCTGCAGCAAGCAAGAAGGGTGTGAGCGGCATGAAAATCATCAAGCGCAGCGGCTCCGAGGCGACGTTTGACATCAGCAAGATCGTCAACGCCATCAAGGGTGCCAACGGGGAAGTTGCCCCCGAGGAGCGCCTGACCGACGATCAAATCGCGCTGGCGGCCCACAGCGTCGAGTGGCTGTGCAACCGTTCCGGCCACACTGTGTCCGTCGAGGAAATCCAGGACATGGTGGAAAACCAGATCATGGCGCAAGGCCGCTACACCGTGGCGCGCAAGTACATCATCTACCGCTACCTGCAAACGCTCAAGCGCCAGTCGAACACCACCGACGACAAAATCCTGTCGCTTATCGAATGCAACAATGAGGAAGCCAAGCAGGAGAACTCGAACAAGAACCCCACGGTCAACTCCGTGCAGCGCGACTACATGGCCGGCGAGGTGTCGAAAGACATCACCATGCGCCTGCTTCTGCCCGCCGACGTGGTGGAGGCCCACAACGAGGGCATCATCCACTTCCACGACTCGGACTACTTCGCGCAGCACATGCACAACTGCGACCTGGTGAACCTGGAAGACATGCTGCAAAACGGCACCGTCATCTCCGGCACGCTCATCGAGCGCCCGCACAGCTTCTCCACTGCATGCAACATCGCCACGCAGATCATCGCGCAGGTGGCCAGCTGCCAGTACGGCGGCCAGTCGATTTCGCTGACGCATCTGGCCCCGTTTGTGGAGGTCAGCCGCCAGAAAATCCGCCGCCAGGTGCTGCAGGAAATCAACGCGCTCGGCCTTGAGGCCAACACCGACCGCATCGCCGACGTGGTGGAAACGCGCCTGCGCGACGAAATTCGCCGCGGCGTGCAAACCATCCAGTACCAGGTGGTCACGCTCATGACCACCAACGGCCAGGCCCCGTTCGTCACCGTGTTCATGTACCTGAACGAAGCGCGCAACGAGCAGGAAAAGCGCGACCTTGCCATGATCATCGAGGAGACGCTTGCCCAGCGCTACGAAGGCGTGAAAAACGAGGAAGGCGTGTGGATCACGCCGGCGTTCCCCAAGCTCATCTACGTGCTTGAGGAAGACAACATCACCGAGGACAGCCCGTATTTCTACCTCACGAAGATGGCGGCGAAGTGCACGGCCAAGCGCATGGTGCCCGACTACATCTCCGAGAAGAAGATGCGCGAGCTGAAGCTTTCCAAGGGCGAAACCGAGGGCAACGGCGACTGCTACACGTGCATGGGCTGCCGCAGCTTCCTGACGCCCGACCGCACGGGCAACGGCTACGACAACGTGGCCAACGCCGGCAACTACCAGCCGGGCAAGCCGAAGTACTACGGCCGCTTCAACCAGGGCGTCGTCACCATCAGCCTGCCCGACGTGGCGCTGTCCTCGCACGGTGACATGGCGAAGTTCTGGGAGATTTTCGACGAGCGCCTGGAGCTGTGCTACAAAGCGCTCATGTGTCGTCACGAACGCCTGAAGGGCACGCTGTCCGACGCCGCGCCTATCCTGTGGCAGTACGGCGCGTTGGCGCGCCTGAAGAAGGGCGAGCCCATCGACAAGCTGCTGTACGGCGGGTACTCCACCATCAGCCTGGGCTACGCTGGCCTGTACGAGTGCGTGAAGTACATGACGGGTCACAGCCACACCGACGCCGAGGGCACGCCGTTCGCCATGGAAGTCATGCAGCACATGAACGACAAGTGCAACGAGTGGAAGGCCGCCACGAACATCGACTTCTCGCTGTACGGCACGCCGCTTGAGTCCACCACGTACAAGTTCGCGAAGGCCCTGCAGCGCCGCTTCGGCATTATCCCGGGTATCACGGACAAGGGCTACATCACGAACAGCTACCACGTGCACGTCACCGAGCAGATCGACGCGTTCGAGAAGCTGAAGTTCGAAAGCAACTTCCAGCGCTTAAGCCCGGGCGGGGCCATCAGCTACGTCGAGGTGCCGAACATGCAGGACAACCTGAAGGCCGTTATTCGCGTGATGCAGTACATTTACGACAACATCATGTACGCCGAGCTGAACACGAAGTCTGACTACTGCCAGGTGTGCGGCTACGACGGGGAAATTCAGATCGTCGAGGACGACGGCAAGCTGGTGTGGGAGTGCCCGCATTGCGGCAACCGCGACCAGGAGAAGCTCAACGTCGCCCGCCGCACGTGCGGCTACATCGGCACGCAGTTCTGGAACCAGGGTCGCACCCAGGAAATTCGCGACCGCGTGCTGCACCTGTAGGGAAGCGCCGGCGGCTGCTGGGTCGTTGAAACTTGCGGAATGCGAAGCGCCCGTCCATTGCGGACGGGCGCTTTTTTGCGTTTTGTGGGGCGGCGAAGGTGTGCTTTCAAATTCCGAGCGGGATGGTACCCTTTCATGCGGTGCATTTTTCGGTAGTGCGACGTTGCGGGGGAAGCGAAGTGGGAAAGCAAAGCGGGAAGGGGTCGACGCGGTCGTTCGCTTTGCTGTGCGTTGCTTCGTTTTTCATGTACGGCGTGAACAACGTCATGATTTCGCGCGCGCCGCTTGCGGTGATGGGCATGGGCGCGTCGGCTGCTGCCGCGGGCTTCCAGGGGACGTTCTTCATCGTGTTCGCCATTGTGCTGCGCACGGTGCTTATGCCGCTGACCAGCAGAATCGGCACGAAGCGGCTGATGATTTTGGGTGCGGCATCGTTCGCGGCGGCCTCGGCGCTGTTCCCGTTTTGCGCGACGTATGGCGCGTTTCTTGCGGTGCGCGCGGTGCAAGCGGCCGGCTTGGCTGTGTTTTGGCCGCTTTCCGTGTCCTCGGTGGTGGATGTGTCCGATGAGGGCAACGTGGGCTGGCGGTTGGGCGTTTCACGGTTCGCTACGTCGGCGTCCATGGCCGTGGGGCCCTATGCGGCGTTCGCGCTTGGCGACGTCATGGGCACCGGCTGGCTGTACGGCGCGCTGCTTTTGGCATCGTGCCTGGCCATCGTGGCGCTTGCGGCCTGCAAACTGCCCAGCGATGCGCATGGCGAAGGGGCCGGTGCGGCGGGCAAGCCCCGCGTGGCTCGGCCGCCTCGGCGGGATGCGCTTGCGCAGTTCGGGGGCGGCGGTTTGTGGCTGGCGGGCGTCCTGCTGGTCACGCTGGTGGACTCCGCGGCGGTGGGCCTGGTCATGCACTTCTCGGCCATTGCGGTGGGCGAATTCGATGGCAGCCTGAACGCGGCAAGTTATCTTTCCTTGTACAGTATCGGCGGCATGATTGCCAGTTTGTTGCTGGGACGTGCGCTTGACCGGGGGAAATGCGCCATCGTGTTGCCGGCGTGCATCGCATCGTTCGGGCTTGGCGTGCTGCAGCTGGGCCTGCCGCGCACAAGCTTCGCCGGCTTAGCGGTAGGCGGCGTGCTTGCCGGCGTGGGCAACATGGGCGTGGCGCTGTGCTGCATGGACATCATCACGCGCCGCGCCCCGCTGCGCCTGCGCGATACGGCGCTGGGGTATCGCCAAAGCTGCGTGGACATCGGCATCGCCGTGGCCGCCACGGCGTTCGGCGCCGCATTCGACGCCGCGCCCGCCAATTACGTGGTGTTCCTGGCCTGGGGCGCCATCATGCTGTGCTTCGCTGCTGCCGTATGCGCCAACATCGCGCACGCGGCCCGCAAGCAGCGTGGATAGCGCGAGCGCCGGCTGTGCGGCGCGATCGTCGCGAGAGCCTGACGGGGGACAGGTTGTTTGTCAGGTTTCGACGACTTGCTGCGAGGTGTAACCTTGCGGGCGAATTTCGTAGCGCCGAGCGAGAGTTCGGTGCCAAATAGAAAGCGCCGAAGGCGCGCCGCCGTCTTCTGGGTTGCTGCTGCTTTTGGAAGAAAGTGACGCGCCCTTTGGGCGCTGGCGAATTGGGGACGAGCTTTCGCTCGTCCCCACGATTGTTGCTGCGAGCTTAATCCGTTTGCTAGTTGGCTTCTCTGCAGAACCTGACAACCGCCCTGTCCTCTTGTCAGGATTGATGAACGGCTTGCTCCTTTGCTTTCGTGCCCTACCTTTCATCCAGACAGCTCTCGTAAGACAACGAACGACCAAGCTGGAAAACGACCTGTCCCCTTGTCAGGTTAGGTTGCGCGCGCCTTCTCTCGCTTACCACGCCTTCCACCTGGGGAAACGTAAATATACCCTAGTCTATGCGATGCGCTTGCCCCTTCTTTTCCCTAGTATGCAGCCTGCGCACAGCGCGTGCGTACCGAAAAGGAGAGGAGACTCTAGTGGAAAACGAAGAGAAGGCCGCGCAGGTTGGCTCGGCGTCCGTGGCTGCAAAGCCCGCGGCTAAGCGCCCCCGCCGCGGCGCCATCGTTGGCGGCGTCATCGCGGCCGTTGTGGTGGTGGCGGGCATCAGCGCGTTCATGTGGCACGAGCAGCCCAGCTTCTGCAACGCCATCTGCCACACCCCCATGGACGGCTACCTGGAAACGTACGAGGCCGAGCCCGGCCAGGCCGCAACCGACAAGTGGGGCAACCAGGTTGCCGACGCGTCGGGCATGCTGTCGGCCGTGCACCGCACCAACGACAGCAGCGCCACGTGCCTGAGCTGCCCCAGCCCGTCATCAGCGAGCAGGTCAGCGAAGGCCTCAGCTGGGCAAGCGGCAACTACACGCTTATGGCCACCGACGGCAACCCCGCCGGAGAGCTGACCGAGCGCGGCACGTCCCAGCTGACCGAGGCGCGCGGCGTGGCCGGCGACGAATTCTGCCTGAACAAGGACTGCCACAACCTCACGCGCGAGGACCTCACGGCGCTCACCGAGGTCGAAAGCGACAACCCCGCCGTCATCATCCGCAACCCGCACTCCTGGCAGCACGGCCAGCAGGCGTGCAGCGACTGCCATAAGGCGCACCGCGCAAGCGTGCTTACGTGCACGCAGTGCCACGCCGACATGGAACTGCCCGAGGGCTGGATTAGCGCCCAGGAAGCAAAACTGCTTCCCAACCAGGCTTAACGCGGAAGGAGACAACCTCATGAGCAACAACACCCTAAGCCGCCGCAGCTTCCTCACGGGCTTCGGCGCCGCCGGCGCGCTGGTTGCCGCCGGGGCCATGGCCGGCTGCGCGCCTTCCGTGGCAACGAAAGAAGACGTGGCAGCGCAGCAGACCGCTGCGAAGCACAGCTGGCGCGAAAAGCCCGCCATGCCGTCGAAGATCGCCGAGACCATCGACGCCGACGTCGTGGTGGTGGGCGCGGGCAACGGCGGCATGGTGGCCGCCACCACCGCTGCCCAAGCCGGCGCGAAGGTCATCGTGCTGGAGTCGTGCAACGGCCTGGCGTGCGCCCGCGAGGCCATCGGTGCGCTGAACTCCAAGCTTGCCGGCGAGCACACCGAGGACGTGGCCAAGCTCATCAACCACGCCAGCCAGGTGGAGTCCGGCGACATCAACCCGCCGCTGTACCGCACGTGGGCCGAAAAATCCGGCGAGATGATCGAGTGGATGGCCGACACGTTGGCGCCGCTGGGCATGGTGTTCCCGTTCGAGTGGCACAAGCCCGACGACGAGCACGCCTACTACCCGGCCATGTGCTACAACCCCTGCATGGGCCAGTACAATCCCGACGGCCCGAACTACACGGCCTACCTGCACCTCAAGGCGCTGCGGGAAGTGCTCGAAGGCCTTGGCGGCGAAATCAAGTTCCTCACGCCGGCCGAGCAGCTGGTACAGGACGCGGACGGCCGCGTGACCGGCGTCATCGCCCAGCGCGAGTCCGATGGCGAGTATATCCAGGTCAACGCCGCGAAGGGCGTCATCGTGTGCACGGGCGGCTACGGCGCCAACGACGAGATGCTCGAAGATCTGCAGCCCGGCGTGACCGATTGGTACGTCACGGGCAGCGCCACGGGCGAGAAGGGTCAGGGCATCAAGATGGCGCTGTGGGCCGGCGCGCAGCTTGAGGCCGGCGTGCTGAAGAAGGCCGACACGCTTGAGGAGCTGGCCGGCATCATGGGCTTCGAAGGCGAGGCGAAGAAGATGTTCCTGGCCACGGTCGAGCGCTACAACCAGCTGTATGACCAGGGCGAAGACGTCGACTTCGGCAAGCCGGCGTACCGCATGAGCTCCGTGACGCAGCCGCCGTTCTACGCGGCGCGCATCGCCGGTACCATGCTGGTGACCATGCACGGCGTCATCACCGACACGAACAGCCAGCCGCTGCGCGAGGACGGCAGCGTCATCGACGGCCTGTACGTGTGCGGCAATGACCAGGGCGGATTCTATCCGCACCATTACCCCAGCAACTTCACGGGCATCAACGCCGGCCGCACAGCCACGTTCGCCCGCATCGCCGCCAAACCCGCCTGCGACGTGAAGTAACTGGCGAAGGGGAAGCGCAAAACGAAGGCCGACCGGGTTGCTCCCGGCCGGCCTTTTGCTGCTTGCCTGGGATGCGGAAGGACGCCCACTATTCTTGCGTCATCACCAGGTCGATGAGTTCTTGGCGGCTGTGCACGTCTAGCTTCGCGTAGATGTGCTTGGCGTGCGTGGCGGCGGTGTCGCGGCTGATGAACAGCGCGTCGCGCACGTAGGGGATGGAGCGGCCGTGCGCCAACAGGCCGAACACCTCGGTTTCGCGCGGCGTCAGCTTGTGGTCGCGCGCCAGCTCGGCGATGCGCGCCTCCAGCGGGTCGGCTGCAGGATCTTCCGGTTGGTTCGGCTGCTTCATTTGAGCCGGTGGGTGAGTGGTGCCGCTGACGTTTTCGACGGTCGTTTCGCTTGCAGGTTGGGTTGCGTCAAGAGCCGTCGTTTGGGGGATTTCCTTTGCGTTTGGGTTATCCCAGTTCGGGAACAGGTTTCCCTCGCCCATGGCCAGCATGAACGCGGCCACCGTCGCCACGATAAGCACCGCCGCGGCCGTTGACGTGCTGACCGCGCCATACCCGATGGCGGTTTTCAACGGCACGGAAATCATGACGCCCAGCAGGTCGCCCAGGTGCGCGAACACCCAGCCCATGCCGTATGCCTGCACGGCCGTGGCCTTGCCGCGCGCGGCGTATACGGCGAAGTACATCTGCGTGATCAGGCAAAACGCGAAGCGCGCGGCAATGCCCACCATGGCGGCGGCGTATGCGCCCACCGCCGGCCCGGCCACGATGAGCGCGGCGAACCCGGCCACCATCACCGGACACATCCATCGGTAGGCGAACCCCAATGACACGCGGCGCGGGCCGGCGGTTGCCGAGATGCTGACGGCCAGCATGAACAGCGCGCTGGCCACGAAAATGCCCGCCGCGGACAGGGCGTCGGAGCCTTCCGAAATCCAGAACGACCCCTCGACGCTGACGAACAGGCAGGCCGCAAGGATGCCGAAGCCGACGTGCCCCATGTTTGCTGCCGCCTCGGCAAACGGTGCCGGGCGTGCGGGCGCCGCCGCGTAGTCGGCAGGCTGCGCGGCAGCGGCGTGCGGCCATTCTTTCGCGAACAAGAAGCCGCTGACCAGCGGGAATGCGCTCACCGCAACAATGGCGGCAGCCGGGGGCGCCACCATGACCGCCAGCGACAGCAGCGCCGCGATGACGGCGGACGCCGGCGCGCACGACTCGATGGCGTCCTGCGACAACCTCGCGTACAGCTGGCCCCACATCAGCCACATCAGCCCGCTGCCCGCGCCGGTGGCCACAGCGGCGGCTACGAACAGCAACGACGACAGCAGCGCATCCGGCGCCGGAACCAGCAGCACCGGTGTGGCCGCCGCGGCAACAAGGGGCGCGCCGACGATGATCTTGCGGCTTGCCGTGGGCGGCCCCAGACGTTTTTCGGCCGCCACCGCGATGATAAGCGTGGCCACGGCGCTTCCCACCGGCAGCACGTTGAGCAGCAGCTCGGTGGGCCCGCCGCCCGTTTGCTGCTTGATGGTGCTGGCCAGCCCGTCCATGGACCCCGAGTAGAACACGCAAAACACCCACGCCAGCAAAAACGCCCAGCCCAGACACCGCACATGCGGCCTCAATTCTGCGAACATGCTCCCCCTTCCACTGCGCCGTGCGCGCCCTCGCGTTGCTGCCAGAGTTGCGCGAATTCGCGCAACCGCTCGAGCACCGCGACCGCCATGCGTCCGCGTGATGCAACCGTTTGCGAAAGCCCCGCCTGCCGCGATAACGTTCGCGTCGTGATTATTCTTCCGCATACATCATAGGGTATGCACCCCCGCAAAAGGAATCACCCGTTTTCGGGTATTGACGATAAACTCCCTGTTCAGCGCCGAACCTGGTACCTTGCCAAGTTCTAAACTCTGTAGAGACGTCGCTGCTGCCCGTGCAGGACTTTCGGGTCGATTTTCCTTTTCGTTGGTTCCAGCTTGCCGGGCTTCGTCGGTTTTGCCCTGCTGCGCGGGTACAATAGGCGCAACTTGTGGTGCGATGCAGCTTGCGGACGCGCTTGCGGGCGCGTCCGCGTCGTCCGCGCCGCACGACCGCAGTGCGTGACTGCCTAGGCCATGGCGAAGCTGCTGCGCCAGCTGATGCTGCTAGCTTCTTGCCGCTGCCGCAACGGCCGGCTGTTCATCGTTGCGGCAGCGGCTGGCCGCTGCTCGCTTTAACTTCGGGAGGGAACATGGGATTGCTTGCGAAACCGCTCAACCGCGTGCTGTTTTTGGCGTGCGTGCTTGTCACGGGCGCGCTGGCCGGCGCGTTCGTGTGGGCGTTTTTCTTCTGCATGGACATCGGTATCGAGTTCGCGTGGCACACGCTACCCGAGGCGCTTGGTGCGGCGGTGGGCGGCGCACTGCCCGGCATGCAGCCGGGGCGTTTCGGCGTGCTGGCGTGGCCGATTGTCATGTGCGTGGGCGGCGGCCTGGTCATCGGGCTGTACGAAAAGCACGTGGGTTTCGCGCCCGAAGAGCTGAACAGCGTTATGGCCCGCGTGAAGAGCGAAGGCCGTTACCCCTATGACCACCTGGGGAAACGCTCGATTGCAGCTTTGCTTCCGCTGCTGTTCGGCGGCAACGTGGGTCCCGAGGCGGGGCTTACCGGCGTCATCGCGGGCCTGTGCACGTGGGTGGGCGACCGCATGCGCCGCATCGGCAGCGACTTCCGCGCCATGACCATGGTGGGCACGCAGGCGGCGCTGACGGCCGTGTTCACCGCGCCGCTGTACGGGTTTGCCGCGCCGCTTGCTGGCACGCCCGACGGGCGCGCGACCGCGGGCGCCGGCGCGGGCGACGAGGTGGACATCGTGCTGCCGAAGGCGCAGAAAACGGTGGTGTACCTGTGCGCGGTGGCCGGCGCGCTTGCCGCGTTCGTGGGGCTTGGCCAGGTGTTCGGCGGCGGGGGAGGCCTGCCGCGCTTCACGGCCGCCAACGTCGGCACGGCCGAGCTGGCGTGGCTGGTGCCGCTGGCGCTTGCGGGTACCGCGGCGGGCTGGGTGTTCCACGCGTCCGGCGGCGCCACGCAGGTGCTCGCGCGCAAAATGGGCGCCCGTCCGGTGGCGAAATCCCTGTTCGCAGGCGCAATTCTGGCACTGTGCGGCATGGCGCTGCCCTACACCATGTTCGCTGGCGAGGCGCAGGCAACCATGCTGCAAGCGGCGTATGTGGCCATCCCGGCCGCCGCGCTCATTGCCACGGGCTTCGTGAAGGCGGCTGTCACGCCGTTGTGCATCAACCTTGGCTGGCGCGGCGGGCATTTCTTCCCCGTCATCTTCTCGGGCATCTCGCTTGGCTACGGGTTCGCCCTGGTCAGCGGCGTCGACCCCGTGTTTTGCGTCGCGGCGTGCACGGCGGCGCTTATGGGCGCGGTCATGCGCCAGCCGCTTATGGCAGCGCTGCTGCTTATCATGTGCTTCCCGCTCAAAGGCGTGGTGGTCATGCTAGCAGCTGCCACCATCGGCGCCGCCATCCCCCTGCCAAAAGTTCTGCGGGTGAACTAGCGAAAGGAACGTCATGCGGAAGTTGCGGATGTTGATCGAGATTGAGCGCCAGGCGGGGTTTGGGCCGATCACGGCGGTGTTTCTGGCCGTGTTCGCGCTGTGCTCCGTGGCGGTGTGGCTGGCCGACCCGGCCACGAACACGCTTGGCGATGGCTTGTGGTTCAGCTTCCAGGCTGTGTCCACCATCGGCTTTGGCGACATCACGGCAGCCGGCCCGGTGGCGCGCGTGACCACCGTCGTGCTCAGCGTGGTCAGCATCTTCTACATCGCGCTCATCACCGGTGTGGTGGTCAGCTACTGCAACGCCATGGTGCGCGCCCGCCAAGAGGGCACGCTCGCGCACTTCATGGACAACCTCGAACGCCTGGAGGACATGACCCCCGAAGAGCTGGCCGCATTCTCCCAACGCGTCCACGAATACCGAGACCGTAGGTAACAGGGGCGAGTGTTCGCATTCAATTTCTCGCGAAAGCGTCCACTGTTTGCCAAAATTTGGAGAAGCTGAACGAATTGGGGACAAATTTCGCCGAAGCTGAAAAGCCGCAAAGCGAATCGTGCTTGCTGTTTCGCGAACGCTTTTCGGCATCCGTAAAACCCCAGGTCACAGGCTTGCATCACTTCTACGGTTGGCGAAGCCCGTCCTTCGCTGCACGCAGTTTCCCGCAGAACATTCAGGAACGCAAAAAAACTGTCCAACAGTGGCCATCATTTCGCGTTCCTGAACACTGCGATGCCCGGGCTCCTCGGAGGCACCCGGACGTTTTTGAGTGCGCGGAAGTAGGGGGCTGGCGAAGAGCGCGTTAGTGGCCGCTTGGAATGGCCGACGGTGCCTCGGGGAGCCGTTCCGCATGCATAAAACGCCCGGGCCCCTGGTGGGTGCCCGGGCGTTACGTTAGTTCGCGAGCGTTTACCGGCTTGCGAGCGTTACCGGCTTGCGGCCTAGTTCCCTGGCTGCTCGCCGGTGATGATGGCGTGCAGGATGTTGCGGCGGCTCAGTGCGCCCACCAGCACGCCGTCGCGCGTGACGGGCACTTTCTTGATCTTGCGCTTCGCCAGCACGCCGCACGCCACGTCAAGTGGCGTGTTCACGTCCACGGACACCACGCGGCTTGCGGCAGCGCCCGCGCCCGCCTTCGCGCGCTTGCCGTCGCGCACCAACGCCACGATCAGCACTACAGCCATGCCGGCCAGAAGCGCCGTCGTGCAGAATGCCGCGTGGTAGCCGAAGAACGTGTTCTCCAGCCCGGTCAAGCTGGTCGTGTTCGCCGAAACCGTGGCCGCAACCGACACCAGAAGCGCGGTGCCGAACGACGCGGCCACCTGGTTCATGGTGTCGCCGGTGGACTGCGCGTGCTGGATGGCGTCGTCGGGCAGCGAGTTCACGCCCCACGTATTCACGGGCGTCATGGTGAACTGCATGCCGATGGCCATGACGGCGTACACCAGCGTCACCGCCACGATGGGCGTGTCGATCTGCAGGCTGGCGAACCCGATCAGGCCCACGGTGATGCCCGCGGCGCCCGCCAGCACCGGGCGGCGCACGCCGTGCTTGTCGAACAGGCGGCCGGCGAACAGGCCGGTGAACGCGCCGATGACGGCGCCGGGCAGCATGGCGATGCCGCTGACGGTGGCCGTGTGCCCCAGCACGCCCTGGATGCACAGCGGCATGATGGTTTCCATGCCGATAAGCGCGCCCTGGAACAGCGCGATGATGATGACCACCGCTTCCGTAAGCGCATAACCCGAGGTCAGCCATTGAACCGTGGCGGAATCAACGCCCATGTCGCCCATGATGGTGGGCAGCGCTGGCGTCATAAGCGTTGCATTCAGTACGGCCAAAAACGCGCCGGACAAAAGCACCGCCATCATGCGGAATTCCTTCTTCGAAATGCCTAAACCCATGAAACCTCCTGTCGGCAACGATGGCGACCACGAGGCCGCCATCGATTGACAATTAACAAATGATAAATATCAAGCGGAAAGTATACCCCCTCGTTATTGACATTCATCAACCGTACACACAAAATGGCAAAAGAAATGGTTTTGCTAGACCAAGCGGATTAAGGCCGGGGCGGGGTTGGACGATCCGATTGCCCGATGGACGAACCCACCCCGCTCCGTCCCGCTCGCCGGTCCCAGCCATCGCGCGCGTCGACCCCGGTCTAGCCGAACTAACAGGATCAATGGCCGTCGCATTTCGGTGCACACCGCCGATGCGCCCGGCCGATAGGTAGGTTCGCATGACCAGCAACGAAAACGCGGAAGATTTACGGGGCCGTCTGGCGCCCGAGGAAGTGGTGCTTGATGCCATGGGCGCCTACGAGGGCCTGGCCCGCTGCGCCATCATGCGCAGCCGCGGTGACGGGCTGTCGAAAACGCAGACGGACATCATCATCCGCTTGTCGTTTTGCGGGAAGTCCAGCATGACGTCTCTGGCCGATGACCTGGCCGTTTCCAAAGAGCACATCACGCGCGCCGTCAACGCGCTCATCGAGCGGGGCCTGGTGGAGAAGCATCGCAGCACCGAGAACTTCCGCCTGGTGAAGGCGTCGCTTACCGAAGAGGGCACGGCCATGGCGCACGCCATTCGCATGGCGTCCATCGAACGCTTAAACGAGCGCCTGGCGAAAATTCCGCCTGAAGACCGCGAAGCGCTGCTGGAAGCTTCTGAGCAGGCCCAAGCCATCATCAACAAGATTCTCACCGCATAGCGCAGGGACGGGCGGCGCGGTTGCCTGGGCATGTTATTGCGTTTCGTGTGGTGCGGTTGCATTTGGTGGTTTGTCCGGGCTTCGTGGAGTCGTATCGTAAGGAGTCTGAAATTTGCCGCTAGGTTTTGCTGCTTTCGATTGGCGTTTAAACTGGCAGACATGGTGCAAGTTGCAGCGCGAATGGCGGCAGCGGGCGTGGGCGCAAAAGACGGCAACCGGCGCCGACGCCGCCTGGTCGGCCCCCAACCAGTAAGGACATCATGAGCAACATCGAGAACAAGGCGAGCACCGCCGCCATCGAAAACCCCAACGTGGCCGCTTGGCTTGCCGGTGCGCCGGTCGACGTGCGCGACACCACCGAGCGCCTGCTGGCCGAAGTGGCGGGCTTTCGCGCAACGCAAACCATCTACCCGCCGCAGGACGACATCTTAAATGCGCTGGCGTTCACGGCGCCGGCCGACGTGCGCGTGGTCATTCTGGGACAAGATCCCTATCACGGCCCGGGGCAGGCCATGGGCCTGTCGTTTTCCGTGCCGCAAGGGTGCAAGCTGCCGCCCAGTCTGCGCAATATGTACAAGGAACTGGCTGCTGACCAGGGGTGTTCGCAGCCGGAAAGCGGCGACCTCACGTCGTGGGCGGCGCAAGGCGTGCTGCTGCTCAACACCACGCTCACCGTGCGCGAGCACGCGGCGGCGTCGCACGCCAAGCTGGGCTGGCAGGTGCTTACCGACCACGTGGTGCGCCGCTGCCTGGAACTTCCGCAGCCGGTGGTGTTCCTGACCTGGGGAAAGCACGCCATCGACCTAGTGGCGAAAGCTCGCGCGCACGTGCAGGGCGCAGCGAGCTCTTCTCGCACGGAATCGCGGACGGTTTCGCATGCGGTGTCTGGTGCTCGGGCGTCCGAAATCGTAGCTGCGCCAACCCCCGAGGGCGCAGGCGTCCTCGGCGTGTCGCCTCTTGCAAGCGAAGGCGTTCTTGCGAACAAGTATGTGTTGGCGTCCACGCATCCCTCGCCGCTGTCGGCAAACCGTGCCACGGCAACGCTGCCCGCCTTCATGGGATCGCGCCCCTATTCCCAGGTCAACCGCATCCTGCAACAAGAAGGCGAACCCCCCATCAACTGGCAAAGCGTCTTGGGGTAGGGACCGCATCGCGCGCGGGGCTATCTCCTGGATCTTCTAGGACTCCCAGATCTTCCGAATTCCCCAGATCTTCCGATTCCCCGTAGGGCCGAGCGAGAGCTCGGCTCAGCCAAGAAAGCGCCAAAGGCGCGCCGCTGGCTTCTCCGTCTGGGGTTGGCACGATTTCGAACTTTCCGAATCCCCGAACAATCGCGCGCGAATTTTCGGCACGATTTCGAACTTTCCGAGCTTCTCAACTTGCTCATGCGAACTTTTTGGGCAGGAAATTGAACTTTCCGAATCTACCAACATCGAATCGAGTGGATCAAGGCTCGGAAGGTTCAATTTCCTGCCATTTTCAGCTTCCCCGATGTATCTACCCCCGGAAAGTTCGGTTTCGTGCCATTTGCACGAAACCGCCGGCGCACTCCGACACCCGCGCGTTCTCACGTTGCGCTTCCGTGCGCATACGAAAAACGCCGGTGTGCTCCCGCTCCCGTGCTCTTGCACAAACGCCGGCGCTCCCGCTCCCGTGCCCTCTCCCAAAACGAAGGCGGGACGGGATTTGTGCCCCGTCCCGCCTTTCTGCGTCCCGATATCTCAACAGGCCGCCTTTGTGGGCGCGCCCGCTGTCGGTTGGTTTTCGGATGCCGCCCGCGCCTTCTGGTTGCGGCCGGCATCCGATTGTTGGCCGTTTTGCCAGCTTTGCGGCCCATTGGTGACGGGGCATCGAGCTGGTCGGCATCCGCCGTGCCGCCTGCCCGCAGCTTGCGCGCTGCTTACTGACGCGGACTTGCAGCTCGCAGCTTGCGCGCTGCTTGCAGGCGCGGGCCTGCAGCTCGCCGGCCTCACGGTTGTGCGACCTAGGGGGCCGCGCAACCGGCCGCAAACTACCTACTTGCGAATGACCTTCTGGCCGCTCTCAAGTTCCTTGCGTGCCCAGTGGCCCCAGTGGTACAGCGCGTCGGCCTCGGACACGGTGCCGTCGCCGAACATCAAACGATGCGTGCCGCGGTAGGGCTGGAAGATGCCCGCGCCCAGGAAGATGTGCGCCAGGCCGAACACGGCGATCAGCAAAAAGCCCAGGTCATGCAGCCATAGAATCACGCCATACGTGTTGCCCAGACTGGTGACGGAAGACCCGATTACCAGCAGCACGCCCGTGACGCCCATAAGCGCGCCGGCAAGCCACAGCATGCCGTCGGCGAAGCGCTGGCCGGACTTCACCTCGTCCTGGTCGGGCATGTGAATCCACTTCGCCATGAACAGGTAGGGGAAGAACAGCAGCATCCACTTCTTGTCGTCGGAATTCCACTTCGCGAACAGGTTCTTGAAGATGTGCGCCACGCCCTTCGGCGCCGCAATGGCGCTGATAAGCGGCACCAGCACGAACACCGCGCCGATCACGCGATGCGACATGCGGATGGCGAACACGGTGTCCGCGCCTGCGGCCTGGCCCAACGCGGGCACGAACACGAACAGGCCGGAGATGCACAGCAGGATGCAGGCGATGATGGTGATGCCGTGCGTCCAGCGCGCCTGACGCGAGTGGCGCACGATGCGCTTTTCGCCCAAACGGCGCGCATCTGCTTCGTGCTGCTTCAGAAACTCCCTGTCGGCAGCTAGCTGATCAGGGGAAACGCTCACAGTCTTGCTCATTACCGGCCTCCCTTCTTGCCGATGTTCTCGGTGATGTGCTCCATCACCGACATCTCGTCCTGCCCATCGCCGTGCTTGACCACCGCGCCGGTGGCAACGTCGATGGTGTCCTTCGTGGCCGGGTTGTACGCCAGCTTGTCGCGCTTGTAGCCGGCGGCCAGGCCGAACATGGCGGCCAGGCCCACGACGGTAAGACCGCTCAGCGCGCCCGTGATCGGCTTCATGACCTGCGTCATTGCCACCGTGGCCGAAACTTCCGGGTTCTCCGGCAGCTCGTAGCGGTCAAGCGGGTACTTCAGCACGTGCAGCACGTGCGCACCGCCGATTTGGTCGGCGCCGTACAGGCTGGCGTCGGCGAACCCGCGTCCGCGCAGCACTTCCACGCGCTCGCGTCCGTAGGCCAGCATCTCCTCGCGCGTGCCGAAGCGCAGTGCCTGCGGCTGGCACGTGGACACGCACGCCGGGGCCATGCCGTGCTCGACGCGGTCGGGGCAGCCCGTGCACTTGTTGATGATGGCGCGGCCCAAAATGCCGTTGTCGCCGTCGTAGCGCGGCACGTTGTAGGGGCAGGCGTCCAGGCAGTACTTGCAGCCCACGCACTTCGACTGGTCAACTTCCACAAAGCCCGTGTCCTCGTTGCGCACAAGCGCGCCGCCCGAGCACACCGCGGCGCACGGCGCATCTTCGCAATGCATGCACGACCGGCGGCCAAACGCCCACTCAACCGGCTTCTGACCTGCGCCATCGCGCTCGTCGAATGTCATGATCAGGCGCGTGGTGCCATTCAAATCCGGCGGGTTTTGGTACGTGCCCGTGAAATCTTCCTTCGCGTTCGCGCCCTTCATGTACGACGGCAGGTTGTTCCAGCATTTGCAGGCAACCTGGCAGCCTTTGCAGCCCGTGCACTTCGAGGAATCGAACAAAATTGCCATCTCAGTCATCTTTCGCTCCTTCCCCTTATGCCTTCTCGATGTTCACGAGGAACGCCTTGTACTCCGGAATGAAGCTGTTCGGGTCGCCGACGTTCGGCGTCAGGTCGTTCACCATGTTCGTGTCCGAACCGTGCACGCCCGACCAGCCGTAGTGGTGCGTCATGCCCACCAGGTGGCGCTTCTCGCCGTTGACGGTCATGGGCTTCACGCGCTTCGTGACCACGGCGGGAACCTCCACCGAGCCGCGGTTGTTCCATACGTGCACCATGTCGCCGCTCTTGACGCCCTTTTCGGCGCCCAGCTCCTCGGAAATCTCGATGAACTGCGCGGGCATGGACTCGATGAGCGCCGGGCACATGCGCGTCTGACCGCCTGTCTGCCAATGCTCAGTGACGGAATACGTGGTGGCCACGTACGGGAACTCCTTGCAGTCGGCGTGCGCCGTGGACTTGTTCTCGGCGAACTTGATGCAGGGGTTGGACAGGTGTCCGTTGATGATGTTCTTCTCAAGCGGGCTTTCGAAGGGCTCGTAGTGCTCGGGCATGGGCGCGTCCACCATGCCGTAGCTGATGAGGCGTGCGTTTTGCTCCCACGTCATGAAGAACGCGTTGTTGTTCGGCGGAACCGGCTTGCCGTCCTTGACGGCCACGAAGTCGGCGTTGTCGTTGAGCTCCCACTTCTCGCCGTCCCATGTGCACAGCGCCTTCTTCTCGTTCCACGGCTTGCCCTTCGTGTCGGAAGACGCGCGGTTGTACAGGATGCGGCGGTTGTTCGGCCAGGCGTAGGACCACTTCGGGTACAGGCCCAGGCCCGTGGGGTCGGTCAGGTCGCGGCTGGCGCACGGCTGCTCGGCGGCGTCAAGCGGCGCCTTGTTGTTGTTCCAGAAGCCGGAGTACACCCACATGCCGCACGCGGTGGTGCCGTCGGCCTCAAGCTCGGAGTAGCCCGCAAGCAGATCGGTCTTGGGGTTCTTCGAATCGCAGTTGCAGTCGGTGCCGGCGATGCGGTAGCCGTTGAGCGCCCAGGCCACGGGGCGCGGGTCCATCTTGCCGTCGACGTAGTAATCCCACTTCGTCTTCAGGATAGGATCGGGGTTCGCGCCGCCTTCCTTGCGGTACAAATCGCAGATGGCGGTCCAGATGAGGTCGCACATCTCGTAGTCGGGCTTTGCCTGGTCCCACGGCTCGCACGCCTGGAAGCGGTATTGGATCCAGCGGCCGGAGTTCAAGATCATGCCCGGCTTCTCGTAAATAAGCGCGCACGGCAGATAGTACACCTCGGTCTGAATTTCGGCCGGGTTCATGTCGGGTGCTTTCCAGAAGCACGCGGACTCGGTTTCCACCTGGTCGGCCACCACCAGCCAGTCAAGCTTGGCCATGGAACGGCGCACGAAGCTGGCGTTCGGGGCGGAGTGGCACGGGTTCATGCCCCAGTTGAAGTAGCCCTTCATGATGCCTTTGTCCATCAGCTCGAACGTGGAGATGTGCGTGAAGTCCTGCGCACCCTTGCCCGAGGGGACCTTCGGCCACCAGTCGAATCCGTAGTCGTTTTCCGCGGTTGCCGCGCCGCCGAACCACTCTTTCAGCGCGGAAACCATGAACTTCGGCTTGTTCGTGTAGTAGCCGGCCGAGTACGTCTGCGACTCCAACCACTTGCGCAGCGTGGAGCGGTCGGTGGTGTTTGCCCACTTCAGGTATCCGGGCTGCTCGTCCACCAGCATGGCCATGTCGGTTGCGCCCTGCACGTTCGGCTCGCCGCGCAGCGCGTTCACGCCGCCGCCGGGGACGCCGATGTTGTTCAGCAGCAGCTGCAGGATGGACATGGCGCGCGTGTTCTGGCCGCCGTAGGAGTGCTGCGTCTGGCCCAGCGCGTACAGGATGGTGCCGGATTTGCCGGGCGCACCGGATTCGCTGTACGTCTTGTACACCAGCTCAAGCGTGTCGTGGTCCATGCCGCAGATGCTGCACACGGTGTCGATGTCGTAGCGCTCGTACTGCTTCTTGAACAGCTGATACACGCAGTTGGGGTCCTGCAGCGTCATGTCGCGCTTCGGCTTGTTGAACGCCGGCGGCGTGAACTCGGGCGTGCCGGGCTTGTTCACCCACGCGTAATCGCCGGTTTCGGACGTGTCCCATTCCTCGACGGATTCCGTCTGGTAGTGCCACGTCTCGTTGTTGTACGTCTTCGTTTCCTCGTCCCAGCCGCTGAACAGGCCCGTTGCAGCGTCGAACTCGAAGTCGGGGTTGATGAGGTAGCTGGCGTTCGTGTAGTTGACGAAGTACTCGAAGTTGTAGTTGCCGGGGTTGACGCCCGTGCGGTTGTACTCGGCCAGGCCCGGCTCGATGAGGTTCTCGATGATGTAGTGGTACATGCCGCCGTAGAACGCGATGTCGGTGCCGCTGCGCAGCGGGCAGTAGATGTCGGCCTGCTCGGCGGTGCGGGTGTAGCGCGGGTCAACCACGATCCACTTCGCGCCGCGCTCGTGCGCGCGGTGCAGGTGCAAGCTGGAAGTGGGGTGGCTCTCGCAGCTGTTCGAGCCGCAGTGCAGGATGTAGTCGGCGTTGGCCATGTCGGTCCAGTGGCTGGTCATCGAGCCGCGGCCGAACGTGGGTGCCAGGCCCACCACGGTGGAGCTGTGGCACACGCGCGCCTGGTTGTCGACGGCAACGATGCCCAGCGAGCGCATCATCTTGAGGATCAGGTACTGCTCTTCGGAGTTCTCCTGGCTGCCGCCCAAGCTGGCCATGGCCGGCGTGTAGTTCACGGTCAGGCCGTCTTCGTTCTTCTCGATGAACGTGGCGTCGCGCGTGTTCTTGACGTGGCGCGCAATCTCGGCCACGGCGTCGTCCCAGGAGATGTCCTCCCACTCGCTGGCGCCGGGGCGGCGCACCATCGGGCGCGTGATGCGGTCGGGGTTCTTGATGACCTCGCGCGTTTCGGGGTCAACGATGTTGCGCAGCTGGAACATCGTGGCGCCCTTCGGGCACAGGCCCCCTTCGTTGATGGGATGCTCGGGGTCGCCCTCAAGGTTGATCAGCTCGCCGTCGCGCGACGAGCACAGGCTGCCGCAACCGCCGGCGCAGTAACAGCAGATGTTCGTGGCCTCTTCGGTCTTCTCGAGCTTCCACTCCTTTTTCGTCTCTTCGGCGAAGGCGGGAGTGGTTGCGGAAAGCTCGAACGCCAGCGTGGTGGCCAGCGCTCCTCCCGTTGCCTTGAAGAATCCTCTACGTGAAAGGTTCATGGTTGTCCCTCTCGTCTTGTTCCCATACACGCCGTTGACCAGGCAGTTTGCAAGTGTGAAGGCCGCTTGCGGGTGCGGCGCCGCCGCAGGCCGCCTGTGCGGCCGCGTGCGTGAAGCGCGCGCAATACGCCAGGCTTTTCGCCTTTCCCGCCGCGCGCAGATCGCGTTTTGGGTGCAGGCAAAGGATGCAGCAGCGTGTATGGGTTTGTCTCGTTTCGTGTTTCTTAGGCGTGCTCGCCTTCGCGCCAAAGGTTTGCCCGCGCGCTCGTCCTTCGCGCTGGCAAAGTGCAGAATGCTGATGAATGCAAAGGACTTCACGCAGATTGAAGTCGCCTACATTCAAATGCAGAAGGCGGATCCGGATTTCCGCCGTCCTAAATGTTACTACTGGTAAGCCATGTTTCCGTTTTGCTACCAGCAAGGGAGCAAATTCTCCGACAAGCGGCATAACCCCAAAGAGGTGGTGCCGACTGAAGTGGGCAAACGCCGAAAGTGGTTATATTTTGATACGCAAATGATACGGAACAAAACGCGTGAAACAGCAGCAACGAAAGCCTCCCGCAACCCCACCTCGCAGCGTCGAGCGAAAGCTCGACACCTATGAGGAAGCGCGAATCGCGCCGCATAATTCAGCACGCTGTATCGTTCTGTGGCAAGAAAAAGGCCTTTCTGTATGTGCACGTGCCTCAAGGGGTGCTCGATGGCAAGAATTGGGGCTTCCTGTAGCCGGCGCGCTCCCTACACGGCTCGAATTGGCAAGAATCCGGTGTTTCTGTAGCAAGAAGGGAGGTTTGCGCCTACAGAAAGCCCAGATTCTTGCCATTGCGTAGGGCGGGGAGGACCATTGCAAGATAAGAAGTCGGTTCCCAAGGGGGTCAAGGCGGCGCCGCGGCGCCGCCTTGACTGCAGCCTCGTAACGCTCGCAAGCCATGCGTCGCCACCCGCCGCGCAAATCGAGCCCCCTCGCGGGTCGCGCGCCTGCGCGCCCGCCGTCGCTCGGCCCGCAGGCCGCACCCAGATCGTGGGTCGCCCTCTAGCGCCCGTACCTCTTCACGGCGTCGATGAGCGCTCGCATGTCGAGCGGCTTGGACAGGTGCGCGTTCATGCCGGCGGCCTTTGTGCGCTCGTGGTCTTCGTCGAACGCGTTCGCGGTCATGGCGATGATGGGCACGCTTGCCGCATCCGCGCGGTCAAGCGCGCGGATGGCGCGCGTGGCCTCAAGCCCGTCCATCACGGGCATCATCAGGTCCATCAGCACCAGCGAGATCGATCCCGGCGCCGACTTCTCGAACGCGGCCACCGCTTCCTTGCCGTTCCACGCCTTCATCACCACGGCGCCGGCGGCGTCGAGGTAGTGCTCCGCAATCTCCATGTTCAGGTCGTTGTCCTCAACCAGCAGCACGCGCTTGCCTTCAAGCGACGCCATGTCTTGCGCCTTGTCCGACCCCGGGCCCTGTGCTTCGCCGGCGTCGTCGATGGTAAACGTCAGCCAGAACGTGATGGTGGTGCCCACGCCCTGCTGGCTTTGCACGTCGATGGTGCCTCCCAAAGCATCTACCAGCGACTTCACGATGGACATGCCCAAGCCCGTGCCGCGATAGTGCGTGCGCGCGCCCAGCTCCTCCTGCGTGAACGGCTTGAACAGCTGCTGCTCCATGAACTGCTGGCTCATGCCGATGCCCGTGTCCTCGATCTTGAACTCAAAGCGCGCCACGCCGCCTGTGCAGCCAAGCTCGGTGGCGTACGTGTTCACCGACCCGCCGGGCTTGTTGTACTTGATGGCGTTGCTGAACAGGTTGAGCATAATCTGCCGCAGCCGCAGGTCGCTGCCAATAAGGTGCGCGTGGCGAATGTTCACGTGATAGCTGCGGTGCGCAATGCTGCTTTCCTGCAGCTGCGCGTCCACCAATGACCGCACATCGGCCATCAGCGCTTCCAAATCGAAGCGCACCTGCTCAAGCACCATCTGCCCCGAGCTGAGCTTGCTCATATCCAGCACGTCGTTGACCAGGTCGAACAGGTGGTTTGCGGACAGCTGGATCTTCTCCAGGCACTCGCGCGTTTTCTCGGGGTCCTGGTTGCTCATGCGGATGATTTCCAGCATGCCCAAAATGCCGTTGATGGGCGTGCGGAAGTCGTGGCTCATGCGGTTCATGAACTCGGTTTTCGCCTTGTTCTCCGAGTCGACGGTCTCGAGCGCCTGCTCAAGCCGCTGTTTCTCCTCTTCCTCGTGCTGGTGGAACGCTGAGGTGTTCTTGAGCAGGATGATGCCGCGCACCACGGGCCGGTCGCGCTGCGTTTCGGCGTCGTAGGCGGTGTCGCGCGACATGAGCACGCTTTTCTGCAGCCACATGGTTTGGCCGCCCTTCGTGCGCTCGCGGTACTCGATGGTCACCTCGCTGGCGCCGGCTTCGAAGCGCTTCAATAGCTTCTCGGACGTGTCGATCAGCCGGTAGCTTTCCACCGTGTCGTCGGTGATAAGCTTCGAGCGGCGCCGGCAGTACGCGTCGTAGGAGCACGGCGGCTCGATGCCCAGGTCAAAGCGCTCTTCGGACGGCTGCGTGAACGCGCGCTCCAGCTCGTCGTCCGTCAGGTTCACCGAATAGGCCGTTTGCGCAGACTCGAGCAACGCGTCCACGTAGTGCGCGTTTTCCATGAACGACTGCTTCATCTGGTCGTAGTAGCGCGACAGCTGCTGCTTCTCCGTGGACTCGATGCTGTGGAACGGCTCGAACCCCACGACGAAGTGGTGCAGCGCGCCGCTTTCGCCGTCAAGGAACACCACGGTCAGCCGGCCGCGGTGCGTGTTCAGGTGATAGGGGGCGGTAAGCGTCGGCGTTTGCTCGCCCAGCGTTTGGCGAAGGTGCTCAAGCTGCAGAAGCTCGCGCAGCCGCGTCCGGTCGCTGTCGGCGGCCAGCTCGGCCGCAATCTGCACCGCCGCGCCCGTGTAGTTGCCGCTGTCGGCCAAAAACGCGTCCGACGAGGCGCGCAGCACGCGGTACTGGTCAAGCAGCGCGTCGCAATACAGGCAATCGGAGAAACGGTAGCCCATGCTTTCGATGCGCTTGAGCGTCAGGCGGTCGTGCTGCTGCATTTCGGCGGCCTCAGCGCGCTTGGCCCGGTTCTTGTCGATGTACATATTCTTGTCGGCCTCGCGTAACAGCTCGCGCAGCGTGGGCGTGCCGAAGTCGCTTGACAGCGCCCAGCCAGCGGCGTAGCTGATGGGCATGGCGGGATTTGCCTGGGAATACTCCGCGCACAGTGCGCGCAACTTCGCCAGCTGCGCTTCTACGTCGGCATGGCTAGCGTTTTGCATCACGGCGATGAACTCGTCGCCGCCGTCGCGGCCCACGAAGCACGCCGGCCCCGCAATCTTGGCCAGCTGCTCGGCGAACGAGCGGATGTAGGCGTCGCCGGCCTCGTGCCCCAAGTTGTTGTTGATGGTGCGCAGGTTGTTCAGGTCGAACATGCACATGGCCACGGGCGCGTCGGGCGAGGTGGGCGCTTCCTGCCCCAGGATTTCCTCGCATTTGTTCTTGTTCGGCAGGCCCGTGGCCTCGTCCAGGTACACCTTTTTCTGCAGCGCGCGGTTTTGCGCGGCTGTGCGGATGGCGCGCGCCAGTTCGATGGCCATGAGCGCGATAAGCCCGGCGATCACGGCGAACACCACGTTTTCCAGCTGATTGAGCGCGGTGGCCCTTTCTTGCGAGTATTCCTCGGCCAGTTTCGTGGTCGTGTCGCAGATGTCGAAGAACTCCTCGCTTTTCGCGATGATGTCGGTGTTTTCGTAGCCCACGTCGCGCACGCGGTAAATCTCGTCGCGCAGCGTGGAGAAGTACGCGGCCAGCTCGGTCATTTTCGCCTGGTACTCGTCGTCGTTGAGGCTGACCAGGTTCAGCTCGTCGCTGCCGAAGCGCAGCCCGTTGATGTAAGAGTCCACGGCCTCAAGCAGCTTGTTCTGGGGTTGACCTGCGTCTTCAAGCTTCACGATGCGCTGTGTGGTGCCGCGCACCAGGCCGGCGTAGTTCACCACGCGCGCGGTGCCCTGGATGTCGGCCACCAGCGACAGGATGTTGAAGAACAGCACGATAAGCAAGACGGTAAGCGCCGTCATAAGAATGCGGATGATGCGGTTTCCGTTTTTAGCGGCGGGCTTAGACATCGTTCGGCCTTTTCAGTACGTCGTTTCCCTCGTTCACGCGGCCCGGGGCCACGTGCGAAACATTATACCCACGTCCAACTCCAAGTCAGCGACCAATAACGTCCCATATGCGGAACAATCCGCAATTCGCTTTGGCTTTGATCGTGAGATTGCCGAAGGCTCGCACCCCGCGTTTCGCCAGCACGCTGGGACGGTCTGCCACTTTTAACATGCGGTCGCTGAAGGCTCGTAAGCGCTTAAGCCTTGCAGCCCGATTCCGTAGGGCGAAGCGAAAGCTCCGCCCCAAATAGAAAGCGCCAAAGACGCGCAACCACATTAAACGTAACGCCAACAATCAAGTAACTCGCACGCCCTGGGCCCAGGCACCGCACAAGCCCCGCAAAATCTGGAATGCAACTCCAGATTTTGCGAATAATGTCTCTCAGAAAGCCGGAAGGGCGGCTTTTTGTGCGCATGCGAGCGTGGAGTCCCGCATGCAAAATCATTTTGCGTGAGGAGAACCACAAAATCATCAAACAGGTCGTTTCCCCAGGTGAAATGACATTTTTGGAAGGCAGAAAAGTACGCTTTTTTGCCACTGGGTTATGAATTGCAAGATTCGCGTAATGAACGCTAACCGACCTGCGGTTATGCAAAAATCGATGTG
>OLPG01000210.1_pt1 | contig 61787 bp, 56 predicted proteins | sample 1672311 | NCBI WGS metagenome assembly OLPG01 (sample SAMEA3136670, study PRJEB25190) | human gut metagenome | biome: human gut; feature: human-associated habitat; material: faeces | place: Austria | collected 2013 | reverse complement strand
GACATTCATTTTCCCTGATAATGTCCTGCAGAATTGCCAGATTCTCATCTGCCCCAGGTGCTCTGGCAAATACTTCTCTCATACCTCCGCCATGAATACCAACAGAAAACAGTACCGCACAAACACATACAGCAACCGAATATTTTTTCATACTCTCATCTCCCTTCTTATCAAACGGATATTTGCACTCCGCTTCGCTTTCTGCTCATAACAGAATAACTTCGCAGTTTATCAGCTTGCTATTTTAACGTAGTTACGATCAGTTTACTTTCCAGTGCAGCCGCTATCAAATCTTCTTTACAGCTGTATCCTGCCCTGGCGATCATTTCCTGAAAATTCCATCTCACCCCGGAGGTAGAGCATTTCATTTCTCTTGCAATCTCTGAATATGACATTCCACGGATATACAGGCGGAGCATCTCAAGCTGCCTGGGACTGATATCGCCGCTTGTGATCCAGTTAAGCTCCACCTTCGGTGTCACATCCGGAAATACATGCTCACCATTTAAGGTTCTGTGGATCACACTCCGTATTTCCTCTTCCCCGTGATCCTTATACCAGAGACTGTCTGCGCATCCACTTTTTGCCCTCTCCAGCACCTTAGGATCAATCAGGGAAGTAACGATCAATACCTTTGTATATGGATACTTTTCCCTGATTTCTTTTCCGGCACTGAGCCCATCATGATTATGAAACGTCTGCACATCCATGATCACAAGATCAATTGCCGAATAATCACAGATTTTTACAGCTTCACGTGCATCTGAAACTGTCTGGACATGTCGGAATTCCGGCTCCTGCATAATAATATATTCAAAATACTTCTGCATGATCTTCTGATCTTCTACTATCAGTATCCGTACCATCGAATCCCATCCTTTCTGTCAGTGGCATTTTCAATATCAGACAAAACTCAGGGGAAAAAGAAACCTGCATCCTGCATTTTCCTGATTCAGCTGCCTTTCTCAGTGCAGATAAACCACCGCCTTCTTCCGCATTTTTGTCAGGCACCTCTCCATCATTGGTAATCTGAACAGTATATTCATCTGCATTTTTGTCTATCTTCACCCAAACAGTACTGCCATGGGCATGTCTGGCACAGTTTGTCACACATTCACGGATTGCCCTGTCTGTCAGCAGCCTGTAAGATGGATGCATGGGAAAGTTCCCACTGATCTGAACTGAAATTCCAAGCTCTTCTGCATGTCTGATCGTATCCTCATATACTTCTTCCATACTCTCAACAGCAGAACCGGTAAGAATATAAACCAGATGTTTCAATACAGACAACTGTTTATCCATTTTATCCGGATCTTCTTTCCTTTCCAATATTCTGCGTATTGACAGAAGGCTTCGTCCAAAATTGTCATGAACCTGCATTTTCATGACAAGCGTCTCCTGCTCTCTGATTTTATCTCCGATTTTTTCGTACATTTCCTCCAGCTTATGATTCAGGATTTCCAGCTTTTCATTGTTTGCCCTGATTTTTTCACCATTGTAATAAATTTCTGATACATTAACTGCCACTGTCTGCAGATATCCTGCACAATCCGGCTCCTGCAGACTATATTCCTGAAACATCCAGACGGAACCATCAGGAAAATAAAACACATTACTGTCTTTGCTCAATCTGCAAAGACCTTCCGATTCAGGTTCCCCACTCATTGCTTTCCTTAATGCGTCATAATCCTGCAGATAAGAACCTGTCATGATTCTGCTCAGCTCCTGCATCTTGGTATTACACAAAACAATCCTTCCAAGAGGATCCGAAAAACAGACTCCACAGGGAACGTCATTCACAGCCTCGTTCACAGACCAGTAAGACAGAGAATGATAATATCTGCGTTTCTCGCTCCGGATTGCCCAGCAAAGATAAAGCAATAATCCTATAACCACCGTCATTAAAACACTGACCGGATAACCCTGAAGCATTGGCTGATAGGAACTTTCTCCCAGACAATATCTGTGATCATTCATCAGAACGCCCATAAACATAAAAGAAACAGCAAAAACAGCCACTGCCGTTACGATTTTCTTTTTTCCGGAAAAACAGGTGATTCTTACCAACAGGAGAATTAGTTCCAAAACCAGGCAGATTTCAAGAAGAATCATCAGAAAATCCTGCATTGCCATACCGCATTCCACAAAATCGATCATCTTCCGCCTCTCTTTCTGAAGACGATACAACTGATAAACCATTCGTTTTCATCTTCCTGCTGCACTTTTAATTCCGGTCTTTCTGACATGACTCCACGCAGATCCACCTCTGATACAATATGAACAGAGATCCGCAGAGCATCATCCATCTGTGATACACGGTAAAAAACAGATTGCATGATATCAACCAATCGTTCCACAAGCCATTCAAAGGTGTCATAGCATTTTAGTATATCATCTGCATTCAGCTGCACATCCACATTTTCCACGTAGTAAGCAGCCCGGATCCTGCATAATTTTAAGCTGTCACAGGATTCTGCCAGACTTTGTCTGAGATCTTCCATTGTAAGCAGATTTCCATCTGATGCATATTGTGTCAGTACCAGATTCTTTCTCCGCTTCAAATACGTGCCAACAACTACAATTTTACCGAGAATCCGATCATATTGTTCCCTTGATTCTGTCCGTTCCAGCTCATCCATAAACTGTGACAGCAATTCCAGCTGACCGGCGGTCTGATTCTGTATCATATTTAACAGACGGTTCTGTTCTTCTGTCTTTCTCCGCTCAGCCTCTTTCTGATAAGCTTTCTGTAACAGACGGTTTCTGGCAGTCAGTTCCTCCTGCTGTTCCCGAATATCCTGATACTGATCCAGCAGTACCGAAATATCCTCTGACCAAAACAAATGTCCTCCCCTTATAGGAATATGGTTGATCCGGATTCCCTGTTCCTGTACGGATGATCTGTCTATTATGATTTTACGCAGTTCAGGCGACAACTCAGGAAAGTCACCGGAATGATAATAGCGCTGAAAAGAATGATCCGTAATCTCTGCATCCAGTCCTCCGGAAGTCTGGAATAATTCAAAATATCGATTATTGGTCTGTATCAATCCACATAATATACAACCCTGAAAAATTGCCGCCATTAAAAGGCAGCACACTGCCGTCATATCCCCTGCAATGATTTTGATGAAAGGCAGGCGGAGTATATTTCCGATATTCCACCCCAGAAGCAATATTCCCGGAATTACCGGCAGCCAGAACTGTTTCTTTCCCGGAATTCTGCTTTTTCTGATCAGAATGATTTCCATCCCTGTCAGACAGATCAAGATCCATCCCTGAATCACCATAAAAACAATACCATAGCTGTAATCTTTATCCGAAAATGGGGGCTGTTTTGAAAAACGAAATACCAGCTGATGCAAATCATTTGTAAAAACACTTACGATCAATATCGCTGCCACGGTCAATAAAATTATAACCTTTCTGACCGTTTTCTCTTCCTCCTTTTCGCCCAAAAACATTGCTGCTGCCAAACCCAGAACCGGAATCAGAATCATGGGAATATAATATAGATACCAGCAGATATGTTCTCCAAGAGGATCATGAAAAATATGAAATTTTACTGTCCGCACAAAGAACCAGAATACCATCAGACAGCCAATTGCAGTCAGGCATCTGCGCGTTTTTTTATGTACTACATGCTTTCCCAGATAAATCACCCAGGCACAGTACATTCCCAGATAAATACAGCTACGACACTGATCTGCCAGATTTCTCATAAAAACATTTTCCGTTCTCACCTGCCTGCAGAAATAAGCCAGCAACACACTTATCAGAATCACTCCATATGACAGAGTCCTCTTTTTACTGTATGTCATGAAAGTTCCTCTCTTACCGGAGCGGGTTTGAAAAATGCTTTACGCAAGATGTGCGTCACAATTTGCAGGAATGATTTTTCAAATACGCTCTAATCCATTTTTGTAATAATTATACTATAAAGCACCATTTTATCATATAGTTTTCAGAAGAATCATCTATTTTCAGAGTTTTTATCACAAACAGAGTGAACAATCCTGTCCACTCTGTTTCCCATTGCTTAAAACGGTCTTGGCTGACCACAGTATTCACAAAACTTTCCGGTATTCTCTGCACCGCACTGGCATTTCCACGAACTGTTATTCTGTTGCATTCCTCCGGTCATGTTCGTTTCTGACATTCCCGTCTGCTGCATTCCTCCGTTCATGTTCATTCCGGACATTCCGGGCTGCATTCCTCCGTTCATGTTCATTCCCGGCATCCCAGACTGCATCCCTCCGTTCATATTCATTCCGGGCATCCCGGGCTGCATTCCCACATTCATGTTCATCCCGGACATCCCAGACTGCATCCCTCCGTTCATGTTCATCCCGGGCATTCCAGGCTGCATTCCCGCATTCATGTTCATTCCTGACATCCCGGGCTGCATTCCCGCATTCATATTCATCCCGGACATCCCAGACTGCATCCCTCCGTTCATGTTCATTCCTGGCATCCCAGGCTGCATTCCTCCGTTCATGTTCATTCCCGGCATTCCGGGCTGCATCCCTCCATTCATGTTCATTCCTGGCATTCCGGGCTGCATTCCCGCTGCATTTGGTGTCAGTGCCGCAATAATCTGATATGCGGTCTGCTCCACTTCCATCAATTCCCTTCTGTTATCACTGCTTATAGAGAAAGTATTCAAGCGAAAATCCATATCATCAAACCACTGGGTTCTCACTTTAATACGCATAGTATAATCAAATTCATATTTATATACCGGTGGCTGATAACTTACAGTTTCTCCATCCTTTGTATATGTTTCCTCTTGCTGCTGTTGGTCTACATCAACCCTGCACTGTACAATGGCTGATAAAGGAACTATGTCCGGGTTTTCATTAACATCCAGTTTCCGTGCAACAGTAAAATTCCCCTTATTATCATCAATAAAAACATTGTAATTTCTGGTATTGATCTGACGGGTTATACAAAAGTCCATTACCGCTTTTTTGTTTTTTTCACGATATTCCAGCTGGCGTTTGATATCCTCTACCGTACTATGCCGCCGCTCCTCAAACCATGGTGATAATTTTTTCGCACAATCCTTACACAGATTTCCGTCATCCAGTTTTCGATTTCCCAATAACCCAATTTTCTCTCCGCAGATGTCACAGATTTTCTTATCAAATAATCCCATACCCTATCCTCCTTTTTTATCTGAAATCCCATACTGCCGCACCGGAATGGTGCGGCAGTATTTTACCTTATTCTGTAACAATTATTTTTTCAAAATATGTCTTTACGGAAAAATCAACTTCACCTGTTTCAGAATCATCTGCTTCTTCGCCGTCATCAGATTCCTCTGCATCATCTTCTGCTATCAAACACAGTTTTCCATCATCCAGTAAATTGAACTTCATATTATCAAGACTGAAAAACATAGTTCCTGCCTCATCCTCTGTTACAGCCTTTAATACCAGTGCGTTTCCTTCCACGTCGCCCTGAAGTTCTACTTTTGTCTCTTCTCCGCTCTCTATTAAGATAATTTCAGCCTTTCCGTCTTCCACAGACATACTCATTTCAAATCCTGTAAAGTCAGCATTAACCGGCATCTGCATTCCAAATGCTTCCATCAGAGTACAGCTCCATTCTCCTTCAAAATCCTTCATAGTTGGATTTTCTACCGGTTTGCCCGGTACATAAGGCTCATACTCTTCCTTTTCCTGACTCAGGATCATTGTCGTTCCATCTGCTGTTAAGGTTATCTTACCGTCCTTGTACTCACATTCTTCTGTCTGATCATTATGAGTCATCAGAATTTTATCATTTTCTATTTTCCACTCTGATTCATCTACTTCAGGCTCTTCCCCATAAACAGAACTTGTTGTTTCCATTTTACCGTCTTCTTTAATGTCCACGGTCACTTCCATTCCCATTGCCCCCGGATGAAAGGATGCACCTTCGCCCATAGAAAGCTCATTTACATACCAGGTTCCAATAACATCCTTTTCTTCAAGGGCATAAACACTTACGCTCATAAAGCCTGCCATTAAGACTCCTACTGTTCCTGCCATCCACAACCTCATTTTTTTACTCATACAAACATCTCCTTTCTTTTTTAATGTACTCCTCGGACTCTTTTTTACTTAATTTTGTGAGAAGATTTTTTGTTTATCTACATTATACGTGAACGCTCAGATATTTACACTAGCACTTCTGACAGTATGCATGTAATTTTTTGGATAAATTAAAACCTGCTGAAAAGTTTTTAACTTTTCTCAGCAGGTTCATTAAAATACTTTCTGTTTTGGCGCATTCTCTCCAGATTTTCCAGAATTATATCTACACTGATTGGTTTGGCAATATGAGCGTTCATACCCGCTTTGATTGCCTTTTTACGGTCTTCTTCAAAAGCATTGGCAGTCATCGCAATTTTTGAATAGGACCTGCTGATTGCGGGAATACTTTTTTATTTCCAGTCAGAAGCAAGGCATACAGGTACCGGATCCTGAATTTCCATTCTGTCAGGTTCTACTAGGCAGTCATAGGCCAAAATATGCACTCCTGCCCTTTCCGCTTCCTGTAATGTTTCTCCAAATTCCCGATGAGTCTCCCAGTTGGGCTCAAACCTGTCAACTCCCTTCATCTGGATCACCAGAAGCAGATAGGCTTCGTATCCTTCCTGCATACAATGGATCAACTCTTTCAGATGCTTCACACCTCTTTCTGTAGGTGCATCAGGAAATCGTGCTATATTGTCAGATTCCAGAGTGACACCTTTCACTTCTATAAAAGCCTTACGTTTCTCTGAACAGACGTAAAGATCAAATCTGGAATTTCCATAGGTCTTCTCCGGCGTTACCTGAACCTTTTCCGGAAAAAGATGTCCTGCCTTTATCCATTCCAGCGCTGCTTTATTAGGAATTTGAGAATCCATATTGATCAGACCCCTGCCCTTTTTATTTACGCAGATCAGATCATAGGCTGTCTTTCTCGCCGGATTGCTGCTCTTTTCCAGAAAAACCTGTGTACCCGGGACCAGAAGCTCCCTGCACCTGCCTGTATTCTTTACATGAACCGTTTCCACCTGCCCATTGATTTCCACATGTGCAATAAACCGATTAGGACGATCTATGAAACGGCCCTCTGTGATATGTTCGTACTTCATTTTTTCTGCTCCTCTTTACGCATTGTATACATACCATAACATGTTTTCCTCATATCTACAACATTTTCACTTTAAGAAACTTTTGTCTGATTTTGCCTATGTTTTTGTACCTATGTTTTAAAAAAATTCATTACGTTTTTTCATTTCTGTGCTATAATGTTCCATCATAAAAATATCCGATAAAAATGAGGTGAAACAGGTGAAGAAAAAAAATCTTGTGCCTCTTATCGTTTTTTTACTGAGCATGTGCCTTGTTGGTTTCATCGTATACAAAACAGACACTCACGAAAAATGGCAGAGACGCACAACCGCACAATTAAATGTATCAACCTACGGCGAACGTATTAAAAATGAAATTACAAATGGAATTGCGATCACAGATACTCTGAAACAGGTTCTGATCAGTGGAAATGGAGATATCAAGCAATTTGATACGATTGCAGAAAATCTTATATCTGATTCTATTGAAAGTGTACAGCTTGCTCCGGACGGTGTTGTAACAGATATTTATCCTGCTGAGGGAAATGAAGCAGGTAAAATTGATCTGCTCCATGATAAAGACCGTGGCAGAATTTCCTGTTATGCAAGAGACAACCATACAATCATTACACAGGGACCCTTTGAATTGAAACAGGGCAGCTATGGAATTGCTGTTCGCAATCCGGTCTACCTGAATGATGAGAACGGACAGGAGTATTTCTGGGGATTTACCATTGTTATCCTGCGCGTTCCTGATATTTTTTCAGACTCGATCCATGCACTTTCAGGTTTTGGATATGAGTACAGACTTACAAAAACAGAAACTCCCTGGAGTGATACTTATAAAATCGTTTACCAGTCAGATGGGCAGATGACTCAGCCGGTTTCTTATGATTTTACCATAGGGAAAGAAAGCTGGAAGTTCGAAGTAACTCCTGAAAGCGGGTGGAGAAACAATCTATTGATCGTAACAGTCAGCACGATTTTTACCGCTATCACCTTACTTCTGTCGGGACTTACCCGGGTATGGCTGGTATCAAAAGAAAACAAAAATAAATTTCAGATACTGGCACGCACGGATTCTCTTACAGGTATTTACAACCGCTATGGATTTGACGAATCAGCAGAAAAGATGATGGATAAAAATCCGAAAGCACATTTTGTGGCTGCACTCCTTGATATCGATGATTTTAAGTTTATTAATGATATCTATGGCCACGCCTATGGAGACAAAGCATTAAAGAGTCTGGCAGACAGCATGAAAACATTTTTTCCATCTGATGCATTACTGGGAAGAAACGGCGGGGATGAATTCTGTATTCTTTTACAAAATTATACCTGTGAAGATGCAAAAGAACTACTGCAGCAATTTACCGGACTTCCAAAGGCATTCTCATACAAGGGAAAAGAACAGTCATTTAACATTTCTCTGGGATATGCGGAATATCCCACATTTGTAGCCAGCCGTTCACAGCTTATGCGCTGTGCAGATGCAGCCCTTTATGAAATAAAACTTCACGGAAAAAACGGGTGTATGGCTTACAGGGAAGGTCTTCAGTCCGGAATCCGTAAACAACTGGGATTCGCATTTAAAGATATCTCTGAACACCTTCCGGGTGCATTTATCATATACAGAGCGGACAAAGACGATGACGAACTCTTTTATGCAAACCATGAGTTCCTTCATATGACCGGATATAAAGATATGGACGAGCTCTTCAGACTCACCAATAAGCGCTTCCGCAACCTGATCCTGAAAGATGAACAGAAACAGATAGAATCCAGCATCTGGGAACAGATTGATAGTGGTAATGAAAATGACTATATTCACTTTCACCTCCGAAAAGCTGACGGCTCCTATCTTTCTGTCCTCGATCACGGAAGAATCGTAGAAAGCCAGCAATACGGAAGAGTGTTCTATGTATTGTTCATGGACTGGGAGGATATGCATATTCATTACAGCGATAAATTTTCCGGATAAATGCAAAACCTGCTGACAAAATTTTTTTACTTTTGTCAGCAGGTTTTTACTATGTCATCCATTCCGTCATTCAAAGCAGCCTGTATATCCTCTGCAAATCAGTGTTTTTCGTTGTATAATGTTTTTGTCGTACAGGGTCACTTTCCTTTGTAATGTTTTGTGCCAAATTCATTATACATCAGAAAGTCCTGTACGATATTTCCTCAGCATTTATTTTATTTATAGTCCGGCAGGATTCCAGAAATCATTATCCAGTTTATTCAGCATCTCCTTCAGATCAACAGTATATGCAACCTTTACATCGCTGTCTTTTTTGATGATAAATTCAGAGAGCCCATATTCTGAACCGTTGTCTGCCCAGTCATATGTATATCCCAGTCTCGTCCATGGATATTTCCCGTCAAAATAACTGGAGATAATATTTGAATCAAACCATTCTTTATAGTCCTCATCAACTTCATCTGAAAATGCATCTGTCATTTCTATTGTTCCAATATCTGAGACATATGCCGGACGGAAAACGTCTTCCGGTTTTGCCCACATAGCTGTAAAATAATCAGATTCATTATCCGGGCGCAGACCAAGGAGTTCTTTTGTTCTTGTCTGCCAGTCTGTCACATTCTCTTTATTTTTCTGATACCATTCTTCCAGTTCACCGCCTGTAAACGTCCACACATTTCCCCATTCCAGCTTTACATCTGCACCATCCGGATAACTGTCCGGATATTTATGGAAGGTATAAAGAAGAATCCTGCCCTCCTGATCGTAAACGGCATATGGCTGTCCCTCCTCCAGACTTACTACTGGAAGGATTTCATCCTTGTCAATGATCATTGCATCTTCAACCGCATCGTCGAAGAGAATCTGCTGATTCTCTTCGCTTTCTGCTGAAATATCTGTTTCTTCTGCATGAACGCTTACCGTTGTTTTACCTGACAGTGTAATTGCTGAAATCAGAATACTGTTCACGATCATTATTTTCCATAATTTATTTTTCATATATTATCTTTCCTTTCTGTATAAATGTGAAAATATTTATAGCAATCCTCGTAAATAATGCATTTAAGACAGTTCGGCAGAGTGCGAAAGACAAGAAAGATATCTGCAGGCGTGCTGACGCACGGCAAAGATATCTGACGCAGGATTTCACACTCTGATGGGCTGGATTAAGATGCATTATTTCAGAGGATTGCTATAGATTGCCTGCAGTTTGTCAATCATCTCCTGGATCTCAGCCCGGGAGAATCCGCCAAAGCTGCACAGAGAGCGAAGTGGCATGGAATCTGTCATTGCTGCTACCATTTCTTCAGTGATAGCTTCAGCAGCAGATTGGGAAGCTGTGTCTGAACCGCCGTTCATTGCAGCCAGATATCTGGAAGTCAGTTCTTTTGCTGCTTCTTTTGTGTTGGGATTATTGAAAAGCTCACCCAGTGTTGTGTTCATATGAATATGTATGGGAATTACCTGGCTGCTGGAGAGTTCAATGGTTTCAGAGAGACGGATATCTCTGGAGGACGCACCAATCAGAATCTCATATTTGCCGCTTGCAGCATACCAGTTCTGTAATTGGGTGTTGTACCATGCAAAGCTACGCTTATCCAGTTTCATAGTAACTGTTTTGGTTTCGCCGGGAGCAAGCTGGACTTTTTCAAAACCTTTCAGTTCTTTTTCCGGACGGATCGTGGATGCTGTCATGTCTTTCACATAGAGCTGGACAGCTTCTTTTCCTGCAACGTTTCCTGTATTTGTTACATCTACAGAAACAGTGACAGTATCTTTTTCTGTTGGATTTGTGTTGGAAATCTGCAGATTGCTGTATGTAAAAGTAGTATAGGAGAGTCCGTATCCGAATGGATAGGCAACTTCCATCTGTTTGGTGTCATAATAACGATATCCTACAAATACACCTTCACGGTATTCCACTTTATCACCGCCACCGAAGTTCAGGTAGGATGGATTGTCAGCCAGTTTCACCGGGATTGTCTCGGCCAGTTTACCGCTTGGATTTACAATACCATAGAGGATATTTGCAACAGCAGCTCCGCCTGCCTGTCCGCCAAGGTAAGCTTCCAGAATACCTTTCACATTATTGATCCATGGCATTTCCACAGGAGAACCATTGTGAAGAACGATCACAGTATTTGGCTGAACTTCAAGGATCTCAGCAATAAGACGGTTCTGGCATTCTGGCAGTCTCATATGAGAACGGTCATATCCTTCAGACTCAAAACTATCCGGAAGTCCGGCGAAGATCACAACCTTATCAGCAGCTTTTGCAGCCTGAAGTGCTTCAGAAGCCAGTTTTTCATCGTATAAATCTTTATCAGCAGGAAATCCTTCTGCGTAAATAACCTGTGCATCAGCAGGAACAGCTTCCAGTGCATTGGTAATTTTAAAGCAGTTAATATGAGAGCTTCCGCCGCCCTGGAAACGAGGTTTTTTGGCAAAACCACCTACAAAAGCTACTTTCTCAGAGGTCTTCAGAGGCAGAATCTGGTCTGCGTTTTTCAGAAGGACCATAGATTCTTCCGCAATACGGCGTGCCTCTTCATGGTCTTTTTCCATGGTAAATTCCTGCGGTGCACGGTGGTCCGCATATTTGTAAATAATATTCAGGATACGTTCTACAGCCTGATCCAGAACTTCTTCCTTCAGAGTGCCATTTTTTACGGCTTCCATGATCAGAGCATCGTTTGTTCCGTTGGAACCTGGCATTTCCAGATCCAGGCCGGCCTCCAGACCCTTCACACGGTCATTGACAGCACCCCAGTCAGACATAACATATCCTTCAAAGCCCCAGTCATTGCGGAGAACATCGGTAAGAAGCCATTTATTCTCGGAAGCAAAAGTACCGTTGATCTGATTGTAGGAGCACATAAATGTATATGGCTGAGCCTTTTTTACTGCAGTTTCAAATGCAGGAAAATAAATTTCGCGGAGTGTTCTTTCATCTGCTTCAGAAGAATTGCTCATGCGGTGATATTCCTGATTGTTAGCTGCAAAATGTTTGATGGAAGTTCCTACATGCTGGGACTGTACACCATTGATAAATGCAGCAGCGATCTCACCTGCAAGGTATGGATCTTCTGAATAGTATTCAAAGTTTCTTCCGCAGAGCGGAGAACGTTTAATATTGACAGCCGGTCCTAAAACAACAGATACGTCATTTGCCTGTGCTTCTCTGCCAATAGTTTCGCCCATGGATTCCATTAATTCACGGTCAAAAGAGCAGGCACTTAAAGCAGCAGGAGGGAAGCAGACTGCTTTGATACTGTCGTTCATTCCAAGATGATCTCCCTTGTCATCCTGTTTACGAAGCCCGTGAGGACCGTCGCTTACCATTACCTCCGGGATTCCGAGTCTTTCCACACTCTTCAGATGCCAGAAATCAAGACCTGAGCACATGCCTGCTTTTTCTTCCAGAGTCATCTGGCTGATGATTTTCTTTAAATCACGCTTCATAATAAATTCCTCCATAAGTTTATTTATATGTGAAACAGATGTTACTGTTCACACACCACTATCCCGCGAGGTGTTTTGGCATGAATATGCCAAAATCCCGAGACATACAAGCCAAAATTCCATTGCCGCAGGCAATCTGGAATGAATTTTGGCTACGTTACTGTGAACGGAGTGAACAGTAACAAACAGATTGTTTGTGTTGCCTTTATCTGGACTATATCACCTTCAAATGATAAAATATAGTAAAATATTGATATAAATAACAAAATATTGCTGCGTATGCGAGAGGAATAAAGATGCAGGAGAAAAGTAAGGAATACAATGAAAAAGAACAACAGATTGCAGAGAACAGAAGCAGGAATACTCTATTTGAGAGACGTGAAAATTTACAGAAACATGAATCTTATGCAAGTGAGCGTCGGCAGTATGATGCTATCAGGAATGGTCAGACAGACAGAATACAGTCTGTTTTTCAGCTCACACCGGATGGAACCCCGGGAATCCTGTCCAGAAATGAACTGAGAAACAGTAAAAATATGTTTATCGCAGGAATTACGCTGTTTACCAGAGCTGCTATTGAAGGTGGTGTACCTGAAGAAACTGCTTATGCATTAAGCGACGGTTATATTCAGACAGTAGAAGAGTGCACCAGCAAATCTTCCATAGAAAAGTTATCACAAAAAGCAGCCCTGAGATTTGCCCAGGAAGTGCAGAAGTCCGGGATGCAACATTACAGCAGAGAAATTGAAGCGGCAGTAAAATATATTCATCTTCATCTGCATGTTCCCGTTACACTGGAAGAAACTGCAGAGGCAGCAGGGATCAGTGCCAGTTATCTTTCCAGATTGTTTAAAAAAGAAACAGGAATGCTTTTTGTCGACTATATTCAGAAAGAACGGATAGAAGCTGCCTGTAATATGCTGACCTATTCAGATTATACAGCAGCACAGATCAGTGAATATCTTTGCTTTTCCACACAGAGCTATTTTATAAAAATCTTCAGAAAATATACAGGCACGACACCTGCAAAATATAAAAAATATAAAGTTCAGGACTGGAAATAATATCGGTATCAAAAATTTTTTGATTATTTACGAGGATTGCTATAGGTCCCGAAACCGCACGGAAAATAAAAATATTTCTGAGCGTCCCTTTATGACTTATGACGTACAAATAAACATTTTCAAAAAATACAAAAAAGGGCTTGACAAACAAAAATAAAGATTGTATAGTATTCCTATCAAATCAATATGAAAACAGGGAAAACAAAAATCCCATTAAAAATATCAGATAAGAAGGTGACAAGACATGAAACAAATCTTATGTTTCGGTGATTCCAATACATACGGTTTAATCCCGGGAACTACTAATCAGAGATACGGATGGGGTACCCGCTGGACCAGCATCCTGGATGACAAAGTAAGAACAAAAGGCTACAGAGTAATCGAAGAAGGACTTTGCGGAAGAACCACCGTATTCGATGATCCATTCCGTACAGAAAGAAGAGGAACAGAAATGCTTCCGGCAATCCTTGAGAGCCACAGACCAGTAGACACTATCGTTCTCATGCTTGGCACGAACGATTGTAAAAGCGTATACAGCGCAACCCCGGAAGTAATCGGACAGGGGATTGAACAGCTCCTTGATCAGATCAACACTGTAAACCCGGATGCCAAAATATTACTGGTATCTCCAATCTACCTTGGGGAGAGAATCTGGGAAGAGGATTTTGATCCGGAATTCGATAAGAATTCTATCGAAGTATCATGGAATCTGCCCCGGGTGTATGAGAAAATCGCCAGAAGAAGAAATATTTCTTATCTTCCGGCTTCAGAATTTGCCCGACCGGGAGAAGCCGATCAGGAGCATCTGGATGAACTGGGACATAGCAGACTTGCAGATGCAATTTATGAAAAGCTTGCAGGATGAAGCCTGAAATGTTATGATAGTTCACAGATGTGCAGATGTAACGCTTTAACTAAATCAAGTAAACTACCTGCTTTAACCGAAATAGCAGTGGATTGAAAAGTAATAAGTGGAACAGGCACACCAGAGCGTTTTTCAAATATGCTCTAAATCATAATAATAGAAGGAGAATAAAGTAACCATGGATTTTGAGTTTATCCGCGAGCAGACACCTCTTTATATTGAGGCAGCAAAGCTTACACTTCACATGGCGGTGATTGGTGTGTTGCTTGCCATTGTGGTTGGGCTTGTCTGCAGCATGATTAAGTATTTCAGGATTCCTGTACTTCGTCAGATCGTGGAATGTTACATTGAACTGTCCAGAAATACACCATTGTTGATTCAGTTGTTTTTCCTGTATTTCGGTCTTCCGAAAATAGGGATTGTCCTCAGTTCAGAACAGTGTGCGATCACAGGACTGACCTTTCTCGGAGGCAGTTATATGGCAGAAGCCTTCCGAAGCGGCCTGGACAATGTTCCGCCCATTCAGGTGGAATCCGCATTAAGCCTTGGAATGAGTAAGAGTCAGGTATTTACAAACATTATCCTGCCCCAGGCAGTATCCAATTCTATTCCGGCATTCTGTGCAAATGCGATCTTTCTTATTAAGGAAACCTCCGTATTCAGTGCAGTAGCACTTGCAGACCTGATGTTTGTGACAAAAGACCTGATCGGAATTTATTACAAAACAGATGAAGCCCTGTTTATGTTGGTAATCGCATATCTGATCATACTTTTACCAATCTCACTTATCTGTTCATTTGTAGAAAGGAGAGTCCGCTATGCAGAATATGGGGATTGAGGTTCTTTTTAAGGGAATCAACTCATTAAGACTCTGGCAGGGCTTGTGGGTAACAATAAGAATTGCACTGATTTCCATGGTATTTTCCATAATCCTTGGATTTCTTCTTGGGATGGTAATGAATATCCCAAATAAAATCATTAAGTTTATCTGCCGCATTTACCTTGAAATAGTAAGAATCATGCCGCAGCTGGTGCTTTTGTTCCTGGTATATTTCGGAGCGGCCAAGCATCTGGGGATGAATCTTTCCGGTGAGACAGCGGCGGTCATTGTATTTACATTCTGGGGAACTGCTGAAATGGGTGATCTGGTGCGAAGTGCGCTGATCTCCATTCCTAAACACCAGTATGACAGCGGATACGGTCTTGGATTAAACAAATGGCAGGTCTATCTTTATATTATCCTTCCGCAGACTATAAGAAGACTTCTTCCATCCGCAGTGAATCTTCTTACCCGAATGATCAAGACCACATCACTGGTAGCTCTTATCGGAGTAGTAGAGGTGTTAAAAGTTGGAAAACAGATCATAGATGCATCACGTTATACAAATCCGACAGCGGCCCTCTGGGTATACGGTGCAGTATTCTTTATGTATTTTATCATATGTTTTCCATTTTCCAGACTCTCCAGAGTACTGGAAAAGAAGTTTGCTGATTAATAGAGAAATGAGGATAAATGAATGGGACAGCCGATTTTAGAAGTAGAACATTTAAAGAAATCATATGTAAACAATGTTCCTATTCTGGATGATGTTTCCTTCTCTCTGCAAAAGGGAGAAGTGGTAGTGATCGTAGGACCTTCCGGATGTGGAAAAAGTACCTTCCTGCGATGTATCAACCGCCTGGAAGAGATTGACACCGGTGTACTGAAGCTTAACGGTGTAAGCTATGAGAAAGAAAAAAAGAATATAAGCAAAGTCAGAGAGAAGATAGGAATGGTTTTCCAGAGCTATGATCTTTTCCCGAATATGACAATTTTAAATAATCTTCTTCTGGCACCAATGAAAGTACAGAAAAGAAATAAAGAAGAAGTGAAAAAGGAAGCGGAGCAGCTTCTTGACAGAGTTGGTCTTCTGGATAAGAAAGATAATTATCCAAGGCAGCTTTCCGGTGGTCAGAAACAGCGAGTTGCCATTGTACGTGCCATGCTGATGCATCCGGAGATCATGCTTCTGGATGAGATCACAGCAGCTCTTGACCCGGAGATGGTAAGAGAAGTACTTCAGGTAGTTCTTGAACTTGCAAAAACAGGAATGACCATGCTGATCGTCACACATGAGATGGAATTTGCCAGATCTGTAGCAGACAGAGTGATCTTCATGGATAAAGGGAATATTGTAGAAGAGAATACTCCGGAGCAGTTTTTTGACAATCCACAGACAGACAGAGCAAAACAGTTTCTGAACAGTTTCCATTATGAAACAGTGAAAAAATAACAGTGAGAAATAGAATATAAGAATATTGTATAAATCCTGAAATGGGTCATAATAACCTGGCTGACAGCAGGATACGACAACAGATAGTTATAAAAATTATTATAAAATCAAAATATTTTTTAAATATGGAGGAAAAGGACATGAAGAAAAAAGTATTAGCAGTTTTATTAGCAACAGGTGTGGCAGCAACAACACTTTTTGGAGGAAGTATTCTTGTAAGTGCAGCAGATGATGGTGGAAACACTGCACAGGCCCGTACTCTGGATGAGATCAAAGAAGATGGAACAATCAAGATTGGTGTATTCAGCGACAAGAACCCATTCGGATATGTAGATGAAAACGGTGAGGTTCAGGGCTATGATGTTTATTTTGGTAAGAGACTTGCAAAAGACCTTCTCGGAAGCGAAGATGATGTAGAGTTTACTTATGTAGAAGCTGCAAGCCGTGTAGAATATCTTCAGTCTGCAAAAGTTGATGTAATTCTTGCAAACTTTACAGTAACAGATGACAGAGCAGAGAAAGTAGACTTCGCGCTTCCATATATGAAAGTAGCTCTTGGTGTTGTTTCTCCTGATGATGCACTGATCACAGATGTAAAAGATCTGGAAGGTAAGAAACTGATTGTTGTAAAAGGTACAACAGCAGAAACATACTTCACAGACAACTATCCGGACATTGAACTTGTAAAATATGATGAATATCAGGAAGCATATGATGCACTTCTTGATGGCAGAGGAGATGCATTCTCTACAGACAACACAGAGGTACTTGCATGGGCTCAGCAGAATGAAGGATTCTCTGTAGGAATCGAATCCCTTGGCGACATCGACACAATCGCACCTGCTGTACAGAAAGGCAACACAGACCTTCTGAACGCAATCAACGATGAAATCAAATCTCTGGCAGACGAGCAGTTCTTCCATGCAGACTTCGAAGAAACTCTGAAACCAGTTTACGGCGATAACATTGATCCGGAAGACCTGGTTGTTGAAGGTGGTGTTGTGGACAGCGAAGAAGCTTCCGATGATGCAGAAGCAGAGACAACAGAAGATGCTGATGCAGCAGAAACAACAGATGCAGATTCAACATCCGATGATACAGAAGAAGCAGAAACAACAGAAGAACCTGAAGAAACAGAAGCAGCAGACGCTGAATAATATAGGAAATATAAATTGATATTCTCATAAGTATTGATTTAGAAACAAGACGAGATGCATTCCATGGGATTTATTCCTTACGGAGTGCATCTCTTTTTGGTAGTGTAACTGTGAACGTACTGAACAGTTATATTATTTTTTGCAAATGAAGTTGTATGTGGGATTTGGTTTGCCTAAGATGCAGAAACTAATTCATTCAAAGAATGGAACGAATATCCCATTTCTTCCCATTTACTTAACAGTTCATCTAATATCTGTGCATTGGTGGAGGATGTGCTGTGCAGCAGGACAATGGCTCCGGGATGAATTCTTTTTGTAAGTTTTGCGATTGCTTCCTGCGGGTCAGGTTGGTTATCCTGATACCAGTCCACATAGGCAAGGCTCCAGAAGAACGTATGATATCCCATTTCTTTCGCCATAGACAGATTCAGTGTACTGTAAATCCCCTGTGGCGGGCGGTAAAATTTGGTCATTTCTTTTCCGGTGATCTCTTTATAAATTTCTTCCACACCGGATAATTCCTTCTGAAAAGATTTCTGCGTGGAAATCTTTGACATATCCGGATGCGTCATCGTATGGTTTCCGACCGTGTGGCCTTCTGCTTCCATCCGCCTGATCAGGTCCTGATTCTCAGAAATAAAATTCCCGACAACAAAAAAGACAGCCGGAGCCTGATGCTTTTTCAATGCATCCAGAATCGCAGGTGTATTTCCATTTTCATATCCGGCATCAAAGGTAAGATAGAGTTTCTTTTCCTCTGTATTTTCGGCAAAGAAGGCATCATACTGGGATAATTCTTCGATGGTGGCATTTCCTACAGGGCGTTTCCCTTCTTCCTGAAAACTGAGTCCCCAGCTTGAACTCTGGGAAGAGGAGGGCAGTGCCTGCTGGTTCCGGGTGTAATGAGAAACAATTTTTCCGGCAGCAGAACCGATGCAGGCGGCAGCGCAGAATAAGAGAAGGATTCTGGCGGATTTTACAGAGCAGAATCTGGTAAAAGAGGATATGTATTTATATTTCTGTTTCATAGGGATGTGAACCTCGGGAGACTGATATTATTATTAATATATGAAGGAAAAGGAGAAAAATGCAAATACCATGGAAACAAACAGAAGTAAAGATAAAAGATATAAAGATATAAAGATATGACGGGATATAACAGGGAAAATGCAAAAGAAAAGAGCCATCAGTTTATTTTCTACTGTGGCTCCTGCTATGATTCTGTATCCAATGGATGATACCTCGCTTTCTTTGAAGTTTTATGTAAGATAGATAAAATCAAATGTTTCGTTTACTGTCCCATTGGTCCGTACCTTCCTTGTTTTACTTTTTGAGGAATGTTTCATGTTTGAGTTGAAATAGGGTAAATCGTTAAGTTCTCATCGGACTGTACCTTCGTTATATTGATGAATTGTTACGTTTTAAAAATAGGGTAAATCGTTACTGTTTCATTGGACTGTACCTTCCTTGTATTGATTGAATGTTGCGTTTTAAAAATAAGGTAAATCGTTAAGTTTTCATTGGACTGTACCTTCCTTAGATTAATAGGAACTTCTTATAAAACTTATTTGGATTTCAAGCTTTAAGTTCTTGGTGGTCCGTACCTGCCTTTCTTAAATTATGAATCATGATTGTGAAAACCTGTTATTCTGGTGGTCTGTACCTCGCTTTCTTAAATTATAAAGAAGAAGTTATGTTTTCGGTGGTCTCACTCCTTTTCTTTTTTATTTTCTTAATCCCTTTTGTTTTATGAGCTTACTATAACAGATAACGATTGGAATGTCAAGTGTAAAAATAGAAAATTTATAAAAATAATTAAAAGATACAAATAAAATGATTTGAAATAATAAAATATTCTGAAAATATCAACACCGTAAATCCATAAGATTTCAGTATATTACCAGAGACAACAGGAAAAGCTATGACTATGAGCTGTTGTTTCAAGTCGTTATTTGGTGTAGAGCCACGTAGCGAAGCGGATGCTTTTATCCTTTTGACGTTGTTCATGTGTTATGATCTCTCGAGGGGTATGATTATGCATGGAGGAAACAGGAACTGTCCTTTTGTAAGACAGAGGATAAAGGCGGTGGGATCAACAGCACGGAAAACACTTAAAGATTAAAAAAGTCATAGAAAGTAAAAAATCAGCAGGAGGTTCTAAAATGTTACGTTATCTGCCTGTAAGAAGGGTTCACGCGAGACAAGTACTTGATTCCAGAGGAAATCCAACTGTAGAAGTGGAAGTAACAGTAGGCGAAGGGATCATCGGGATGAATGGATATACAGGAAGGGCAATCGTTCCTTCCGGAGCATCAACAGGGAAATTTGAGGCAGTGGAACTGCGGGATGGAGAAAAAGGCTGCTACACTGGATTAAGCGTTCAGAAAGCAGTGGACAATGTAAATACCAGACTGGCAGAGGCAATTCTGGGAGAGAATGCCCTGAATCAGTCTTATATTGATCAGAAGATCATTGAGACAGATGGTACAGACAATAAAAGCAGTGTGGGGGCGAATGCAGCGCTGGGCGTTTCCATGGCAGTCGCCAGAGCAGCGGCAGCGGCACTGCGTATTCCATTGTATCAGTATCTGGGCGGCTGCCATACCAGACAGATGCCGGTTCCGATGATGAATATTCTTAACGGCGGCCGTCACGCAGATAACACTGTAGATTTACAGGAATTTATGATCATGCCTGTAGGAGCAGAGAACATGGAACATGCCATACGCATGTGCGCAGAAGTGTATCAGTTCCTTAAGATTATCCTGAAGCACAGAAATCTGTCCACAGCAGTAGGCGATGAGGGAGGCTTTGCGCCGGATCTTCCTGATTCGGAAAGTGTGCTGGAACTGATCATGGAAGCAGTGAAAAAAGCCGGATATGAGCCGGAGAAAGATATCTGCATCGCCATTGATGCCGCTGCCAGTGAACTGTATGATGAAGAAAGAGGGGTGTATGTTTTTCCGGGAGAAGGGAAAATGAAAGGGGAGGAAGTCCTCAGAGATACCGGAGAGATGATCGATTATTATGAGAAACTGATTGAGAAATTTCCGATTGTTTCTATTGAAGACGGGCTGGAAGAAGACGACTGGGAAGGCTGGAAACAGATGACGGAACGCCTTGGGAAAAAGATTCAGCTTGTGGGCGATGATCTGTTTGTAACCAATATTAAGCGTCTCTCCTGCGGAATCAGACTGCAGGCTGCCAATGCGATTCTGGTAAAAGTAAATCAGATCGGAACTCTCTCGGAAGCGCTGGATGCTGTGGAGATGGCACAGAAAGCCGGATACCATGCGGTCATCTCCCACAGGTCAGGAGAATCAGAAGATGCCTTTATTGCCGATCTTGCAGTTGCCACAGGAGCCGGCCAGATTAAAACCGGAGCTCCCTGTCGTTCAGACAGAAACGCAAAATACAACCAGCTTCTGCGTATTCATGAGGCATTGGGAGAGCTTGCAATATATGAGAATCCTTTTGCCGGAAAAGAAGGAAGCTGTTAAAAAAGCTGTTAAAAACTCTGAAATGTAGTTGAAATCCCCTTCCGGCTATGTTACAATGAAACTCAGTTGATTAGGAGGTGTAACGAAGTGCAGATTGTTAAGATTATTCTGAGTGTCATTTTCATAATAGATTGCATCGCTCTTACAGTCGTAGTTCTTATGCAGGAAGGCAAACAGCAGGGACTTGGTGCCATCGCCGGAGCAGCAGAGACATACTGGGGTAAGAACAAAGGTCGTTCCATGGAGGGCGGTCTTGTGAAGGCTACTACTATTATGGGCGTTTTATTTTTTGTATTATCTGTAGCATTAAATATGCTGGGCTAATCATCAGAAAGAAACTGGAAACACTCTTGTCACGTACAAGGGTGTTTTTTATGTCACGGAAAACCACTCAGTAATGTTTCCATGATATAAATAAAATGACATAAAAAAGTCCTCCGGGCAGGATTGGACTGGGATTGACTGTGGCGGGGAGAAATTATATTGCGGAAGCGGCTGCCGCAGGATATTCTTACAATGTATTACACTTCCAACTATGATATGTAATGAAATGAGTGATAAGATTAAAGGAGTAACATGAGCAAAAAAGATATAGAACGAAGAAAAAAGTTTATGCTGGAACTGCTGGGAGATCCCATTTACAAACCGATGAGACTTCGCGAGATTGCCACTCTTCTGAGACTGTCAAAAGAGGAAAAGAGAGACCTCTATGATGTTCTGGATGAGCTTTGTGATGAGGGTAAGGTATCTGTTGACCATAAAGGCAGATATGAAAAGGTCAAAGGAAAATGGAAGAAGAAAAAAGACGACCGTTACTACGATGACCGGAGAGAAGATTATGGCGCAGACTACGGAGTAAAGAAGAAAGATAAGAATAAGGATAAAAACAGGGACAAGGATAAAGAGAAGGGCAGAGACTGGGAAAAAGATAAAAAGAAAGAGAAAACGAAAGACAGAGGCAGAGAGAAAGACAGAGATAAAAAATACAGAAGAAACAGAGACAGGGATTTTTCGGATGAAGATTATGGTTATGAGGATGAATATCTGGAAGGAACTCAGGCAGAGGGAACCTTTATCGGACATCCGAAAGGCTTTGGTTTCGTAGAGATTGAAGGACAGGATGAGGATGTTTTTATCCCTGAGTCTGATACAGGCACTGCCATGCATCAGGATAAAGTACGCATCATTATCCGTGACGGACAGAAAGAAGGCAAGCGTAAAGAAGGCGTGGTTGTCAAGGTCCTGGAACGCGGCATGCCGGAGATCGTGGGAACTTATCAGTTAAATCGTGATTTCGGTTTTGTGATCAGTGATAATCCGAAATTTTCCAAAGATATTTTTATCCCGAGAAAAGAAGCAGCAGGGATCAAAAACGGGGACAAAGTAATCGCAGTGATCACAGATTATGGTTCCAGGAATAAGAATCCGGAAGGAAAGATCAAGGAGAATCTGGGAAATATCCGTACACCGGGCACGGACATTCTGGCAATCGTGAAGAGTTTCGGAATCCCGAGTGAGTTTCCTGAGAAAGTTATGAAACAGGCACAGAGAGTTCCGGATCATGTGCTGGACGCAGACAGAGACGGCAGACTGGATCTGAGACATCTTCAGACAGTCACCATCGACGGCGAAGATGCCAAAGACCTGGATGATGCAATTTCCCTGACAAAAGAAGGAGAGATTTATCATCTGGGAGTCCATATCGCAGATGTAAGTAATTATGTACAGTACAACAGTGCGCTGGACAAAGAAGCTCTGAAACGTGGAACCAGTGTTTATCTGGCAGACCGTGTGGTGCCGATGCTACCGGAGCGCCTTTCCAATGGAATCTGTTCTCTGAATCAGGGAGAGGACAGGCTGGCATTAAGCTGTCTGATGGATATCAATGAAAAGGGAAAAGTTGTTTCTCATCAGATTGCAGAGACCGTGATCAATGTGGATGAGCGTATGTGTTATACAGATGTTAAAAATATTCTGGAAGATACAGATGAGGAAGCGAAGAAGCGTTATGAAGCATTGATTCCGATGTTCTTTATGATGAAAGAACTGTCTGGAATCTTAAGGAACAGCCGTCATCACAGGGGTTCCATTGATTTTGATTTCCCGGAGAGCAAGATCATCCTCAATGCAGCAGGAAAAGCCATTGACGTAAAGCCATATGAGGCAAATGTGGCGACAAAGATCATTGAAGACTTCATGCTGATGGCAAATGAGACGGTGGCGCAGGAATACTGTACAGAGGAGATTCCGTTTGTATACAGAACACATGACAATCCGGACCCTGAGAAAGTAGAAAGTCTTCTGACACTGCTTCACAATCAGGGAGTAAAGATCCAGAAAGCAAAAGAGGAGATCACACCAAAGGAAATCCAGCAGATCATCGAAGGAATTGAGGGACTTCCGAACGAGGCGATGATCAGCAGACTGGTACTGCGTTCCATGAAACAGGCAAAATACACGACAGAATGCAGCGGTCATTTCGGGCTGGCTGCGAAGTATTACTGTCATTTTACCTCACCGATCAGACGTTATCCGGATTTACAGATCCACAGGATTATCAAGGATAATTTAAGAGGAAGACTGATGCGTGAAGGCAGAACCGAGCATTACAGAGAGATTCTGGACGAAGTTGCAAGACAGTCCAGTGTCTGTGAGAGACGTGCGGATGAGGCAGAACGTGAATCAGACAAGCTGAAGAAAGCAGAGTATATGTCCTATCATCTGGGTGAAGAGTTCGAGGGAATTATCTCCGGAGTGACCGGATGGGGACTCTATGTGGAACTGCCGAACACAGTGGAAGGTTTGGTCCATGTCAATACGCTGAGGGATGACTATTATGTCTTTGACCAGGAGAGCTATGAACTTTGCGGCGAGATGACCAGAAAAGTATACAAACTGGGAGACAAAGTCCGTGTCCGCGTAGCAGATGCAGATAAAATGCTCAAGACTGTAGATTTCGAGCTGGTATCTGATGTGTGGGATACAGATGAAGAATAACGTTACTGAGAACGGAGTGAACAGTAACAGAATAACTGATATAAATGATTTTAGAAAAAAGGCTTGGAGGTTATTATGGCAAAGAAAAAAGGAATGAAACTGATTGCCAATAATAAAAAGGCGTTTCATGATTATTTTATAGAAGATACTTACGAAGCGGGAATCTCTCTGGCAGGAACAGAGGTGAAGTCTCTTCGTATGGGAAAATGCAGCATTAAGGAATCCTTTGTCCGTGTGGAAAACGGCGAAGTTTATATTTACGGAATGCATATCAGTCCGTATGAAAAGGGAAATATTTTTAACAAAGACCCACTGAGAGTCCGTAAACTTCTGCTTCACAGATATGAGATTAATAAGATTGAAGCACAACTGAAGGAAAAGGGTCTGACCCTGGTTCCGCTTAAGGTTTATTTTAAGGACAGCCTTGTAAAAGTAGAGATTGGTATGGCACGAGGCAAGAAGCTCTATGATAAGAGACAGGATATTGCCAAGAAAGACCAGAGAAGAGAGGCAGAACGAGACTTCAAAGTAAAAAATCTATACTGATTTGGAAATATTACCAATTCTATTCGCCTGCATTTGTTAAAAGTTATGAAATTTAGAATGGATATTGCAAAAATGTTCGAAAATTTCTATAATATGGCTAAATAAAAAAATAACGGCTTTGTTATGAAAATCACAGGGATTACTTTATGACGGCTTGATTTATACCAGGCAGATGTAAGCGGAAAGGAGTTGTGGTGCCTTATGAAAATAATCACGATCAGCAGACAATACGGAAGCGGCGGAAGACATATCGCGGCTTTGCTCTCGGAAAGACTGGGAGTTCCTTTTTATGACAGTAATCTTTTACTGAAAGCCTCCGACAAACACGGAATCAGTCAGGAGATCATGGATGAGTTTGGTGGAAAGACCAGCCTTCTTTACGGAATTGGGATGATGGCATCAGAGGAACCGGAAAATATAGACAGGGTGACGCTCCCCTATAAAATGTATCAGGCCCAGCGAGACGCCATGAAACGTCTGGCTCAGGAAGGTCCCTGCATTTTTGTGGGAAGATGTGCGGATCAGATTCTGAAGGAAGATAATCAGTTGTTCCGTGTGTTTATCTATGCGTCTGAGATGAAAGACCGTGTGGACCGGATCAAAAAGAATAAAAATCTTTCACAGAGAGAGGCACTGGAAAGGATTGCATATAAGGACCGCCAGAGAAGAGATTACTATTACTTCCACACAGGACAGGAGTGGGGAAGAATGGAAAACTATGATATCTGCCTGAATACATCCGCTTTATCTGATGAGACCTGCGTCCATCTTTTGATGAAACTTGCGGAATAGCAATGAATGCGACCGCAGTGAAAACAATAATAATGAAAGCAATAGCGATAAAAGGAACGGCAATAAAGGAAACATTAATAAACGCAGACAGTAATAAAAAACTGTAAAAAATAAGAAAAACAGCAATAACATAGTAATAAAACAGAAATAAAAAAACGGATATGGGACTGCCACACAAAACGGCAGTCCTTTTTCTTTAGCGAGAATTGCTATAAAAAAGAACTTTAAAAATGGGGGATTTTAGGATGAGGGGGAAGAATACTTCTGTCAAATGGAAAATGGTGGGAATGATTTTGCTTTACTGGGCGATTCCGTTTGTCCTGCTGCTTGCCCTGGTGGGGCATATCATGGCAGACAGGCAGGAAAAAACAGGACTGGAGCGTCTGGCAGCGCAGCTTCAGATGGACAATCAGAACAGTATAGAACAGATTGACAGTGCCATCAGTGATTCCAGACAGGCGACTTATGACAGGACTTTGTATGGATATTATGATGAATTTCGCAAAGGCAGTGCAAACTTTGACACGGTTTATAATAAAGGCCAGTATTATATGGCGAAGCAGTTCGGAAAACGAAAAGAAATTTCCAGCAGTGTGTTCATGCTTCTTCGTGCACCAAAGGTCTATAAGATGACAAATTACAAATACTCCGGCAGACGGAAGCTACGGGAAGTTAAAAACATTCTGGGAAAAAGACTGCGACGATGTTCTGGAATTTGCGAAAGATCTGGATACTTCCATCGGGTTTTATCAGTCTGAAGGACGGGTTTATCTGGTGAGAAATCTGGTAGATTCCGCGACTTACCGTCCATGGGGACTGCTGGTACACAGACTGAACCTTAATTACTGCTTTTATACCGGCCATTATTGTATATATTTTCCTTCAGAAATATATTATCAAGGGAATGACAGCCGGAGCGGTTAAGGGTTAAAAATAAAATATGAGGTATTGTATAAAGAGGAGCATCCGCTGATTACAGGGGGTGTTCCCTTTTGTGCAATAATAAGAAATAGGAAAAACGGGGGATTTTTTATGTATAAAGTGGTTATTATTGATGATGAACCGATCATCGTGGAGGGATTGTCGAGGCTTCTGCCATGGAAAAATATAACTGCCGGATTGCAGCCACAGCCTGCAACGGAAAAGAAGGGTTGGAAGTGATACGCAGGGAGAAGCCGGACATCCTTTTTTCAGATATCTGCATGCCGGGACTGGACGGGCTGTCCATGATCGCGGCACTGAAAGTAGAATTTCCGGATATGGAGATCAGCATTCTGACAGGTTTCAGAGAATCGCACATTTTTCCAGAGTGTTTAAGAAGAACGAGGGGATTTCTGCGAACGAGTACAGAAATACAAAGATTACCTGAAAATTACCAGAAGTCTAAAAATTGTATGAAATCGAATGGTGTCAGGTTGACAAGTTTCTGAGACTCTGTAATAATAGGAAATTGAAAAAATGAGATGAAAAAAGCAGATATTCCGGATGAATACAGGAGGGAATATATTATGAAAAAACGTTATTTGATCCTTGCAGGAGTTCTGGCACTGACAGTAGCAGTGGCAGGATGCGGCAAAAAACAGAACACAGAAACTCAGTCTGTACAGGCAAGTGCCACGCCGACACCGGAGATTACCAAGGCGGTAGTGGATATGCAGCAGAATATAGACGATTCCAATATAAAAAATGTGATGGGTGAAAAAACATCCACTGCATCCAAAGTAATTTTTGTGAATGAGACAGGAGACGATATCCAGTCCGTTTATATCCGTACGCATGTGGATGAAAGCAGTTCCGATTATGATGACGATGAGGATGGCGGATGGGGAGACGATCTGATCAATGGAATGTTTACCCTGGCAGATAAAGATAAAGCATTGTACTATTTTGAGGCAAATGTCTCCGGAAACAGTACAAAGAGTACAACTTCTTATGATATCCGTATTGCATACACAGATGAAGACAAGAATGAATGCTTCTTCCGTGACCTTCCTCTTGGAACGATTTCACAGATCACTCTTTGCATGGATGGTACGGATGATGATGCTATTCCTTATGCAAAATATCTCACAGGAAACAGCACAAATGAAGTTTCCACACTGAATGATGTGAAGAGACGTCTGGGATTACTGGATGACAGTGAGAACAGTGATTCTTCTGACAGTGAAGTAACACCGACTCCGTCTGACAGTGACAATAGCAGCAGTGATAATAGTTCTGGTTCAGACAATCAGGATGATCCGGGAAATCAGGATGACCCGTCTGATCCGGGAAGTAATGATAATCCATCTGATCCGGGAAGCAATGATAATCCGTCTGATCCGGGAAACAATGATGATCCTCAGCCGGATGACCCATCTGATCCGGATGATCCGGATGATCCTTCTGACCCGGACACGCCATCTGATCCGAGTGATGACAGTATGATCTCCACAGCAGAGCAGTACATCGGTCAGTCTCTGGATGCACTGGAAGGTGCCTGCGGTTCTCCACAGGGCAGCAGCTATGAGGATGACCCGGAAACAGGAAAGACAGGATTCCATTACTACAGTAATTTTACAGTTTCTACAACAGTTGATGAAAATGGTAATGAAATTGTTGCCGGAATATGGTAAAATAGAAAGTACGAAAGCAGCAGGATTTTTTCTTATGTTACTGGCACGAAAAGAGCAGTGGCGTTTCTGCTGCATACGATAAAATTAACCTGAGGAGAAAGCTAAAAAGATGAAGCGAGTATTATTAAAATTAAGCGGCGAAGCACTGGCCGGTGAGAAGAAAACAGGATTCGACGAAGCAACAGTTATCGAAGTTGCAAAACAGATCCGTACCATTGCAGAAGAAGGTCTTGAGATCGGCATCGTGATCGGTGGAGGAAACTTCTGGAGAGGACGTACCAGTGAGACGATCGACAGAAACAAAGCAGACCAGATCGGCATGCTTGCCACAGTCATGAACTGTATTTATGTATCTGATATCTGCAGATATCTGGGATTAAAAACAGAAATCTTTACTCCTTTTGTATGCGGTGCGTTTACAAGCCTTTACTCCAAAGATGCAGTAGAAGCAAGCTTCGCACAGGGCAAGATCGTATTCTTTGCAGGCGGAACCGGACATCCGTACTTCTCTACTGACACAGCGACAGTACTTCGCGCAGTAGAGATTGAAGCAGAAGCTATCCTTCTTGCAAAAGCAGTAGACGGAATCTATGACAGCGATCCGAAGACCAACCCGAATGCAGTAAAATATGATGAGATTTCCATCGAAGAAGTGGTTGCAAAGAAACTGGCAGCTATGGACCTGACTGCATCCATCATGTGCATGGAACAGAAAATGCCGATGCTGGTATTTGCACTGGATGAGAAAGACAGCATTGTCAATGCCGTTCACGGTAAATTCGTAGGAACCAAAGTTACTGTATAATAAAAAGCAGAACGATTATAAAAATGATAAGAGGGAGACTAACCTAATGGATGAGAGAATTCAGAAATATGAAGACAAAATGAAAAAGACATTGTCAAGCCTTGAGAGCGAACTGGCTACAATCCGCGCAGGACGTGCAAATCCGCATATTCTTGACAAACTGACTGTAGATTATTATGGAGCACCGACACCACTTCAGCAGGTAGCTAACATCACTGTTCCGGAAGCCCGTATGATCCAGATCCAGCCATGGGAATCCAGCCTGATCAAAGGAATCGAGAAAGCAATCCTTACTTCTGACCTTGGATTAAACCCAAGCAACGATGGTAAAGTGATCCGTCTTGTTTTCCCTGAACTGACAGAGGAACGCCGTAAAGAACTGGTAAAAGACGTAAAGAAAAAAGGGGAAGCTTCCAAAGTTGCAGTCCGTAACATCCGCCGTGATGCAAACGATGCATTTAAGAAACTTGCAAAACAGGATGTATCTGAAGACGAGATCAAAGAGCTTGAAGATAAGATTCAGAAGAGTACAGACAAATATATTAAAGAAGTTGATGCGGCAGTGGATGCAAAGAGCAAGGAAATCATGACCGTATAAGGGAAACGAAAAGGAGAGCTCCATGATGCGGGCTCTCTTTTTGTCTGAATGAAGAATATCAGAATTGCTGTTTGCTGATAATATCCCGCGAAATTTGTTATTTTGAGCGTGGAGCGAACAGTAATATATCCGGCAGGAGAAAAAGAATAAGAAAAGGAAAGCAAAAATATGAATGTACCAAATCATATCGCCATTATTCTGGATGGCAACGGACGCTGGGCGAAAGCCAAGGGAATGCCAAGAAGTTACGGACATATAAAAGGCTGTGCAAATCTGGAAACCGTATGCGATTACATGAAAGAGCTTGGCGTAAAATATGTGACTGTCTATGCATTTTCCACAGAGAACTGGAAACGCTCCAAAGATGAGGTAGACGGCCTGATGAAGCTGTTTCGCAGCTACCTTAAGAAATGTATCAAACTGGCAGACAAGAATAAAATGAGAGTCCGCGTGATCGGAGAGATTTCCGCATTTGACCAGGATATCCAGGACAGTATCGTCCGTCTGGAAGAGTATTCCCAGAAATATGATGAAATCTATTTCCAGATCGCATTGAACTATGGCAGCAGGGATGAAATGGTAAGAGGCATCCGCAAGCTTGCGCAGGATGCCATTGACGGAAAGATCAGACCGGAGGATATCACGGAGCAGAGCTTCGGTAATTATCTGGATACCGCAGGAATCCCTGATCCTGACCTGATGATCCGCACAAGCGGAGAATTACGTCTCTCCAACTTCCTGTTATGGCAGATGGCATACACAGAGTTTTATTTCACAGATGTGGCATGGCCGGATTTCAACAAGGCAGAGCTGGTGAAGGCCATTGAGAAATATAACCAGAGAGACAGAAGATACGGCGGAGTGAAGGAGGAGTAATAAGATGTTTAAGACAAGGCTCTTAAGCGGAATCCTGCTGGTGATCATTGCCCTTGCTACCATTATCAGTGGCGGCTATGTACTGTTTTTTACACTTCTTGCAGTTTCCCTGATCGGAATGTGGGAATTGTACCGGGTAATGAAAGTGCAGGATGAGAAATGCAGTCTGCTGGCAGCAGCCGGCTATGCAGGTGCAATACTTTATTATGCGGCTGTTTTACTGGACTTTGAGAGATATGGAGTCCTGGCGATCATTTTCGGACTGGTCATGATCATGTTTGTTTATGTATTTACCTATCCGGCTTATCAGGCAGTTCAGGTGATGCCGGCACTCTTTGGAATCGTGTATGTGGCAGTGATGCTGTCCTTCATTTACCTTACCAGATGTCTTCCGGGAGGAAAGTTCCATGTATGGCTGATCTTCCTGTGTTCCTGGGGCTGTGATACCTGTGCGTACTGTGTGGGAATGCTTATCGGCAAACATAAGATGGCACCTGTATTAAGTCCGAAGAAATCCGTGGAAGGAGCAGTCGGCGGTGTAGTCGGTGCTGCACTTCTGGGAATCATCTACGCAGCAGTCACCAAAGGACCGATCGTTGAATATGCTGTAATCTGTGCAGTAGGTGCACTCATTTCCATGGTAGGCGATCTGGCAGCTTCTGCGATCAAGAGAAATCAGGGGATCAAAGATTACGGAAAACTCATCCCGGGACACGGCGGAATCCTTGACCGCTTTGACAGCGTGATCTTCACAGCACCGGTTATTTATTTCCTGTCAATTATGATGATCCACGCATAAGCATAAAGAGATATTGCCGGACTCAGGATGAGCAGTAATAACAGAAGAAATCTGGTTATCTGGTGTTACCGCGCACGGAGGGAACAGTAACTATCCGATTTTACTGTCAGGAAAGCATTTGTGTTATCATTACTACTATATATAACTGTTATAACTGTATATATGAAAGGGTTTTATCTATGAAAAAAATAGCAATTTTAGGTTCTACAGGTTCCATCGGAACGCAGACCTTAGACGTAGTCCGGGCAAATGATGACCTGGAAGTGGTCGGTCTTGCAGCCGGAAGCAATGTAGAACTTCTGGAAAAACAGATCCGTGAATTTCACCCGAAACTGGTCGCAGTCTGGAAAGAAGAAACAGCCAGAGATCTGGAAGTGAGAGTCCGTGATCTGGATGTAAAAATTGTCAACCAGATGGGTGGACTGATCGAACTTGCCAGAATGGAAGAATCCGACATTCTGGTGACTGCCATTGTGGGAATGATCGGCATCCGTCCTACCATGGAGGCCATTCTTGCAGGCAAGGATATTGCACTGGCAAACAAGGAAACTCTGGTCACAGCCGGACACCTGATCATGCCGCTGGCAAAGCAGTTCGGCGTACAGATTCTGCCGGTAGACAGCGAACACAGTGCCATTTTCCAGGCACTTCACGGGGAAAAGAGAGAGCAGGTACATAAACTGCTGATCACTGCATCCGGCGGACCTTTCCGCGGAAAGAAAACCGCAGACCTTAAGAACGTAACTCTGGAAGATACCCTGAAACACCCGAACTGGGTTATGGGTCAGAAGATTACAGTAGACTCCGCCACACTGGTAAACAAAGGTTTGGAAGTGATGGAAGCCAGATGGCTGTTTGACGTGGACCTGGATCACATTCAGGTGGTAGTTCAGCCGCAGAGCATCATCCATTCCATGGTAGAATTTAAAGATGGTGCCGTGATCGCACAGCTTGGAACTCCGGATATGAGACTTCCGATCCAGTATGCTTTATGCTACCCGGACAGAAGATTCTTAAAAGGTGACAGACTGGATTTCCATATGCTGAAACAGATCACTTTCGAAGAACCGGACAGAGAGACATTCAAGGGCCTTCCGATGGCAATCGAGGCAGCACGGGCAGGCGGCAGTATGCCGACCGTCTTTAATGCGGCAAACGAACTGGCAGTGCGTAAATTCCTTCAGAGAAAGATCGGATTTCTGGATATTTACGAGATTATCGGGCAGTCTATGAGCAGACATACCGTGGTAGATCATCCGGATCTGGATCAGATTCTGGAGATTGAGAAAGAAACTTATCAATGGATCGAAAGCAGGTGGTAGATTGAAAATTATTATTGCAATTATCATATTCAGTGCGATCATTCTTTTCCATGAACTGGGACATTTCCTTCTGGCAAAGAAAAACCACATCGTGGTTACGGAATTTTCCCTTGGAATGGGACCGAGAATCCTGAGCACAGAGAAAAACGGCACCCGGTATTCGTGGAAACTTCTTCCCATCGGCGGTTCCTGTGCCATGCTGGGAGAGGACACAGACGAAGAAGATGAGCCGGGAACCTTTAACAGTGCTTCTGTGTGGGGCAGAATCTCTGTGGTTGCGGCAGGGCCGGTTTTTAACTTTATTATGGCGTTCGTACTGTCTGTGATCATTGTGGGTGTGATGGGTTATGAGCCGTCCACTGTTACTTCTGTAAAAGAAGGTTCTGCGGCTGAGACAGCAGGATTACAGGAAGGCGATGTGATCACCAGTTATCAGGGCTATCACATTGACCTGGGAAAAGACCTCTATGTGTATTCTTACCTTAATGAGCTGAAAGAAGGAGACACTATCCATCTGACAGTCAGACGTGACGGAGAGAAGAAGGAGATTTCCTATCAAACAGATACAAATTTCCGTTACCTTCTGGGATGCAACTTCAACGGTGACGACAGTTCTGCGATGACTGTGGAATCTGTTATGGAGGGAATGCCTCTTGAAGCGGCCGGAGTGCAGGCTGGCGATGTGATCACTTCCATCAACGGAACTGCGATCAGCAATGCAGAGGATTACCAGAACTACATTCAGGAGAATCCTCTTACCGGAAAACCGGTACAGCTTACCTATACCCGTGACGGAAACGAGTATGAGATCACTGTAACTCCACAGGAATACCGCACCCCGGATTCCGGATTCACCTATAATATTTACTGCCAGAAGACCAGCGGACTGAACGTGCTGAAATATGGTGTTGTGGAAGTCAAATATATGGTCCGCACAACCATCCTCAGCCTGAAAGAACTGGTGACAGGCAAACTGGGAATGAAAGATTTAAGCGGCCCGGTCGGTGTGGCGGATGCTATTGGAACCACCTATGAAGAAAGCAAGAGCGAAGGCCCGATGATCCTGTGGATGAATATGTTAAATATGGCAGTGCTCCTTTCCGCAAACCTCGGCGTGATGAACCTGCTTCCCCTTCCGGCACTGGACGGCGGACGTCTGGTATTCCTCATCGTTGAAGCCATCCGAAGAAAACCGATCAACAGACGGATTGAAGGAATGGTGCATTTTGCAGGGCTGATGTTCCTGATGGCGCTGATGGTATTTGTCATGTATAATGATATTGTAAGAATCTTTTAAAAATTCAGGCAGAAATGTTCAGGAAGATTTTCCGGAAAGATTCAGGCACGATACATCAGTAAATCTGTAAAAGATAAAAAGACAGAAGAATAAGAAAATGATGACAGGTTTCAAATAATGATATGGAGACCTGTCATTTTTTTGCCTTGATTTATGAGCAGATGCGTAGGGACGATATGGATTTTTGGAATATTTTTTGATATATTTATAAACCTGAATTATTCATAGAGCAATTTCTAACCTAAAACTTGCATCATGAATTGAAAAAATGATCCATGCAGCCATAACTTCTCTCAATTCGTCAGAAAAAGGGCATAAAATCCCTATGGATTCTGAAACGGGAATCATAATCGAAGTAAAATATGCCCACGATGGAAATCTGGAGAGTGCATGTCAGGAAGCTATTGCACAGATTCGAAATACCAGATATGATGATGAACTGAAAGAAAATGGCACTAGGAAAATTCTGAGGTATGGAATTGTGTGCTATCTGAAACGATGCAAGGTGGTTATGGAGTAGAAAACAGGAGTAAAGCAGGAGAATGTATTCCGTTTGGGAATAGGTTCTTCTGCTTTTTGAATTGCAGTTGCCCGTTTGAAAATGGTATTTTATCTATTGGAAAATATCAGGCATGATCGTTTCTGGTCTGTCTGGATGAGATAAAACAGGGAGGAATAAGTAAGATGAAAAACGTGGAAGTCAATGACCTGCGTTCTGCCATTGAGCTGCTGGAGTCGATTCCGGAACAGCTTGTGGAGACGGATGTGGAAGTAGATCCGAACGCAGAATTATCAGGCGTATACAGACATGTAGGTGCCGGTGGAACTGTAGAACGTCTGACACAGGAAGGTCCGGCTATGATTTTTAACAATGTAAAAGGTCATGAAGGTGCCAGAGTAGCTATCGGTGTTTTATCCAGCAGAAAGAGAGTTGGATATTTGCTGGGAGAGGACCCGAAGAAACTGGGATTTCTGTTAAAGAACAGTGTGGAACATCCGGTAAAACCGGTTGTGATCCCGAATGAGCAGGCAAAGTGTCAGGAAGTGGTTCATCTGGCAACAGAGGAAGGCTTTGACATTCGCAAACTTCTTCCGGCTCCGACCAACACACCGGAGGATGCAGGCCCATATATCACACTTGGAATGTGCTACGCATCCAACCCGAAAACAGGAGAGTCTGACGTAACGATCCATAGAATGTGCTTACAGTCCAAAGACGAGATTTCCATTTTCCTGATGCCGGGTGCGCGCCATATCGGATATTTCCGTGAACTCGCAGAAGCAGCAGGAGAGCCGCTTCCGATTTCTGTCAGCATCGGTGTAGATCCTGCAATCGAAATCGCATCCTGCTTTGAGCCGCCGACAACACCGCTTGGATATGATGAATTACAGGCAGCAGGTGCCATCCGTAAGAAAACGGTAGAACTGGTACAGTGTCTCACTATCAATGAGCGTGCCATTGCCAATGCGGAATATGTGATCGAGGGAGAATCCTTCCAAACGTCCGTGTTCGTGAAGACCAGAACTCCAATACAGGAAAGGCAATGCCGGAATTTCCTGGTTACTGCGGACCTGCCAATCCGGAGCTTCCGATCATCAAGGTAAAAGCCATTACGACAAGAAAGAACCCGATCATGCAGACCTGTATCGGACCAAGCGAGGAACACGTTTCCATGGCAGGTATTCCTACAGAGGCAAGTATCCTTGCAATGGTTGACAAGGCACTTCCGGGCAAATGCCTGAATGTATACAATGCTTCTTTTGGCGGTGGAAAATATGTGACGATCATGCAGTTTAAGAAAACAATGCCATCAGATGAAGGACGTCAGCGTCAGGCTGCACTGCTTGCATTCTCTGCTTTTGCGGAACTGAAGCATGTGATCCTGGTTGATGAAGATGTGGATATTTTTGATATTAACGATGTGATGTGGGCGATGACAACAAGATTTCAGGCAGATGTTGACCTGATCACCATTCCGGGTGTACAATGTCATCCGCTGGATCCGTCCAATAATCCGGCTTATCATCCGGGAATCCGTGAGCGCGGTGTTGCATGTAAGGCAATCTTTGACTGCACCGTACCATTCGATCAGAAAGACCGTTTCCAGAGAGCGAAGTTCATGGATGTAGACCCGAAACACTGGCTGCCGGATATGTTCTGATCTGACTGCCGAAGCTGCTGTCAGATTACAGACAGACGGTAAAACAAGACAAATTTCAGGCAGATGTCAGAAATGCGGCATCTGCCTGAAATCAGGTAAAGGAGAGAGAAAAAAGTTATGCCTATTGGAGTAATTATCAACGCATTATCCGTGGTCATCGGCGGAATCCTGGGAGCCCTTGTGGGACATAAGTTAAGTCCGAAATTCAAGGCGGACATTACCCTGGTATTCGGTGTATGTTCCATGGGAATGGGAATCAGTACGATCGGTCTGATGGAAAATATGCCGGCGGTTATTTTTTCCATTGTAATTGGTACAGGAATCGGCCTTGCCATTCACCTTGGGGAAAGGATCAATTCCGGTGCAGGTGCCATGCAGAGAGTGATCAGCAAATTTATCAAAAACTCAAATTCAGAGCTTTCTGAGGATGAGTTCATGAATACACTGGTGACGATCATTGTTTTATTCTGTGCCAGCGGAACAGGAATTTATGGCTCCATTGTATCAGGAATGAGCGGAGATCATTCTGTACTGATCTCAAAGTCCATTCTGGATCTGTTTACAGCAGCTATTTTTGCATGCAGCCTGGGAATGGTGGTATGTATGATTGCAATTCCGCAGGTGATCATTTTCCTGATCCTGTTTTTTGCGGCAACAGCGATTTTCCCGCTGACAACACCGTCAATGATCAATGACTTTAAGGCATGCGGCGGATTCCTTATGCTGGCAACCGGATTCCGTATGGTGAAGCTGAAAAATTTCCCGACAGCGGATATGATACCTGCCATGGTGCTGATCATGCCGATGTCATGGTTCTGGGTTACCTATGTACTTCCGCTGGTATCCTGATATTTTTGTGAGTCAGTTCAAGTGGATATTTGCAATCCGCTTCGCTACTTGCTCATAATTAAATAACTGCTCCGCAGTTTATCAGGAAATTTTATTTTTGGCAAAGTCCCAGAATAATTTTCCGGCAGGAGAAAGCTGGCGGCAATCGTTGCAGGCGAGGGTGATGGTACTGACAAAATCCTCTTTCAGAGGGATGATCACTACGCCGGAATGATGGAGATATTCGACTGCATGCTGCATCAGCAGGGAAATCCCGTGTTTTTTGCTCACAAGGTCAAGAATATTATCCATGTGTGTGCCTGTGTAGACAACCATTGGTTCAAAACCCTTCTGCCGGCAGATTTCCGTGATCTTATCATAATGCAGAGTGGATTTGCTCAGAAGAAGCAGATTTTCGTTTCTCAGTTCGGAGACGGAGATCTGCTTCTTTTTACTCAGTAGATGATTTCGGGGAACAACTGCTGCCAGACGGTCATCGTAGAAGGAAAGACTCTGGCAGGACGCATCCAGATATTCTTTGCGGGTGAAAATAAAATCGCATTCGTGGTCTTTGAGCCGGGAGCAGATGTGAGTGGTTTCGGTTTCTTCAATCTGCAGTTTGATATTGGGATGTGCGGTCTGAAAATCTGTCAGCAGACCGGTGATATCATATTGTGCCATAACCGGGATGCTGGCGATTGTCAGAGTGTCTTCTTTCTGAAGCTGGTAACCGGCGACTGTGTGAATCAGATTTTCATAATTCTGCGCGATTGCACGTGCGTCTTTCAATACCAGTTTTCAGAGTATCGGAGGGATTTTTAAGCCTGCTTTTTGAACGCTGACTGGGCAGGTGGTTAAATATAAGTGGGACATGGACATAAAATATGAAAGATGTTATAATTTTTTTCAGATAAGAAATTCTACAATCAAAACAGGTTATGTAAAATAATCTGAAAATATTATGCATGAAGTGGAGGAATTTAAATGTCTAATATCGTAAATCTTTCTTCTGTATCCGAGAGAAAGGGAAAATTAAATAAGCTGTATGAAAACCTGGAAGAATTGAAAAACCAGTTTTCAGAAATTATTGATGAGTATGAGGAAGAAGAAAGTGGAAACAGAGATGTAAATACTCTGATTGAAGCACTGGATGCACTGGAAGATGCAGCAGAAACGATTGCAGATGTGCTGGAAGGGTGATTTCCGGCTGTTGTATTTGCCGGGATGTGGATACCTGGATGAAATCTGAATCTGGAGGGATGTATGGAAATGTTGACATGTATCGGGTCACAGCGTCAGAGAAATGCAGCAGAATATGCTTTAAAAGTGATTCAGTCGTCCTGTATAAAACCATATATTAAAACGATATATCTGTATGGAAGCTGTGCGCGTGGAGAAGAAAAATACAGCAGCGACGTTGATCTGTTTCTGGAACTGTCAGAATCATTTCTTTCCAGACCGGAACTTAAAAAGTATCTCTATCTGTTAAAGTCTGAAGTTTCTTCGGATGAACTGGATGACGCAGAGACGGATTTGAAAATCGTAGTAGGGGATGAATGGAAAAAAAATAAAATGCTGTATTATGCAAATGTGCGAAAGGAAGGAATTCAGATATGGCCTTAAGCAGTTACTTTGATTTTGCAGAAAATGATTTTCAATATTTCAAGGCTTCATATGATGCGGGAATCGTTGCAAATATGATGGGTGCTATGGCACAGGGAATATGCGAAAAATATATGAAACATCTGATTTCAGAATACTATAAACCAGATGATGCCATGCGGCAGAAGGATTTTGAGAATATTCTGCGTACCCATAGCCTGAACAGACTGATGAAATTTTTAAAAGGGAATATGGGATTGGAGTTTTCGAAAGATACGCAGTCACATATGAAAATGATAGATGGTTTTTATTTTTCAACCAGATATCCCGGTGATGACAGTATAGAGATAGATGGTGATGATGTGGAAACCTGCAATGAAGCTATAGAGTTGTGCAGGGGAGAAGTCCTGGAATTTGAGAAAGGATTAAAAAAAGGCAAATAAAATCGAATGCTTTATCGCAGAAAATTGGAATATAATGGGCATGGGTATATGTAAGAACGTGATTAGAACTCGACTTGTAGTGTAAAAAGGAAATATTAAAAAGAAAATACTAAGAAAAACAGAGGCAAAAAGAATGCTGCGAACAGAAAAAGAGAAAATCCTGGTGAAAGTACCATGCAGGGAAGAGGTACGGAGAAAATTTTATCAGCGTTTTGGCGAGAAATGTGAATTTGTTTTTACAGAAGATTATTCAGGAGATGTTGCAGAATGTAAGACTTTAAAAAGCAGGGAAGAATTTCTGCAAAATTGTCTGAGGGATGCAGAAGTTATAATCGGAGAACCTGATGAGGCAGAACTACAGCAGGCTGAAAATCTTAAATGGCTGCAGATTACATGGGCGGGGGCTGATAAGTATACAAAGATGCAGAATATTCGCAGAGATTTTGTATTGACGAATGCTTCCGGGGCTTTTGGAATTGTTATTTCGGAATATGTCATTGGGAGTATCATTGCCCTGTATCGTTCTTTTCCGGCGTATCAGAAAAAACAGCGAAACCATGTCTGGGAAAAGGGAAATTCTGTGGATACGCTTTTTGGGAAAAAGGTGCTGATTCTCGGAACCGGAGATATCGGGAAGAATGTTGCCGCCAGGCTGCGACCGTTTGGAGTGCACATTACGGGAGTTAAGAGAAATGTAGCGGGCATAAAAGGTAAAACGGACAAAGAGTGTAAAGAGTATTTTGATGAGATTTTCAGCATAGATGAACTGGATCGTATCCTTCCGAACATGGACATTGTGACAGGGTGCCTGCCGGGGACAAAAGAAACGGCAGGACTTTTTAATGAGGCGAGACTGAGAACGATGAAAAAGGATGCTGTTCTGGTTAATGTAGGGCGTGGAAGCCTGATCGTGAATGATGATCTGGTGAGAATATTAAGTGCGGGGCATTTAAAGGGCGCAGTACTGGATGTATCAGAGACAGAACCTCTGGCGGAAGAGTCGCCGTTATGGGATATGGAAAATGTGATCCTTACACCACATATAGCCGGTCCAAGCTTCGGGGGTGACAGGATGACTGAGAATCTGATCTGGGATATCTGCATTCAGAATCTGGAGAGATTTCTGGAAGGGAAAGAACTGTGCCATAGAGTAAATTTGGAAGCTGGTTATTAAGCAGAAAGTTAGAATAGGATGATAAGAAGATGTATATTTGAGAAAAAATTCAAAATACATCTTCTTTTTTGATAAAAATTCGCAAGCTATCTGATAAAATGAGAAAAATATCAGAAATTAAAATAAAATTGACAACGCAGAAAATTAATGTTCTCCTATCGGTTAGCCAAAATCAATTAGCAATAACTAACCAAAGAGGAGAAAAAGTAGATGAAGAGAAGGATGGCATTTTTAACCAAATCAAGTAAGTCCCCTGCTTCAATTGCGAAAAGCAATAAGCAGGGGGTGGGGACTTGCTTGTATCAGGAAGAGTGCAAGCTCTTTCTGATAAACTGCGGAGCAGTTATTTGGTTATGAGCAAGTAGCGAAGCGGATTGCGAATATCCGCTTGACTAAAGTATGTAAATCGAATTGTAATATATAGTGATTCGTATTTTTATTATCTTGTAAACTGTACGATATAGTTATCATCATTCCCTATATACTGCTGAATGGTTTCTTCATCGTCACTGTTGGAATCAAAAGTCGGGTCCATGCGGGACCAGGAATCTCCGCTGAATTCTACGGCTTTATCAACCCAGCCTTTTGACCGGATATAGACGCTGACCCAGGCATGCTTGACAGTTCCGGAATATCCGATCTGAAGTTTGCAGGGGATATCACGGCTTCGGAGCATGGCGGCGGTCAGGGCGGCGTAGTCGAAACAGATTCCCTTTTTGGATTCCAGTGTCGCATCCACATCGGGAAGATATCCGGATTCTACGGTATCTGCCAGATCATAATCATAAGTAAGGTTCTCTGTGACATAATCATAAATCGCCTGCAGGGCATCTACATCTGAGGTATCTTCGGATACCATGGAAAGAGCCAGTTTACTTGCTTCTGATTCCGGACTGAAATTTACATACTGATTAGGATAAAGAAAGGGCAGAAATTCATTTTCAAGCGAAACTTCCAGGGTATTGGCAAAAAGAGCAGCATACTGTGTGCCGTCAATCTGCTGATAACAGCAAATCTGATAATTTCCGCTGCCGCTTGAAAACGGGATCACAGCACTTTCACCGGGGCTTATAAAATAAGAATAAACGGTTCCGTTTTCGTCCGTGAGCTGTACATTCATTTTCTGATCCTGAGAATCTGAAACGGCGGTCAGGTATCCCTGTGTAATGTTGGAAATATCCAGAGTCAGAGGGGAAGATCCCAGAATTTCTTTTCCGGGGGCTTCGGGGACAAGTACCTGAAGCGGAGAATAAACAGGTGGTTCTTCGCTTTTTGTGCCGGAGCTGCTGCATCCTGAAGCACTCAGAAGAAACACAAATATCAGTATTATAAAGGAGCAGACAAAAGATTTACGCATTTGCTTCCTCCGATTGTGTTTTTTATCAAGTCAAGTATAACAGATTTGCTGAAAAAGAAAACGAATTATGGTTGAATTATGAAAAAATTTTAAGGATTTCCGGGGGAACCTTGACAAAATAAGGGGAAACGGCATATACTGTATATAAAGGCAAACCTGTTGAAAGGCAGGGACGCAAAGCCATGGGTCTAAGGTCAGACAGCGACTATGACAGCCGGTTGCCGCATTAAATTTCTATTTGTGATGTGATTTCAGAAAAAGAGAGACTGACCAGTATCTGTGTCAGTCAGTTTTGTGGTAACCGTTTATATTTTAGAATATAATCGGTTTTTGTTTTTTACATAATATGATGTTAGGGTTAAAAAAGTATTTTGCCCCTGATTTGCAGCTTCACAGAAGCGTCGGAATCTGGAACGCATCCGAACAGTGCAACGATCAGAAAGGATGTGTATAAACTTATGAAGAAGAAATTAGCAGATTTATTCAGGAACAGGAAAATAGCAGCAGGTGTTACCGCCATTGTACTGGCAGTGGCAGTTGGTAGCACAGCAGTAGTACAGCAGAAGAGTCAGATACCGGAATTACCGTCATATACAGACCCGGTTCTGGAGACCACGATCGAGGAAGAGGAGACACCGCTTGCCTCTGCACCAAAGGTAAATACTACAACAAGCAAGAAAACTTCCAGTAAGAAAGTAACCATGAAGAGTGCTGCGAAGAAAACATATACCAAGACACTTCCGGCAGAATCAACTACTTCCAGGAAAACTTCTGAGACGTCCAGTGCAACAGTGACGACTCAGACAACTGTTGTAAAGAAATCAAAAGAAGCATATACAAAGAAATCAAAAGTAAAAGTGGTAACAACAGAAACCACTACAACAGTAACAACTACCACAACAGCAAAAGCAGCTGCAGCAACAACAGTTTCCGGAAATACGGTAGCTAACGGTACTGTTGATGTCAGCAAGATCGCACCGAAAGCAGACAGCCGCGTGATCACAGCATACAGAACGCTGGGATTTACAGTAGAGGTAAATTCATCTGTTTCCTATTCCGGATATTTTGATGCACGAAATCAGAAGATTACCGTTAAGAAGGCAGACGATACGATTTATCATGAGCTGGGACATTTCGTAGCATTTGTAGCAGGAAATGCAGATCAGACAGCTGAGTTCAAAGCAATCTTCAGTCAGGAAAAAGCTTTATATACCGCATATAATAAGTCTTATGTGACACAGAACAGCGCAGAATATTTTGCAGAATCTGTAAAAGAATTCACATTAAATCCGGCAGCATTAAAGAGTGCAAGACCGAAGACTTATGAAGCAGTAAAGGAAGCTATGGATAAACTTACAGATGACAGAGTTGCCAAAGTAAAGAAAGTTTACAGTATGATCTGGAAATAACAGAGATAAAATACTTCGGTATTATATCATACACACTTATTTTTCAAAAGAAAACAGGAATCCGGGAGCAGAAATGCTTCCGGTTTTTTGTTTTGACTGCTTTTTTCGTGAACAGTAATTTTTTGTTTTTCTTTTGCGATTTTATATCTTTTTATACCTGAAATGTCGGTGAAAATGAGTTGCAGGGAAAAAAAGAAAACAGCTATAATATAGAGGAAGGAGTGGTGGACAGAAAATAAAAAATGTGTTAGTATAAGCCTGTAGTAATTCTGTGAAACATTTTGTGGAATTGTTGTAATATCTGGCGTTCACCTGTCGGTTCCGACAGACTATCCCATTGGCAAAATAGAAAATAATTTATGAAAATATGTAAATTCTGAGAGTCAAACAGCAGAGACAGAAAAAAACAACAAAAGTAGAAGATAACAAAGATAGAAGATAACAAGGATAGAAAATAACAAAGACAGAAGGTACAGTAAGATGCACAGAAACTGTGCAGTGACAATATCGGAACCTGAATAAAAAGATAAAAGAGCAGAGGATTGTTTTATGAGAGAAAAGTATGAATCATTATCACTGGCGACTTTAAAAGAACTGGCAAAAGCCAGAGGACTGAAGGGAATTTCTGTATTAAGAAAGCCGGAACTGATCGAAAGAATGCTCCAGGAAGATGAAAGGGAGAAAGCATCCGGCGAAAACAGAGAAGAACATACAGAAAAGGTTCAGGACAGAAAAACAGAGAAAATACAGGAGCGGCAGGAAGAAAGAGTATCTGAGAGACAGACGGAAAAAGCAGAAAAACCGCAGAGATCAGAAAGAAGCCAGGAAAGAACCGGCAATTATAATAACTACAGCAATAATAACAACTATAACAGCAGCAATAATAATTATAATAACAATAATAATTACAGCAACAATAACTACAATAACAGTAGCAACAATAATAACAGCAGTAAAATGTATGAAAAGCCATATGAAAAGTCATACGAAAAAACAGCAGAAAAATCATATGAAAAACCATACGAAAGAAATTATACAAGATCCTATGAAAAAACACAGGGAATGGTACAGCAGGGAAGTGAATCCCATGCTCCGGCGGAGACTGCGCAGTTAGACAGTGGTGAGAAGGCTGATGGTATCCTAGAAGTTCTGCCGGACGGATATGGTTTTATCCGCTGTGAGAACTATATGCCGGGAGAGAACGATATCTATGTATCCCCGTCCCAGATCCGCAGATTCAATTTAAAGACCGGTGACATTATCAAGGGAAATATCCGTATCAAAACACAGGGAGAGAAGTTCAGCGCGCTCTTGTATGTGACTTCTATCAATGGTTTCCATCCGAGCGAAGGACAGAGACGTTATAATTTCGAAGACATGACTCCGATTTTCCCGAATGAACGTCTGGTGATGGAACGACCGGGCGGAACAGTGGCGATGAGAATCGTGGACCTGATCAGCCCGATCGGTAAGGGACAGCGAGGAATGATCGTGTCTCCGCCGAAAGCAGGTAAGACCACACTTCTGAAAGATGTGGCGAAATCCATTCTTCGAAACAATCCGGATATGCATCTGATCATTCTGCTGATCGATGAACGTCCGGAGGAAGTTACAGATATCAAAGAAGCAATCAGGGGAGACAATGTGGAGGTTATCTATTCTACCTTTGATGAGCTTCCGGAGCATCATAAGAGAGTATCCGAGATGGTTGTGGAACGTGCGCGCCGACTGGTAGAGCATAAAAAAGATGTTACGATCCTTCTGGATTCCATTACCAGACTGGCAAGAGCCTATAACCTGATCATTCCGCCAAGTGGAAGAACTCTTTCCGGTGGTCTTGACCCGGCTGCTCTTCATATGCCGAAGAGATTTTTCGGTGCAGCCAGAAACATGCGCGAAGGTGGAAGCCTTACGATCCTTGCGACTGCCCTTGTGGATACCGGAAGCAAGATGGACGATGTTATTTACGAAGAATTTAAGGGAACCGGAAACATGGAACTTGTCCTTGACCGGAAACTTCAGGAAAAACGTGTATTCCCGGCAATTGATATCCAGAAATCCGGAACCAGAAGAGAGGATCTGCTTCTGAGTGCAGAGGAGCAGGAAGCGGTTTACAATATGCGAAAAGCACTCAACGGACTGAAATCTGAAGATGCAGTAGAACAAATCCTGAATATGTTTGCCCGCACCAGAAACAATGCAGAGTTTGTCCAGATGGCAAAGAAGCAGAAATTTATCTGATCTTTTGCAGAACAGGAAACAGGAAATATTACCTTCAGGGGTTAACCGGACTGAAAAATAAAGAAAAACAGAAATAAATTTTAAAATATCTTGCATTCTACGGTACATTATGTTATACTCATAAAGCTGTTTAATAGTAAATTCGTCAAATGAATACGAATAGAAAATAGAATCTTTACAGAGAGGTGAAAATCATGAGAGAAGGAATCCATCCTAATTATTATCAGGCAACTGTAACCTGCAACTGTGGTAACACATTCGTAACAGGATCTACAAAACAGGACATCCACGTAGAAATCTGCTCTAAATGTCATCCATTCTATACAGGTCAGCAGAAGGCAGCTCAGGCTCGTGGACGTATCGATAAGTTCAACAAGAAATACGGCCTGAACAAATAATCAGAATATAGTATGAATTGAGAAGGTTGAGGTTGGGAAATCTCAGCCTTTCTTGTTTCTTAAACAAATCAGGCTGCGAAGCAGATGCTTCTGTCTGCCTGACAGTGAAAATAATTATTTTCTGCAGGAGAAAAGGATGAAATCATCAAATATCGGTGGCCAGGCTGTAATGGAAGGCATTATGATGCGCCACAAGGATAAATATTCCATCGCTGTCCGCAGACCGGACAATGGGATTGAATTAAAAGTAGAAGATTACAAATGCACCTTTGGAAATGCAAAATTTCTGAGGTATCCGCTAATCCGCGGTGTGGTCAGTTTCGTGGATTCTCTGGTGGTCGGTACAAAGTGTCTGATGTATTCCGCAGAGATTGCGGGAGATGAGGAGGACGAGGAAGAAGCACAGAAGAATGCGGCATTGTCTGAGGAAGAACGGGCAGCTAAGAAAGCGAAGGAAGATAAGCAGTTCAAATGGCTGTTATATGTGACGGTTGCGATCTCTATCATTGTATCGATCGCCGCATTTATGCTGCTGCCATATGCACTTGCCAGTCTTTGCCGGAAAGTAGGTGCTTCTGAATTTGTAGTCACAGTCGTAGAGGCGTTTGTGAAACTGGCATTATTTATGGGATATATGATTCTGATCTCCAGAATGAAGGACATTCAGAGGACTTTTATGTATCATGGCGCAGAGCATAAGTGTATCAACTGTGTGGAACACGGACTGCCGCTTACCGTAGAGAATGTACTGGCAAGCTCCAGACAGCATAAGCGCTGTGGAACCAGCTTCCTGTTTCTGGTTATGCTGGTCAGCATTTTCCTGCATTTTATTTTTGTATTAGTACCGTTTTACTGGGTGAGACTGTTCGGAAGACTTCTTATGGTACCGGTGGTAGCAGGAATCTCTTTTGAGATCATTCAGTGGGCAGGAAGATCAGACAGTAAGATTGCTGATTTCTTCAGCAAACCAGGTCTGGCAATGCAGAAACTTACCACCAAGGAACCAACCGCAGATATGGCAGAAGTTGCGATCAAGGCAGTGGAAGCAGTCTTTGACTGGAGAGCATATCTGAAGGAAGAATTTGGTGTTGAAGTGGAACCGGCTGCCGCAGAAGACGAAGCATCCGGGGAACAAATGTGAGAAAAGAAAGGTGTAACTCCATGAACGGAGAAACTCTGACAGGGTTATTAAAAAAAGGACAGACGATTCTTGCGCAGGCAGGAATTAAGGAGGCCGGGCTGGATGCCTGGCTCCTTCTGGAATATACCACAGGAAAAAGCCGGGCGTATTATTTTGCACACGGAGAGGAAGGTGTCACAGACGAGACTGCTGAGTGTTATCTGCAACTGATCAGCAGACGCGCGAAACACATCCCGTTGCAGCATCTGACGCATCAGGCTTTTTTTATGGGATATGAGTTTTATGTAGATGAGAATGTGCTGGTACCGAGACAGGATACGGAAACACTGGTGGAAACTGCGCTGGAATGTATGAATACAATGACAGAAACAGGCAGAAAAAATCCGCATATTCTGGATATGTGTACAGGGTCAGGATGCATCCTGCTCAGTCTTCTGAAAGAAATTCCGGAGGCTGAGGGAAGAGGAGTCGATTTATCCGAAAAGGCACTGGAAGTTGCAGCACGAAATGCCCGGACACTGGAAGTTGCAGACAGGGCTGAGTTTGTAAAAAGTGATCTGTTTACAGAAGAAGATAAAAATAGTAATGGAAATCATGGCACTGCTTATGATATGATTATTTCAAACCCGCCATATATTCCTACAGCCGAGATCGAAGATCTTATGGAAGAAGTAAGGCTTCACGATCCGCGTATGGCTCTGGATGGCATGGAAGATGGCCTGCATTTTTACAGGATCATCACAGAACAGGCAATGAATTATCTTGCTCCGGGCGGCTGGCTCTTATATGAGATCGGGTGCAGTCAGGGAGAAGATGTGGCAGACCTTCTGCGAAAAGAAGGATATGAAGAGATTGAAATAAGAAAGGACCTTGGCGGGCTGGACCGTGTGGTTCTTGGACGAAAGAAAGGTTACGGTTCACTTTGTGAGCAGTAACGAAAGAAATGACAGGAGGAAAAACATGTTTGACAAATTAGACGATCTGCTCATTCGTTTTGAGGAAGTGCTCAATGAGCTGGGAGAGCCTGGAGTGACAGACAACCAGGAGCATTTTCAGAAGCTGATGAAGGAACAGAGCGATCTGCAGCCAATCGTAGATGCTTACCGCGAGTATAAGAAGAACAAAGAGACCATACAGGACAGTCTCGCCATGCTCGAGGAAGAAAAAGATGAAGAAATGAGAGAGATGCTCAAGGAAGAGTTATCGGATGCAAAGAAGAATGTAGAAGAACTGGAACACGAACTGAAGATTCTTCTTCTGCCGAAAGACCCGAATGATAACAAGAACGTTATCGTGGAGATCCGTGCAGGTGCAGGTGGAGACGAAGCAGCTCTTTTTGCGGCAGAGATTTACCGTATGTATGTGAAATATGCGGAATCACGCAGATGGAAAACAGAGATGATGAGTCTGAATGAGAACGGAATCGGCGGATTTAAGGAAGTTACCTTTATGATCACCGGTGCAGGTGCTTATTCCAGACTGAAATATGAGAGTGGCGTACACCGTGTACAGCGAGTTCCGGAGACAGAATCCGGCGGACGTATCCATACTTCCACCTGTACCGTAGCCATTATGCCGGAAGCAGAGGAGATTGATTTCCATCTGGATATGAATGACTGTAAATTCGATGTATTCCGTGCATCCGGTAATGGTGGACAGTGTGTCAATACCACAGACTCCGCAGTACGTCTGACCCATATTCCGACAGGAATCGTGATTTCCTGTCAGGATGAGAAGTCGCAGCTTAAGAACAAAGACAAAGCCCTGAAGGTTCTGCGTTCCCGTCTGTACGAGATGGAACTTGCGAAACAGCATGACGCAGAGGCTGAAGCAAGAAGAAGCCAGATCGGAACCGGTGACCGTTCTGAGAAGATCAGAACTTATAACTTCCCGCAGGGACGTGTGACAGATCACAGGATCAAGCTGACACTTCACAGACTGGAGAATATTTTAAATGGTGATCTGGATGAGATCATCGACAGTCTTATCGCAGCAGACCAGGCAGCGAAACTGAGCAATTTACAGGATGAAGACTAAAAGTCAGGCTGATCTGAGAGGGCAGTAACCAGTCTCTGACAGCAGAATTTACTGCTTTTGAGAAGAAAAAGAATCATTTTCTGATAAGGAAAATGATAAAAAAGGAAAACTGTTAAAAAACTATTTAAAGAAGGAAAACTATTAAAGAAGGAAAACTGGAGGAGAATATTTATGCAGAAAACAGCACTTGTCATTATGGCAGCAGGAATCGGAAGCCGCTTTGGCAACGGGATCAAACAGCTTGCACCGGTAGGACCGGAAGGTGAGATCATCATGGATTATTCCATCCATGATGCACTGGAAGCAGGATTTAACAAAGTTGTATTTATTATCCGTAAAGATCTGGAGGAAGAATTCCGTAAAGTGATCGGAGAGCGCATTGAGAAGATCACAGAAGTAGAATACGCATTCCAGGAACTGGATGATCTTCCGGAAGGCTTTACCAGACCACAGAACCGTACCAAACCATGGGGAACCGGTCAGGCAGTGCTGGCAGCGAAAAAAGTTCTGGATGAGCCGTTCGTAGTCATCAATGCAGATGATTACTATGGAAAAGAAGCCTATGTGAAAGTGCATGACTATCTTGTTCAGGAACAGCCGGCAGATGGCAGGATCCATATCTGCATGGCAGGATTCAGACTTGGCAATACACTGAGCGACAATGGCAGTGTGACAAGAGGTATCTGCAATATTGAGAATGGACAGCTTACAGGTGTGACAGAGACACATGATATATTTAAAACCGGGACAGGCGCAGAGTCCAGAAGCGGGGAAGTACCAAAGGAACTCAATGTAAAAGATCTGGTATCCATGAATATGTGGGGACTGACTCCGGACTTTATGGAAACTCTTTACAATGGATTTGTGGAATTTCTCGATGGACTGAAACCGGAAGAAATCAAAAAAGAATACCTTCTTCCGGAACTGGTCGATCAGCTGATCAAAACCGGACGTGCACAGGTAGATGTTCTGGAGACAAAAGATACCTGGTTTGGTGTGACTTATCAGGAAGACAAAGAGACTGTTATGAAAGCATTCCAGGATCTTACAGATAAGGGTGTATATCCGAAGGGACTTTACAGATAAAAATTTCTTCAGATAACACAGATTTTGGGGACTGTGGACAAGGTGCAGCGAAAATAGTGACAATATTTCTTGTGACGAATAAAGGAGAGCTATTATGGGAAAATATTTTGGAACAGATGGATTTCGTGGAGAGGCAAATGTAAAACTGACAGTGAATCATGCGTTTAAAGTTGGACGTTATGTAGGATGGTATTATGGAAGAAATCACAAAGCAAAGATCGTGATCGGTAAAGATACCAGAAGAAGCAGTTACATGTTTGAGTATGCACTTGTTGCAGGACTGACTGCATCCGGTGCAGACGCGTATCTTCTTCATGTAACAACAACCCCAAGCGTTTCCTATGCAGTACGCACAGAAGACTTTGACTGCGGTATCATGATCTCTGCAAGCCATAATCCGTTCTATGATAACGGAATCAAACTTCTCAACGGAAACGGACAGAAGATCGAGGCAGAGGTAGAAGAGAGAATCGAAGCATATCTGGACGGAGAGATAGAAGAACTTCCTCTGGCTACCAGAGAAGATGTCGGACGCACGATTGACTTTGCTTCCGGAAGAAACCGTTACATCGGTTATCTGATCTCTATCCCGTCCCGCGACTTCAAGAACATCAAAGTTGGTCTGGACTGTGCGAACGGAAGTTCTTCTGCAATCGCAAAGAGCGTGTTCGATGCACTCCGCGCAAAAACTTATGTGATCAATAACCAGCCGGACGGAACCAATATCAATACAAACTGTGGCTCTACACATATTGAAGTTCTTCAGAAATATGTGGTAGACAATGGCCTGGATATCGGTTTTGCCTATGACGGAGATGCTGACCGCTGTATCGCAGTAGACCACAGAGGAAATGTGATCGACGGCGACAAGATTATGTATGTCTGCGGAAAATATCTTCAGGAAAAAGGTAAATTAAACGGAAATACCGTTGTGACAACCGTAATGTCCAACCTTGGATTATACAAGTCCTTCGAAAGAGAAGGCATCAACTATGAGCAGACAGCAGTTGGGGATAAATATGTTGCCGAGAACATGATGGAGAATAATTACAGCCTGGGCGGTGAGCAGTCCGGACATATTATTTTCAGCCGCTATGCAGCAACCGGTGATGGAATCCTGACTTCTCTTATGATCATGGAAGCATGCGTGGAGAAAAAGTCAACTCTCTGCGATCTGGCAAAAGAAATGAAAGTTTATCCACAGCTTCTGCGCAATGTGCGCGTAGCTGACAAGAAAACTGCAAGAGAAAATCCGAAGCTTGTGGCAGCAGTGGAAGAAGTTGCCAATGTTCTTGGAGATGACGGACGTATCCTTGTCCGCGAAAGTGGTACAGAACCGCTGATCCGTGTAATGGTAGAGGCAGGAACAGACGAAATCTGCCATGAACATGTAGATCATGTGGTGAAAGTAATGGAAGAAGAAGGACTGATCGTTGAAGTATAACTGTTCAGTACTTTCACAGTTACATTGACGAAACAGTAAAGGAAATACATGAAAAATAAAAAAACGGCATTACTTCTGGCAGTCTGCCTGAGTCTTGGAACTCTGGCAGGCTGCAGTACAGAGGAGATCAATAATTACAGACAGGCAGAGCTGGATCTGGCAGATGGAAATTTCCAGACTGCACTGGAAGAATATGAGACGGCTGTTTCAGACGGCATAAAAGTGGCAGAGTCCTACAGGGGAGCTGGTGTGGCAAATGTGCGGCTTGGAAATTATGAGGCAGCTATCGAAGATTTCACCCAGGCTCTGAACTGCGAAAAAGTGGGAAAAGCTCTGAAAAAAGATATTTTATCTTACAGAGCAGCCGCATATCTGAAAACAAAATCTTATGAGGAAGCTCTGACAGACTGTCAGGCACTGGCCGAAGGCTATGATATGGATGCGGATCTGTACTTCCTGTCAGGAGAAGTGGCACTTGCCATGGATTCCTATGAAGAAGCCGCTTCTTATTTTGAACAGGCTTATGGAGAGGATGCCACTTATGATATGGCAATCCGTATCTATGCGGTTTATCTGGAACAGGATATGGAAGCCGACGGAACCAGATACCTGGAGGCCGCGTTATCTGGTGAGGCGAAAAATGCCCAGGATCACTGCGACAGAGGAAGAGTCTACTATTATATGGATGATTATGACAATGCTTCAGAGGAACTGAAGCAGGCAATCGACGGTGGAAATACGGAAGCGATGGCTCTGCTGGGAATGGTATACATGGAACAGAAAGACACTGCGAATGCGAGAAGCTTGTTCCAGCAGTATGTATCTCAGGCAGAAAACGGTGCCAAAGGTTACAATGGTCTGGCATTATGCGACATTGCGGACGGAGACTATGACAGTGCTCTTTCCAATATCAGCAGTGGCATTTCAGCGGCAGATGCCGAAGACATGCAGAGTCTTCTGTTTAATGAAATGGTTGTGTATGAGAAGAAACTGGACTTCGCGACAGCCCTTCAGAAAGCGGAAGAATATATGAATATGTATCCGGATGATAAAACAGCCAAAAAAGAGCTGGCATTTCTGAAAACCCGTGTAGAAAGCTAAGGAGTATTATGGAAGAATTTGGCAGATTAGAAGAGAGAGTGGTTCTGGTTGGTGTTCAGACCGGAGAGAATGACAATGTGGAAGAATCCCTGGATGAGCTGGAAGAACTTGCCGGTACTGCCGGTGCTGTCACAGTGGGTAAGATCATCCAGAACCGTGAGGCTGTACATCCGGGAACATACATTGGAAAAGGTAAGATCGAAGAAGTCCGGGCACTGGTTTATGCCATGGATGCGACAGGAATCATCTGTGATGATGAACTTTCTCCTGCACAGCTTAATAACCTGGAACGGGAGCTGGACTGCAAGGTTATGGACAGGACGCTGCTGATCCTTGATATTTTTGCAGCCCGTGCAGTGACAAGTGAAGGTAAGATTCAGGTAGAACTGGCACAGCTTCGCTACCGTGCGGCGCGGCTGGTTGGCCTGAGAGAGTCTCTTTCCCGTCTGGGCGGTGGAATCGGAACCAGAGGCCCTGGTGAAAAGAAACTGGAGACGGACCGTCGTCTGATCCGTACCAGAATCTCTGCATTAAAGCAGGAACTGGCGCAGGTGGAGAAGCACAGAGAGCTGATCCGTGCAAACCGTGCCAGAGGAAATATGAAAACGGCTGCGATCGTAGGCTATACGAACGCCGGAAAATCAACGTTATTAAATAAACTGACCGGTTCCGAAGTTCTTTCCGAGGATAAACTGTTTGCGACACTGGACCCTACCACCAGAGTCCTGGATCTGGCAGACGGACAGCAGATTTTGCTGACGGATACCGTAGGATTTATCCATAAACTGCCGCACCATCTGGTTGAGGCGTTTAAGAGTACTCTGGAAGAGGCGAAATATGCGGATTATATCATTCATGTGGTGGATGCTTCCAATCCGCAGGCAGAGATGCAGATGCATGTGGTATATGAGACACTGCGTGAACTGGGCGTGATGGGAAAAAAGATTATTACCCTGTTTAACAAGCAGGACGCACCGGGAGCAGCTGGACTCAGGGACTTTAAATCTGATTATTCCCTGAAAATTTCGGCAAGAACAGGAGAGGGACTGTCAGAACTCAATGATCTTTTTCAGAAACTTCTTGCAGAAGAACTGATTTATGTGGAACGGCTTTTTCCATATCATGAGGCCGGTAAAATTCAGCTCATCCGTGAATATGGACAGCTGATTTCCGAGGAATATACAGACACCGGAATCGCAGTAAAAGCAAGGGTTCCAAAGGAAATTTACCCGAAAGTAGTGTAAAAATATCCACGAAACAGCGGGCGGAAAAATCACAGGTAAAACAATACGAATACCATATCATGTTCTTTAATACAAACAAAGACACAAGATATGGTATTTTTTAAGGTTGACGTCAGAGGGAGTCTCTGATACAATAAACCTACAGCGTTTGAAAAGGACGTGAAGTGGATGCCGCAAAAATACTCTGAAAAAGTTTTGAGAGGCATTTTTTTATGGCAGAAATGAACGAAAAAAAGATAACGGTGGGGAGGCATTGAATATGTTTCAGGTTGTGAAACGTGATGGTGAAATTGACGAGTTTAAGATTGGCAAGATTACAGCAGCCATTCATAAAGCGTTTGATGCGAAAGAGAAAGTTTACAGTGAGGATATGCTCGACCTTCTGGGTCTGCGGGTTACTTCCGATTTCCAGAATAAGATTCAGGATGGCAAGATCACTGTGGAAGAAATTCAGGACAGTGTGGAAAATGTATTAATTCAGGCAGGATACTCTGATGTTGCGAAAGCATATATCCTGTACCGCAAACAGAGAGAGAAAGTCCGCAACATGAAATCCACGATCCTGGACTATAAAGAGATCGTAAACAGTTATGTAAAAGTAGAGGACTGGCGTGTCAAAGAGAACTCTACTGTGACTTATTCCGTGGGAGGACTGATCTTAAGTAACTCCGGTGCGGTTACTGCCAATTACTGGCTGTCAGAGATTTATGACAATGAGATTGCGGAGGCGCACAGAAATGCGGATATTCACATCCATGACCTGTCCATGCTGACCGGATACTGTGCAGGCTGGTCACTCAAGCAGCTCATTCAGGAGGGACTGGGAGGAATCGAAGGCAAGATTACTTCCTCACCTGCGAAACATCTGAGTGTGTTATGCAACCAGATGGTAAACTTCCTGGGAATCATGCAGAATGAATGGGCCGGTGCGCAGGCGTTTTCTTCTTTTGATACTTATCTGGCTCCTTTTGTAAAGGCAGATCACTTAAGCTATCCGGAAGTGAAGAAATGTATCGAATCCTTTATCTACGGTGTCAACACACCGAGCAGATGGGGAACACAGGCACCGTTTTCCAATATTACACTGGACTGGACCGTGCCGGATGACCTTGCAGAACTTCCTGCTATCGTAGGCGGCAAAAATATGGATTTCAAGTACAAAGACTGCAAGAAAGAGATGGATATGATTAACAAGGCATTTATCGAGACCATGATCGAGGGCGATGCCAACGGACGCGGATTCCAGTATCCGATTCCGACCTATTCCATCACAAAGGAGTTTGACTGGTCCGACACAGAGAACAACCGTCTCCTTTTTGAAATGACATCCAAATATGGAACACCATATTTCTCAAACTATATTAACAGTGACATGAAGCCAAGCGATATCCGAAGCATGTGCTGCCGTCTGCGTCTGGATTTAAGAGAACTCAGAAAGAAGAGCGGTGGATTCTTCGGTTCCGGAGAGAGCACAGGTTCTGTGGGCGTGGTAACGATCAATATGCCGCGTATTGCATACCAGTCTAAGACACCGGAAGAATTTTATAACCGTCTGGACCGCATGATGGATATCTCCGCGCGTTCTCTGCACATTAAGAGAGAAGTCATCAGCAAGCTGCTGGATGAGGGGCTGTATCCTTATACAAAGAGATATCTGGGAAGCTTTTCCAATCATTTCTCTACCATTGGCCTGGTGGGAATGAATGAAGTCGGCTTAAATGCGCGCTGGCTGGGTGGAGATATGTCCGATGAGCAGACACAGAAATTTACAAAAGAAGTCCTGATCCATATGAGAGAGCGTCTTTCTGATTATCAGGTAAAATATGAGGGCGAGCTGTTCAATCTGGAGGCAACTCCGGCAGAGTCCACCGCATACCGTCTGGCAAAACACGATAGAAAGCGCTGGCCGGACATTAAGACAGCAGGAAAGAAAGGGGATACTCCTTATTATACAAACAGTTCCCATCTGCCTGTAGAATACACGACAGATATTTTTGATGCGTTGGATATTCAGGACGAGCTCCAGACTTTATATACATCAGGAACCGTATTCCATGCCTTTATCGGAGAGAAACTGCCTGACTGGAAGGCTGCTGCGGCACTGGTGCGTAAGATCGCAGAGAATTATAAGTTACCGTATTATACCATTTCTCCGACTTACTCTGTATGCAGAGAACACGGATATATCAGCGGCGAGCATTTCACCTGTCCGAAATGTGGTAAGAAGGCAGAAGTTTACAGCCGTATCACCGGATATTACAGACCGGTACAGAACTGGAATGACGGTAAGGCACAGGAGTATAAGAACCGTACCCTGTATGATGTGATGCATTCAGATGTAAAGAAAGCTTCCACAGTACATATGGAGAATCCGGCAGCCGTTCAGATGGAAAAAACAGCAGAAAAAAATACAGAAAATAACACAGAAAATAACACAGAAAACAGCACAAAAGAATTTCAGCCTGTACATACAACTATGGTGACGATGACCAGCGATGACGTAAAAATCGAGCCGGTAGCCTCCCATAAGTATCTGTTTACGACAAGCACCTGCCCGAACTGCCGTATGGCAAAGAAGATGCTCGAAGGTGAAGAGCTGGAGATCATTGATGCGGAGAAGAATCCGGAGATAGCAAAACAGTTTGGTATCATGCAGGCACCGACACTTGTCATCACTGACGGAGAGCATATGACAAAATACGTAAATGCTTCCAATATCCAGAGATATGTGGACGAAGAATTATAATGAAAATTGCGGAAGCAGGGGACTGACCTGATTCGGTTAAGTAACAGAAAAAGAAGATATTTAGAATGAGAGGAAAAACAGTATGATCAAACAGAATATTGTATTTGTGGAAAATAAAGCAGGAAGTTTAAAAAGAGTCACCAATATGCTTGCCAACAATGATATCAATATTTATGGTTTTGCATGTTTTGACGCACCGGAGTTTGCGATTTTCCGTATGATCTGCAATGATCCTGACAAAGCAGAGATCATTTTGAATCAGAGTGGATATATGAACCGTATCACACAGGCAATTGTAGTGGATATGAAGGATCAGGTTGGTGGTCTGGATGAACTGCTGAAAGTTCTGGCAGACAGCAATGTAAGCCTGGATTATATCTATACTTCTTTCCACAGGAAGGATCTGACACCGGTTGTTATCCTTCACTCCGAAGACATCACAGTGACAGAGAGTGTATTGAAAAACAATGGATTCAAGGTCTTTACTTCCGTAGACGAACTGGAAAAATAAATAATCAAAGTACAGAGTCCTCATTACAGAAGATAATGAGATTTTACAGATATATGTGAGCAGCAGGACGATTCTCCGTTGGACCAGGGGAATCGTCCTGTTTTATCCTGTAAGAAATGATTTTGTATATTCTGCAAAAATAAATCTGTTCTCCTGAATTTTCGTTATCGCTTTGAGGGGGCAGTAATGACTTTCTGTTGTCAATTCCTTCGTATTCAGCAACGATTTCCCTACATTCATATGGGAATTGAAAAAATATCTTGACCAAATAACTAGGAATACTATATAATAGAAGAATAATAAAAATAGGACGAGTTTCCGCTTTATATAAAAAATAACATAATAAAAACAGGAGGGTTTATACAATGCAGATTTCTACCAAAGGAAGATATGCTTTAAGACTGATGCTTGATCTTGCAGTTCATAATACAGGAGAGCTTGTAAAAATTAAAGACATTGCAGCAAGAGAGGAGATTTCCGAGAAATATCTGGAACAGATTATTTCTTCTTTAAAGAAAGCGGGATATGTAAAGAGTTTACGTGGCGCACAGGGAGGCTACATGCTTGCCAGAGAGCCGAAGACCTATACAGTCGGAATGATCTTACGACTGACAGAGGGCAGCATGAAACCGGTAGCCTGTCTGGAAGATGAACCAAACCAGTGCAGCAGAGCCGGAGAATGTGTGACTTTACGTCTCTGGAAAATGCTGGATGAAGCCATGGAAGGAGTCCTGAACAAGGTGACACTTCAGGACCTCAAGGACTGGTATGAACAGATGGGAAATGACTATGTAATCTAAGCAGAATAATTAAGAAAAGAGCAATACTCTGGAGACAGGGTATTGCTCTTTTTTTATAAATACGGAAAACTTTTTCTTGACAATAAGGCGAATATAGAATATTATGTATATAACATATAATTCATATATATTTAGTATGAAATAGGGAGGACGAACTCATGGGAAAAATTTATAAGAATGCAGCAGAACTGGTTGGAAATACACCTCTCCTTGAAGTTGGAAATATTGAAAAAGAGCTGGGACTGGAAGCAAAGGTGCTGGTGAAACTTGAGTATTTTAACCCGGCAGGAAGTGCAAAGGACCGTATCGCACTGAGCATGATCGAAGATGCAGAAGAGAAAGGTGTTCTGAAACCTGGCGCAGTGATCATTGAGCCTACATCCGGAAACACAGGAATCGGTCTTGCTTCCCTTGCAACGATCAAAGGATACAGAGTAATTCTTACCATGCCTGAGACAATGAGTGTGGAAAGAAGAAATATTCTGAAAGCGTACGGTGCAGAAATCGTTCTGACAGACGGAACCAAAGGCATGAACGGAGCTATTGCCAAAGCGAATGAACTTGCCAAAGAATATGAAAACAGCTTTATTCCAGGACAGTTTGAGAACCCGGCAAACCCTGCCATCCACAGAAAAACAACAGGACCGGAAATCTGGAGAGATACTGACGGAGAGGTAGATATCTTCGTGGCAGGTGTTGGTACAGGCGGAACCATCACAGGTGTCGGTGAATATCTGAAATCCCAGAATCCGGATGTAAAAGTAGTGGCAGTAGAGCCTGCAACTTCTCCTGTACTTTCCCAGGGCAAGAGCGGTCCGCATAAGATTCAGGGAATCGGTGCCGGATTTGTGCCGAAAGCATTAAATACAGAAGTTTATGATGAAGTAATGCCGATCGAGAACGAAGATGCCTTTACAACAGGTAAACTCATTGCGAAACATGAGGGAATCCTTGTCGGTATTTCTTCTGGTGCAGCTCTTCATGCAGCAATCCAGCTTGCAAAGAGACCGGAGAACAAAGGGAAAACAATCGTAGCCCTTCTTCCGGATTCCGGAGATCGTTACTACTCTACACCTTTATTTGTATAAAAACTTCTGAAAAATAAATGCTGCTTTTTCAAACTCAGCAGTGAAATAGTAGTGGAAACTGAAAAAAGCCCCGAAAGGGGCTTTTTTTACGTTACCCAGATGTGATAGAATAGCTAAGAGTTAATCTGGGAATCCAATCCTGAGATTAATTTTACAGATAGTTTTCACGATAACTGATAAAAATAAGAATCATTTAAGACAGGATGGAAAATAAATATGAGAAAAGCAATTATCGCAATGAGCGGCGGAGTGGACAGCTCTGTGGCAGCTCTGCTGACAAAGGAAACCGGTGATGAGTGTATCGGTGCAACTATGAAACTGTTTCATAATGAAGATGTGGGAATCAAGAAGGAGAAAACATGCTGTTCCCTGGATGATGTGGAAGATGCCAGAAGTGTCTGCTACAGAATGGGGATAAAATATTATGTATTTAACTTTTCCGAGAGATTCAAAGAAGATGTTATGGATCGTTTTGTAGATGCGTATGAGCATGGCTGCACACCGAATCCGTGTATTGACTGCAACCGTTATCTGAAATTTGACAAGATGTTCCAGAGAATGAGAGAGCTGGAGTATGATTATATTGTGACCGGTCATTATGCCCGTGTGGAGTATGATGAGGAAAAAGGCCGCTATTTATTAAAGAAGGCAGTGGATGATACCAAGGATCAGAGCTATGTACTTTATATGTTGACTCAGGAACAGCTTGCGCATATTTCTCTGCCGCTGGGCGGACTTCGCAAGACAGAAGTACGTGAGATTGCAGAAGAGCATGGATTTGTAAATGCGAGAAAGCATGACAGTCAGGATATCTGTTTCGTACCGGACGGTGATTATGCGAAATTTATTGAACAGTACACAGGTCATAAATCCAAACCTGGAAACTTTGTAGATATGGAAGGAAATGTTCTGGGACAGCATAAGGGAATCATTCACTATACACTGGGCCAGAGACGTGGACTTGGGATTCCGGCAGCAGCCAGACTCTATGTCTGTGATATTTCCCCGAAAACCAATCAGGTAGTGCTGGGAAGCAATGAGGATCTTTTCCATTCTGAGCTGACAGCCACACAGGTGAACCTGATTTCCTGCGAGTCACTGAAAGAGCCGATGAGACTGAAAGCAAAAATCCGTTACCGTCATCCGGAGCAGGATGCTGTGGCATGGCAGACGGAAGATGGCACTCTTCATGTACGCTTTGACAAACCACAGAGAGCGATCACAAGAGGACAGGCAGTGGTTCTCTATGATGGGGATATCGTTGTGGGCGGCGGAGTCATTGAGAACTGTATTAAATAAATGCCAGAATGCATGGAAAACAGGAAATAATATAGATATAGTTTCAAGCTATAACAAGATATAAAATTCTAAGATAGGATTATCGATGAAAAACTTCGGATTTCCTATTGACATACTAGGAATGAGGTGCTAATATACAACTATGCTAAATCATATCAAACAGATATGAAATACGTAGAAAGAGAAGAGGCTTAGAGATGAGAGTATTAAAGAGCCAGAATCGAATTTGTATAGAAGAAAAACGAATGTGTCTGTGTTAATAATCTGAAAGCAAAATACAGAATGCAGGAATTACATTTATAATATAAAAATTATAAATATTTCTTATTGAAATAAAAGATACCGGCTGCCGGATGAAGCGCAGTCAGGTAAAAATATATCAGAAATTAAAACTATTATCATAAATTGAAAGAAAGATGAGGACAGACACATGAGCAAAAAAATCGAAAGAAAAGACAGAAAATTTAAATTTGAAACATTACAGCTTCACGTAGGACAGGAAAGCCCGGATCCGGTTACAGATGCAAGAGCAGTACCGATCTACCAGACATCTTCCTATGTATTCAGAAACTGCGATCATGCAGCAGCTCGTTTCGGACTTGCAGATGCAGGTAACATTTACGGACGTCTTACAAACCCGACAGAGGATGTATTCGAGAAGAGAATCGCAGCACTTGAGGGTGGTTCCGCAGCACTTGCAGTAGCATCCGGTGCCGCAGCTATCACATACACAATAGAGAATCTTGCACAGCAGGGAGATCACATTGTATCTGCAAAGAATATCTATGGTGGAAGCTTCAACCTTCTTGAGCATACGCTTCCAGCATACGGAGTAACAACAACATTCGTAGATATCTTCAATCTTGAGGAAGTAGAGAATGCGATCCAGGAAAACACAAAAGCTGTTTATATCGAGACTCTCGGAAACCCGAATTCTGATGTTGTAGATATCGAAGCAATCGCGAATATTGCTCACAAACATAAAATTCCGCTTGTTGTAGATAACACATTTGCAACACCATACCTTGTAAGACCGATTGAGTACGGTGCAGATATCGTAGTTCATTCTGCAACAAAATTCATCGGCGGACATGGAACAACAATTGGTGGAGTTATCGTAGAGGGCGGTAAGTTCGACTGGGAGGCATCCGGTAAATTCCCGTCCCTTACAGAGCCAAACCCAAGCTATCATGGCGTAAGCTTCACAAAAGCTTGCGGACCGGCTGCATTTGTCACAAAGATCCGTGCGATCCTTCTCCGTGACACAGGAGCAACAATTTCGCCTGTAAGCTCTTTCATCTTCCTTCAGGGACTTGAGACACTGTCTCTCCGTGTAGAGCGTCATGTGGAGAACGCACTGAAGGTTGTACAGTATCTAAATAATCATCCTCAGGTAGAGAAGGTTCATCATCCGTCTGTAGCAACAGAGGCAAGCCAGCAGGAGCTTTACAAGAAATATTTTCCTAACGGCGGCGGTTCCATCTTTACATTCGAGATCAAGGGAGATGCACAGAAAGCTAAGGATTTCATTGATAACCTTGAGCTGTTCTCACTTCTTGCAAATGTTGCAGATGTGAAATCCCTTGTTATCCATCCGGCTACTACAACACACAGCCAGT
>OLPG01000205.1_pt1 | contig 63274 bp, 51 predicted proteins | sample 1672311 | NCBI WGS metagenome assembly OLPG01 (sample SAMEA3136670, study PRJEB25190) | human gut metagenome | biome: human gut; feature: human-associated habitat; material: faeces | place: Austria | collected 2013 | reverse complement strand
CGAACAGACGAACGGTGCGATCCGTAAAATCCTGAAAAGCATGCGCAAGCACCGTGCAGTAGCCCCCGCCTCCATCCGCTCCCAAATCGTTGCCTGACTCAAGCGAACCAACTTTCAACGCGTTTACATTGTTTGACAAGCCCCTCTTCGATTTTTTGTATGAGAATCTTCCGATTCTCTAAGGCGGAATCGTTACAATTCTCTAGAGCGCTGGTTTCCTTGCCATTGACTCCATATTGTTTGCCAATTGTTCTACGCATCATGGGACCGTCTGGGAGCACGCCATCGATGTAGGCTTCTATGGGCTTGCCGGTCCATGGTCCGGATCGTCTTGGCATGGATAGGGACAGTTGCGCGGGAGCGTTGACATCGTAGGTGAAGGAATGCTTTCCGGATATGTCTTCTTGCAGGATTCCAATCCGTTGACCTTCGAGGAATACGATGAGTGTTTTTCCGATCATGGGTTAAGCTTCCTCATTATTGCGGTTGTCGGATTCACGGCTGTCGGGGTCGTTCTCATCGAGTTCTTTGGCTTGCTGTTCGATAAGTTTTGATCGGTTCAATAACGTGGTGTATGTACTGGTGTAATTGTGGCCACTATTTTCGTAAAGTTTTGACAAGAGTTTGCTGATTTTTGCGAAATTTGACTGTTCAATGTTTTTCCGTTGTTCCAGTGCTTTGATTACGGCAGGGTTTGCTAAAGAAGTTTGTATGGATTGTCCTAGACCTCTTGCTAAAGATGTGTAGGCATCGGAAAGTGCGTCGGGCATGCTTACTGCCGAGGTTTTTCCTTCTGTGGATTCCGATTCTGCAGTGTTGACAGAGTAGCTGACAGATAGACGCATCTCTAGTGCATTCATAAGTTTAAGGATTCTGGTGAATCCGGGGTTTTCAATATGTCCCTGCTCGAGTTGGTTAATCCAAGGTCGGGGAATACCGGTGATGGTGGAGAGGTCTGTTTGGGTCATATTTTTAGCGATTCGAGCATCTTGAATTGATGTGGCCAGTTGATTGGTCGAGTTGAGTTGGGTCTGGAACCTGGTCATTATTTTTACCTGTTCGATTTTCCATACAATACAGCGTTTGTTCTATATTCCAAACAACATCCTAGAGCATGTTGTTCCAATTTTCAAACAAAAGCCTTTTTGTGATTGCTGATGTACTGAATTCCAACCACATTCCACCAATCGTGCTGATGAGCATTTTTTTGGGGGTGTATGTGGATGGGGTGTTGTTTGCGTTACTTCTTTTCGTCTACCTATATGTAGAAGGTATAGATAATTCTGAAAGTGAATAAGAGTCGACGGACGTTATCGTCCATATTGGGGGTGATAATTACTAATGGTTTTTTGAAGGGAGATGTTTTGGATAAGTTTGATTCTCTTAAAATAGCTGTTGCAGGTACGGGATATGTGGGGTTGTCTTTAGCTACTTTGCTAAGTCAGCATCATCAGGTGACGGCAGTGGATATCATTCCGGAGAAGGTCGAGAAGATCAACAAGAGGATCAGCCCCATCCAGGATGATTACATCGAGAAGTACTTCAGCGAGAAGGAACTGGACCTCACCGCCACCTTGGACGGGGAGAAGGCTTATTCGGACGCTGATTTCGTGATTATCGCTGCGCCGACGAATTACGATAGCAAGAAGAACTTCTTCGATACCTCCGCGGTCGAGGCCGTGATCGACTTGGTCATGAAGGTCAATCCGGATGCGATCATGGTGATTAAATCCACCATTCCGGTCGGTTACACCACTGCGATCCGCGAGAAGACCGGTTCGAGGAACATTATCTTTAGTCCTGAGTTCCTGCGTGAAAGCAAGGCCTTGTACGACAACCTGTATCCGAGCCGTATCATCGTAGGCGCGGATTTGGATGATGAGCGTCTCGTGGAGGCCGCGCATACGTTCGCTGCTCTTCTGCAGGAAGGCGCCATCGAGGAGGATGTCAAGACGCTGTTCATGGGCTTCACCGAGGCTGAGGCTGTCAAGCTGTTTGCGAACACGTATCTGGCGTTGCGCGTGAGCTATTTCAACGAGTTGGACACTTATGCGGAATCGAAGGGTCTGGACACGAAAGCGATCATCGATGGCGTGTGTCTGGATCCGCGCATCGGCACACATTACAACAATCCGAGTTTCGGCTATGGTGGCTATTGCTTGCCCAAGGACACCAAGCAGTTGCTCGCGAACTATCAGGATGTGCCCGAGAACCTGATTGAGGCGATTGTGGAGTCGAACCGCACCCGTAAGGATTTCATCGCTGATCGTGTCCTGGCTAAGGCTGGAAGCTACGGATATGACGAGAACAACGAGTATGACGAGAATACCGAGAAGCCTGTGACTGTTGGTGTGTATCGTCTGACCATGAAGTCGAATTCAGATAATTTTCGCCAGTCCTCGATTCAAGGCGTGATGAAGCGCGTGAAAGCCAAGGGTGCAACAGTCATCGTGTATGAGCCGACGTTGGAGAATGGTTCTACGTTCTTCGGTTCCGAAGTGGTGAACAATCTGGACGAGTTCAAACGCCGTTCGGACGTCATCGTGGCAAATCGTTATAATTCTTGCCTTGATGACGTGCAGGCCAAGGTCTACACCCGTGACCTTTTCAAACGTGATTGAGCTGTTTCGGGGTGGATTAAGTGCAAAATAACTCATCTGTGCAGCATGTCTTTATCGTGGGATCCAAGGGTATCCCCGGTAATTATGGTGGGTATGAGACGTTCGTGGATAAGCTCACCGAATACCATCAGGATAATTCGAGTCTGAAATACCATGTGGCATGCAAAGCCAAAGATACTAAGACTTTTGAATACCACAATGCCGATTGCTTCAATGTGAATGTACCGAGTATCGGCTCAGCTCAGGCAATCTATTATGATGTCGCCGCATTGAACCAGTGCGTGAAATACATCAAGCGCCACAATATTCAGCATCCGATTGTCTATATTCTTGCGTGCCGTATTGGACCGTTCACCGCACACTTCCAGCGCGTCATTCATAAGCTTGGTGGAAAGCTGTATATCAATCCAGACGGTCATGAATGGATGCGTGCCAAATGGAGCGCTCCGGTACGTAAATACTGGAAGATCTCCGAGCAACTGATGACTAAGCACTGTGACCTGCTTATCTGTGACAGCAAGAACATCGAGAAGTACATTCACGATGAGTACGGCAAATACAATTCGAAAACCACGTTTATTGCGTATGGTGCGGAGACCCGTAAAAGCGAACTCGCAGATGATGATTCGAAGCTAGTTGCTTGGTACAAGGAGAAGGGTCTTTCTCCGAAGTCGTATTATTTGGTCGTCGGTCGTTTTGTACCGGAAAACAATTACGAAACCATGATTCGTGAGTTCATGAAGAGCCACTCCAAGCGGGACTTCGCGCTTATCACCAATGTGAGCGACAAATTCTTGGAGGAACTCAAGGAGAAGACTCATTTCGATCAGGATTCGCGTATCAAATTCGTGGGAACAGTCTATGACAAAGAACTGCTCATGAAGATTCGTGAGAATGCATACGGATACTTCCACGGCCATGAGGTCGGAGGTACCAACCCGAGCCTGTTGGAAGCTCTTGGTTCCACGGATTTGAATTTGCTGCTTGATGTCGGCTTCAATCGTGAGGTTGCTGAGGACTCTGCATTGTACTGGAACAAGCAGCCAGGTAATCTTGCGTCACTTATTGACCAAGCTGATCATATGAGCGTTGATGAGATTTCCGACTTGGGAGAGAAGTCTTCTCAACGTATTGCTGAAGCATATAGCTGGCAGCATATTTCTGATGAATATAGCCAAGTTTTTCTTGGAGTGTCAGAATGAAGATTCTAGCTGTTCATAATTTCCATCGTTCCGGCTCGGCAAGTGGTGATGACCAAGTTTTCAAGAGTGAGACTGCGCTACTTGAAAAACACGGACATGAAGTTATCCGTTATACGGTATCAAATGACAGTTTCGACAAGGCTGGTGTGTTCGGTAAACTCACAGCAACAGTTGGCATGCTTTGGTCATTTAAGAATTACAAGGCGATTTCGAAACTTATCAAACGGGAAAAGCCGGATGTTATGCATGTGCATACATTTTTTCCATTGCTGTCGCCTTCGATTCTTTATGCCGCAAAAAGACATGGAGTGAAAGTGGTAGCTACTCTCCATGACACACGTTTTGTCTGTCCTGTAGCGACTTCATTGCGAGAAGGCAAGATTTGTAATGAGTGTGGAGATGGGCATTACTTGCGTATGACTAAGCATGCTTGTTTCAAGGGATCCCGTGCACAGAGTTTGGCTGTGGCCGGTATTTTCAAGTATCATCGTATTCGGAAAAGCTTTTATAAGCAGATTGACCGATATATTTGTCTGAATGACAATCAGATTAGGCTACTTGAAGAAATTGGATTTGATAATAAGAAGATAAGCAAAAAATATAATTTTGTTCCTGATGTACATGATGTCAAGCCTTTAACTCGTGATGGCCTACCTAGACGTTATGTGGTTTTCTATGGCCGTATCGGCGCCGAAAAGGGCATTCGTATTCTGCAACGGATCTGGAATGAACTGGATGATATTCCACTGGTGGTAATGGGTGGAGGACCGCTAGAGGAATCATTTAAAGCTTGGGCGGAGCATCATAGCAATGTATATTTTTTGGGATATACACAGCATGATGATTGTTTGTCCATTGTCCGGAATGCTGAATTCGTCGTATTCCCGTCAATCTGGTATGAGGGATGTTCGATGGTGGAGATTGAGACCGAAAGCTTGGGGAAACCTTTAATTGCTACGGACTTAGGATTTTCGGCTGAGGCCATTCAAGACCATGTCAACGGATTGAAGGTTCCCCTCAACGATATTAACGGTTTTGTTCGTGCGATTCGAACCCTGTGGAAAGCACCAGAAGAATGTCTAAGAATGGGTAATGAAGCACGGGCTGATTATGAGAGTAAGTATCTTCCAGAAGATAACTACAAGCAGCTAATGAATATTTATCAAATGACACTTAATGGAGAATGAGTAATGGGTTTTGATTCTGAAATTAAAACAGAGGATAAGCTCCTCATCCTTTTCCGTACGGGAGTCAAAGCTCTAAGAGGTTTGTGGAAAAGATTATTTATCAAGGAAGTTCATGGTCTATTCCTTGTAGGCGCGCATGTAACTTTATCCCATGCACACAATATTCATTGTGGCAAAAATGTTAAATTCGAGGATTATGTGGAAGTACATGGTCTTTGCCTACATGGGCTGAATTTTGGGGACAATGTAACTATTGGTAGAAATGTGATGATCCGTCCTTCAAGTTATTACGGCGGTGATTGCGGGTATGGATTGACCATAGGAGACAATTCCTCTATTGGACCGCATGGTTATGTTGGCTGTTCTGGTCCTATTTCTATAGGAAATAACGTGATGATTGGACCGAAGTGCAGTTTATTTGCAGAGAATCATGTTTTTTCCGATGACAGCGCAACGATTAAAAGCCAAGGAGTTACGCAAAAAGGAATCAGGATTGGCAATGATTGCTGGATTGGTAGCAATGTCATTATTCTCGATGGTGTAACTATTGGCAATCACGTTGTTATTGGTGCTGGTACTTTAGTTACAAAAGATGTGCCCGATTATTGTCTCGTTTTTGATCGTAGGAATAAGGAAATTTGTTCGATAGGTGAGTGATATATAATGCCAGAGAAAATACTCTATGTTAGAGGATCTTTTGCTCCGATTAATTTTAAAGGATACAATGTTCAAGAAATTGGATTAGGAAAAGCATTTTGCTCTCTTGGGTATGATTTTGATTTCGTTTATCTTTCAAAGAAGAAAGAGCCGGAATGGGAATGCAAAATAAATAATCATGTTTTGCGAGTAATTCCAAAATACGGTATACGTATAATGAGGACACGTTACAATTATGAGATTTTAGATGTTGATTTTTTAAGACAGTACAAGTATATAATTTCAGCCGAATATGGGCAAATTATGACTTATCTTCTTTCTAAAAAAGTCAACAATGTAGCATTTTATTCAGGCCCTTATTATAATTTATTTAAGCTGCCTTTTGTTTCACCAATCTATGATTATCTTTTTACTAAAACGATAAATAGAAGGTGTTGTGCTAAATTTGTAAAGTCAAGTCTTGCTAAGGAATATTTAGAGGGAAAGGGTTATACAGATTTAGTAAATGTCGGGGTAGGCCTGGATATAGAACGATTTAATCAGAATGTCCTAATTCAAGAAAATACTCAACGAATTGTTGATTTTATGACTAAGAACAGCTGTATTCTTTATGTCGGGTCTCTTTCCGAGAGAAAGAATTTCCCATTTTTGATAGATATCTTTATAAAACTCAAAAAAAGGCGAGAGAATTTAAAATTCGTCATCATTGGCAAAGGTGATGTCAATTATGTTAAGAAAAATATGAATAAAATTCCTGTCGAATTTTCTAAAGATGTTATTCATATTGAAAGTATTGATAATGCGCAACTCAAGTACATATATCCTTTAGCCAAAGCTTTTTTGCTTCCATCTAAACAAGAAATTTTTGGTATGGTATTACTGGAGTCAATGTATTTAGGCGCTCCAGTTATTACAAGTCGGAATGGAGGATCAACCACTTTAATTGAAGGACACAAAACTGGAACGATTGTTCCCGAATTCAATGTCGATAAGTGGGTTGATACAATTATAGATTATTTAGACAATCCTGCAGACATTTTTCAGATGGTTAAAAGAGCTCAAAACTTAATTGCTAGAGAGTATGTTTGGACATCTATTGCTAAAAAAATGTTAAAGACATTTAATGAAAGTCTTCCTCGGGAGTGTGAATGATGAAATTTGGTTTTGTAATTTTACATTATTTAACAGATAATGATACAATTGAATGTGTCCAATCAATACTTGAGCGTTTCGGCCGTGATGACTATGAAATTGTTATAGTGGATAATTTTTCAAATAACGGTAGTGCTGAACGTATTCAAGAAAAAATAAGAAATAATGATCGTATACATCTTCTTCTAAATAAAGAGAATCTCGGCTTTGCAAAAGGAAATAATGTCGGTTACTCTTATTGCAAAAATATTTTGAAATGTGATTTCATTTTAGTGTTAAATAATGATATTATTCTGGATTCGCATAATCTTCTTTCATGTGTAGTGGAAGATTGGGAAAATAGAGATGCAGCTGTAATTGGTCCAGATATCGTTTCATTAGTTGATCACGGTCATCAGAACCCGATGAAAGTAAGTGATTTTTCTAACAGAAACGCAGTGAAAAAAGATATACTCAGGTATCAAGTTTTATTAGTGCTGAATAATATTGGCATATATGATTTTATGCTGCGTCTTGTAGGGAATCATAGTAATTCACCTTCTATCTCTGAAACGTATATTACGAAAATTAGTTCAGATTGTCAGTTACATGGTGCTTTTATAATTTTCACCCCAACTTTTGTAAAAGAAATGGATATTGCATTTTGTCCAGAGACTTTTATGTATATGGAAGAGTCGATTCTTTTTCAGATTTGTAAAAATAAAGATTTTAAAACACTTTACGACCCAAGAATAACCGTTTTTCATAAAGAAGACTCTGCTACGAATGCTCTTAACATTAAGAGTCGTGACAAGCGAAATTTTGTTTTTTCAAATATAATAAAGTCTAGTCGCATTCTTTTGAAATACCTATGATATCGATTTTAGGATAAAAGGTTTTTATGAAAAAAGTTATAATCGCATCTCCTACAAATAAAATTACTGGTGGTACGGAACTACTCCAACAGTTGTGTCAGACTCTTCGTAAATCTGGCATAAATGCATTCATGTGGTATGCACCAGGTGAAGCTAATCCTGATTTTCACAATCACTTTGATGGTATTTATTGTAATCCGTCGTTGCCTTTTTTTGATGATGCAGATACAATTGTTGTTATTCCTGAAACAATGCCTTTTCTTCTTGATAAGATTAAAAAATCTGATCCTGTTTTATGGTGGCTTAGTGTTGATAACTATATAGGTCGAAATAATAAGTTAAAGAACCCTTTTCGTTTATATTACCGACATCTTCTTGCATATATAAAATATAATCCAAAAATACGCCAAATTGATAATTTGGTGCAATCTCGATATGCCTATGAGTATTTATCTACTTGTTTGAATGTAGATGTTAAATCGATTTTTTATCTATCTGATTATCTTAATGGAGCATATATCTCAAAAGCACAGACCTTACTAAAAACTAATCGGCAAAATCGTATTTTATATAATCCTGCTAAAACTTCTCCTTTTCTTGAGAAATTGATGATGGAAGTAACTGAATATGAGTGGTGCGCTTTAAAAGGTTTTTCGATTGATCAGATGCAGCATGTTATGGGCAGTAGCAAGCTGTATATTGATTTTGGCTCTCATCCTGGTAAAGATAGAATTCCTCGAGAAGCTGCAATTTGTGGATGTTGCGTAATAACAGGACGTAGAGGTTCCGCAAAAAATGATTATGATGTGCCCATTCCTCCTAACTATAAATTTGATGAGGTAAATACACAAATTAGTACAGTCCATAATTGTATTTCAAATATAATGAATAATTATGGTGTATTAATAACCGATTTTGATAATTACCGAAATGTAATTATGCATGAAGAAGAGCGTTTTGTATCAGATGCACTTGCTTATTTTAGCCGAAAGGTGAATGCACTGTGAGTCATGTGCGTACAAAATCGTTGATTTTTAATTCTATCTTTAATGTTTGCTATCAATTACTTAACGTTATTTTCCCCCTGGTCACATCGGCATACGTTTCACGTATTTTGATGCCATCAGGAATAGGTAAAGTAGCACTTGCTCAGAACTGGGCTCAATATTTTGTCATTTTTGCTGCTTTAGGAATACCAAATTATGGAATTCGTGAGATAGCACAATCTAAAGACAATCTTTATCATCTAAGGAAAACTTTCTCGGAGCTATGGATTATAAATGCAGTTTCCACTACAATCAGCATCTTTCTGTACATCGCTTCCATAATTATTTCTGGGAATATATATAATAATTATCCTCTTTATCTTGTTGTCAGTCTCACCATAGTTTTTAATTATTTAAATATCGATTGGTTCTATCAAGGGATGGAAGAATATAAATATATTACAGTCCGAAGTTTTGTTATCAAATGTATTTCATTGGTTTTTATTTTTTTATTTGTACGTAGTGCTCATGACTACAGTTGGTATGCATTCATTAGCGCCCTTGCAATCGGCGGTAATAATATATTGAATTGGATTCATCTAAATAGCCTAAAGGTATCTTTGACTGTTAAAAGCATCCATCCATTCAGACATCTAAAATCTGTTCTTGTTCTTTTTTCTACAGTTGCTTCAATACAATTGTATACCTTACTTATCACCACTCTTTTAGGTGTTTTGTCAACTGAAACTGCAGTTGGGTATTATTCAAATTCTATGAAAATTGTCCGAATGCTGATTACCGTAATTGCTGCAATCGGAGGAGTTCTTCTTCCTCGTTTAAGTGTGTATGAAAAGAAAGGAATGAAGGAAAGAAGTCTTCAAACGATTAATCGTGTTTTTGAAATATTGATCTTTTTGTTTTTGCCAGTATGGGCTGGACTATTAATTATTTCTCGACCACTAGTGTTAGTTCTTTTTGGCACGTCATATCTTCCTGCGGTTTCGACGATGAGGATTTCTGCTTTCTTAATTCTCGCTTTAGGTTTTAGCAATTTATTCGGCACTCAAGTATTAGTAACATATAAAAAAGAGAAAATATTATTAGTCTGCACGTTGCTTGGTGCTACAGCATGTGTAATATTATGTTTTATTTTGATACCTCGATATCATGAAAATGGTGCAGCATGCGCATCTGTGATAAGTGAATCTATTGTTACTATTTCAACATTTATTTGTGCCAGATTAATTTTTCCAATTGCACCACGAATTAAGGTTCTTTATCAGTGTGCAGTTGGTACATTGATAATGTCTATTCTAGTTTGGGGAACTATGCATATATCGGGAAACTGCATTGCGCAGTTACTTATTTCTGTTTTAGTCGGCGGAATTTCATACTTTATATTTAATATTGTAGTGAAGAACCCAATCCTTTGCGAATTGCTTTCCTCTTTTTTGAAAACATCTAACGAGAAAAAATAGAAGATGAATAGTGGTTTTCTTTTTAAAAAGAACTTGGATATCAAGTCTCTTTTTCTTGTAATACTTTTGCTTTTGCAAGAGAAATTCTTTTATTTAATTCCATTAAATGGACTTTATGTGCTTAATGGTAATCAGCAGCAGATTCTTATGGTTTTGATTACCATTTTTAGTTTTATCTTGATGTTTTTGGTACATAAAGTCAAACAGACGAGGTTCTCTTCGTTTGCTCTATGTATTTTTTTCTGCTGTTATTTAGGTGCTTTCGTACATAGCGCAAGCGTTAATGGACAATCAATTGTTGATGTGTTTATTGCGTCAAATTACTATTTAATGATTTTATCTTTTCCTCTTTTTTATTTAATTATTGAAGAAAGAGGACTGATTTCTTTCTTAAAGTATATCGTTTGGTTTGCGGCTGTGAATATTGCTGTTTGTTGGCTGCAATATTTATGTGCAGGTTTTGGCTTTATTTTCACGAAGATGAGTCTTGAAGGAAGCCGTTTTGGATCACTTCGAATTTGGGATATGTCTGAGACACTTACGTGTGTTGGTGTTATTGTTTCATTATTATTTTTCCTTTACAATAAAACAAAATATAAGTATATATATCTTCTGATTTATATTGTTGGACTTTTAGGAAATATTTATGTTTCGAAAGGACGTATTGCTCTAATTGGAATAATATTAGCTAGTATTATTATTATACTATTTAAATTTAAAAAAAATGCGATCAGTGTATTTGCTATTATAATTGCTATTTTAGCTCTGTTTTATGTAGTTCCCTCTACTGATATTGGACAAATGTATTTTAATTCATTTGATCAAGCTGAAACAAATACTGCTTCAGTTAGAATGCGTGAATATAATTATTATTATCAACAAATTTGCTCCAATCCAATATGGGGGATTGGATTTATACGCGATAATGGTGATTTGGCTTCTGTTATTTTAAGAGGTCCAATAGGTCAATATTCTCGTACGGACATTGGCCTAATTGGTGTATGGGATACCATTGGTTTAGCTGGGTTTATTTGGTTTGTCCTTATGCATATAAGATTCGTATATATCTTATTTAAAAGATGGGCTTATTTTAAAGATTTTGATAAATCTATTCTTTTGTCTTTACTAATATTTTCATTAGTTTTAATGCCGACGATGGCTATGCTTAATCCTTTTAGTATTACCACGTTTATTATTATTTTTGCTATTTTTGAAAGTTATTCTGTTTTGATTTCTCAAAAAGAATATTAGTTTTTTCGAATGCTTGTCTCATCTTTAAGCTATAGAAAGGAATTATTGTATGAATCGAAAGTTTGTGCTTTTAAATCTTTGGATGAAAAGGAATGGTGTCCAGAGAGCGGAGTTTCTTAGGAAAAATAAAGTTTTTTTTGATATGGGTGAGCATTGCTATTGGCATCCAAGAACAATCCCAAGTGAACCATATCTATTGAAGATTCATAATAATGTTGTTGTTGCTGCTGGCGTTTCCTTCCATACGCATGATGTTTTAGAGTTTTTATTCGGTTATATGGGGGGGGCAGCAGCAATATGTAGGCGCTATCGAAATATATGACAATGTTTTTATAGGGGCAAATAGTAATATTATGTACAATGTCAAAATTGGTCCTAATGCTATTGTCGCTGCCGGCTCTGTTGTTGTGAAAGACGTTGCGCCGGGAACAATTGTTGGCGGAAATCCAGCAAAAGTAATAGGTAAATTTGATGATTTGATGGAAAGAAGAATGACCCTTGCTTTTCCTGGTAAGGAGAAGCAAGAAGAAGTACTTCATTATTTTTGGGATTAGTGAATATTTGCTCGTTCCGAGGCCACCGTTATTGCTCATCAAGACCAAGGCGATACTTCGTTGGGGGGTCAGCCTCAGCCTGATATGGAAAAAAGAAACCGGATGACGAGGCGGTCGGTACCACGCTCTCAACCCAACTGGCCGCCGAGGAATGATGCGCTGCTGCTTAGGTGGTGACCATCCCTAGCCGCACTGTGCGCAACACGGTATGAATCGACACCGGCGAGTCCAATATGGGACAATGGCGCGGATAGTCATGCTCGAATCCCAGCCGGGGGGGGGCAGTGGTTCTGAGCCGGTCCGCCACTGGCTTTCTTTGGCAATAACGGTGGCCTTGAAAGCTACAAATATTCGCATAAAAGTAAAATCGTTAATGGAACCAATGAAGATGTTTAATCATCGACCTCTTTTCGAATAATGGATATAATGCTTAATTTAATTCCCATTTGTCCCCAGAGCATGTCATGTCTTACTAAATTGATTTTACTGAAAGTGTATAATGATTCGGCTGTAATAGGGTTTTTATCTTTGGCGAGAATGATGATCACGTGCTTGGGTTTCGTGCTGTATTGAGTAATGTCGCCTCCTGCTTTGATGATTATCTGCCCAAGTGCTTTTTGGGCTGTGTCATCAGAGCGAAGTATTTCTTCTGATACAAGAGCTTGTGCCAGTAGATGACTTACTGGTGCTGAAGATGAAGCATTCTTGACGTGAACGAAGATGCCATTTTTGAGAAGGACGTCACAGGTTTCAATGCCGGAAGGATTTGTACCGGGACGAATTAATTGCTTATCGAGGCATAATCCTCCGATTGCTTTTGCAAGCTTCTTATTATATGTTTCTTCGCTATTGATTTTCTTTAATTGTTCTTCTGTATATTTGTCTTTATCTTTATGAATCTCCTAGTTGGGAATATTGTTAATGTGAGCTTTTCTGTTGAATATTTCCGTAACTCTATTTTGTATATTTTGGATATATGGTTCATCTATGGAATACCATTGATTATTTTGTAGATAATATCTAGTTCCATTAATAGTTTTTTGAAAAGTAAGCCATTTTCTCGCTGGGATTTTTGGGCTCATAGGTGTATCGTCTTCCTTGTTCCTAAACAACAGAATTTTCAAATGCTTGAGTTTGTTCGATACATTATTTTTGGGTTCTTGTTTAAGAATAGATAGAATTTTATCGAGAGTCGGGTATCCATCAATTAGAGTAGGACGTCCTGTGCCCAATATTTTGTATGCTTCCGGATCTCCAATTTCATCGATAACGTCATAAGGATAAGAAATAGCCAGTTGCTCTTGACCGCTATCGTCCAGTATGGCTTCTACGAGGCTTTGCTCTAGTTGATTCTTCAAATCAGGATTTTTGACGTGTGTGAGATGGTCGAGCGACTTGAGACTTTCCGGCACAGGCTGATTGAGAATTGTCTCTAATTGGTCAATTCCGTCCAGCAACTCTTGGGGCGAAGTTGGTAAAGGAACACTCAAAGAATCAGAGCCTTTGATTTTTATATTCTTGCCGATGCCGTATAGATTGGCTTCTGTGATGATTCTAGTGGCTAATTCACCGAATTCATCAAAGCCGAATCTGCGGAGTGTGCCCCCTGAAGGAATTGTGGATCGTATCATTTGGGGCTTCTCGTCAAGAGTGACTTTCCCGACCATGTTTATTCCGTCGGGGTTGGCGCTACGAATGGCTATTTTCTTACCGAATCCTATGTCTATATACTCTGCATCCAGAGTTTGGAAGCCCATCCCAAATGTGATAGCCCATGCTGGAATGGTGTGCGTCGTAGTGGATTCTTCTACATCTGATGTGTCTTTTTCTGCGGAAATGAGCAGAACTGCTAGCGCGGTTTTATTGCCAATCACAGTTTGAACATTGGTGATTTGTGCAATGGTTTTTGCCCATTTAGCGCTTTCTGATTCAATTGTTCCTTCGAACAGGAAAGCGTCGCGATTGCCTACCTTAATGTTTTGCCCATGGCAGGAGAGCCTCTCATCATTATTCGTCCGATATTTTTCACGGATTGCACATTCAAGTGAGGGTAAATTGACAAGCCGATATATTGTCATGCGAGTCCGTTGCTTTTTAGTTGACATCATTGTCTCCTTTAGTACTGCGAGATAATTATAATTGCTTCAGATCGATTCGGTAAACCCAAATCGATTTTGCATTGATTCGCGAAGTGCTGTTAAGTCCAAGTCAGGGTATTCATCCGTGAGCTCTTTGTGGATCCGACGTAGCCATAATCTAAGGCAGAATGAATTGTACTCATCGGCTTGATGCGCAATTTCCCATTGATAAAACAGTAACAGCTGCTGTTGTTCCTTCTCGCCATATCCTTTGGGAATCGGATGATAATCTTTAGAAAAGTCAATGACGGTATCTTTCACTGTGTCGAGCATTCCTAAAGCTTCAGAGATGTGTTCCTTTAGGTATGGGATGAGGCATATAAGAGCTTCCTGCTCTTCTGTACTAGAATCCCGTGGAATTCCGCAGAAACGATTGCCCATATATGTTTTAAGCCATTTTTCCCAAGCGATGTCTAATTTTTCGTTACACCAATAGAGGAGGGATTTTGCAATCTCAGTTAGTGTGGAGAAATCGCTGTTGCAAAGCACTTTTTTCAGTGCTTTATCGTGTCTGTTGTCTGTTTCGGGCAGCATATTCATGAAATCAAAGAGAACTCGCCAATAGTTGTTTCGAAGCCCTTGATCTTTATATTTGCAAAGGTTCCTAGCTTCTGCAATTTGATCTTTGAGAAGTCCAGACGCAACTTTTTCGGAAATGCTGTCGGGAATGCGTGGAAAAACAAGGAAAACAGCCCATGTTTGATGCTGGGTGTTTGCATCATGAAATAAGGGCAGTACATAGTTTTCGGTGAAATGCTCATCAAGGGTGAGGAATGTGGATAGTTTCTGGGCACATACGATTTGTATAGGCCAAACAAGATTGTTGGGCTGATTCAGTAAATTCCGTATTTTGTTCTTCGCATCGTCAGGAATTCCATTCCAATTGCTTTGCGAGGTGGTTTTGTACCGATATAAGATTGCTTTAACCTGATACTTCATGATGAGGGCTGGCCACAGATTGCAGGCAACGTAATCAAACTGATTGATGTCTGGTTTTTCTGCATGAAAATCTCGGCCAAATTTTGGAATCAGAGAATCTATGAAATGTTGGGATATCTGGAAAAACCGCTCAGCGCCGTCTTCCCCGACTTGACTGATTTGCTCTGTCACGAAGTAAATCGGCGAATAAAGATTTGCTTCCTCCCAATCAAAATCGCATATACGTCGTGAGATGTTACAAATACTGTTTTTGAAGTTCGTGTTTCGGATTCCATTGGTAATAGATAGAACGATTTGCGTCCTATCATATTCAGCGATGCTTGCAGTGTTTATGACAACATCCCATAGGTTGCAGGTATCCTGTGGATGATTTGAGCAATATTCTCCGATGAGCCTACATCCGTCTTCAAAAGAAAATGAGTTGAAAACATCGACTTCTTTGGGTAAAGACAGAATTTTAGATATTGCTTTATTGGGGGATTGCCTGACCAGCGAGGCAAATGTGTCTAAAGAAATTCTCCCTTCCTTTTTCGCCGGACTTTCAAACTTGAATGAGATATCCGAGTCTGGGTCTGGAGCAAAATGAAATTTGTTCTCATAGAGAGATTGCAATTCCTGCATTTCCTGCCATTCCTGATCGGCTTCAGACAGCCAATAGACACGGTCAAATAAGTTATACAAATTTATGAATCGGGATAATTCATCTCGGTCCGTGGCATTGGCTCTATTGGGAATGTCCTCGGGGTCATATGGAGGCCGTAATTTTTCTAGGAGTGACTTTTTCTTATCGATTGAAACGTTTTTAATAACAGCATTGAAGAACTGCCGAACCTCGTGCGCGCAAAATCTGTCAAGAAGGAGATTCTGCTTTAACAGCCATTCGAGTTTTTCATCAGGATCAGCATCACTGATTTCTTTTTCGTGGATGGCGAGACGTCGTAGAATGACCTGATTGCTCTGAATCCAACGGTCGGCAAGAGCATCTTTTTTATCGTACTTCTCTCCGAATGTACGAAGCGTGTCAACAATGAGACGAAGGTCACTTCGTGTGGTTTCGCAGGCTTCGATTTTGGATAGCCAGATGCGAGTGCACGTGTTCCATCGTCTATGATCTAAGTCGTCATAGTATTCCGAGAGCAGGTTCATTGCCTGATTTAATGAATGTTCAACGGTGGCTTCGACAAATGGAGAACGTTTGCATCTGGATGCGAGATCATCAGTGGTTCGTTTTTCGAAACTCAACGGAATATTCCATCTGACATTAACGTCAGGCTTTTCGTCGGATGAAAAAGGAGACGGCTCTGACTTGTAGATTTTTGGGCTTCGGTCAAATTCCAAAAATGGGCGTAAAGCTGCTTCCCAAACGATATCAGAAGCATGAAACTGGTCTTCAAAACCGCATAGTAGAGAATCACGCGGCGGGAATGGCATTGTTTTGCCTTTAATAGATGTTGAAAGAATCGTCTGCAGCGCATTCTTAGGTTTTCCATTAGCGTCAGGTACTGCTGAAGAAGTTGAGAATGATTGGAAAACGGCATTAGATAATTTCTGTTGACATAGTTTGATGTATTGCAGAGTTATATTCTCCCCATTGGGATTTCTGTCGCAGATTTGAGTGATCCAGTAGAGGAGCTGTTGCTGCTGGGGTGTTTGAGGTTCCGTGCCATCAAACAGTGCTGAATACTGCTTTTGTTCATAAAGCCAATTAATCCATGTTGGCTCAGTTGCGGTTCGAATAAAAGTTTCCAAACCTGACGGAGTGGACAGCTCATTAAGAAGAGTGTCTGTGGCGTACTGTGTTTGTGGGATACCCGCTTTGACGAGTTTTCGTGTCTTTCGGATGCAATCTGATGCTGATTGTGTTTCTCGTTCAGTCCAAGCGTTAAGCGCGTCCACTAGCGCGTGATGACTCCCGTCTTGAACGGGGTATTCGATTGTTTCAAATTGCAGATGCTCATAGTTGTCCGATAACTCTTCTTCCTTGGAGACCTGACTGTCTTTACCGAGAAGGATGAAATGTTTCGGACCATTGGAGTGTAGGCCGAGTGCCAGATATCTGATTACGGGATCATTAATGCTGTATCCAATGAACAATACGGTGTAGTTGGCAAACACTTCGGTAAGGAAGCGGGTTGCCCAACCGTCGGTGAAATAAGCCTTTCCAAAGTCTTTATCATCAAGCACCATGTTCTTACTGGACTTAAGTATGGAACCGTGAAGATGAACTAGCCCCTTAAAATCTCGTCCGAGAGGGAGGGCGGGCGCGAAGTATTGTTCGCCATAATCGAAGTGATTCGCCTGTGCTGCTTGCGCAAGAAGATTATCGTAATTTGTTGTGATAATCCGCGGTGTTTTACAAGCTGAGGCCAACGACATAATGGCCTTATGCTCATCATTAAAGGTGGGTTGCTTCTCGCTGAAAAGATCTTTGGTCCTTTCATGAGCGTTGAAATGATTATCGGAAAGACGGCCTATGAAATAATCTAGCCGGTCAGCGTCTTGCTTAGTGGGGCCTGTGTGGGCGCTCTGCTCTGCTAGTCTGTCGGCAAGCGTGAAGAAGCTTGGAAGACCAGAGGGAATGGAAGCTCCGGCTCCCACAAAAAGAACCAGGCGATCTCTTTTAAGCTGTCTCTCCAACTCTTCGGGAATGTTCACGAATTCGGTAACGTACATATGTTCACTCCGATGCCGGTCTTTTGTATTCGGTTTTTGACCGATTTTCTATAAAGGATACGTCTGAATATGACTGTTGATTTTGATGCACAAGGCAATTCAGCTTGAGGAATAGTGATTAGTCCGTGTTTTTCTATTTAAGAAAGATGGCAAAGATACGACTATCCACATTCGTCCTGATCGTATTCGTATCTCGGGTCTACGCAACAGTCGCAAAACCGTGTGACTGTTCATCTAATCGTACGGATTTCTCATGTCAAAATCGTAATTCCCGCAGCGCTGTCGCATCTTCTGAAAGCGTCATCATGGGGATTCTTTTTCATATATTCAAATGTGTAAAAGTTGGCGGATTATTCGTGATCTGAGCGGTTCTTTTAGCTGGTAAATCTTTATATCGATTTCATTGAATCAGGTTTCGCACGGTGGTGCGGCGGAAGTACGTGTCGAGCTCACGAAAAAGGGGAACGGCACGCGGTAAAGTAGGTGGTATGGCAGAAGAGACGTTTACTCCCAAGAACATTATCGTGACCGGTGGCTGTGGTTTCATCGGTTCGAATTTCGTGCATTACGTGGTGAAAAACCATCCGGACGTGCATGTGACCGTGCTGGACAAGCTCACGTACGCGGGCAATCCGGAGAACATCGCGGGTCTTCCCGAGGATCGTGTGGAATTGGTCGTGGGTGACATCTGCGACGTGGACCTGCTGGACAGGATCGTGCCGGGGCATGACGCGATCGTGCATTACGCGGCCGAGTCGCACAACGACAATTCCATCGCGGATCCGGAACCGTTTTTGAGGACCAACGTGGAGGGCACGTTCCGCCTGCTCGAGGCGGTCAGGAAGTATGGGATCCGCTACCACCACGTGAGCACGGACGAGGTGTACGGCGACCTCGCCCTGGACGATCCGGCGAAGTTCACGGAGCATACCCCGTACCATCCGTCCAGCCCGTATTCGTCGACGAAGGCGGCGTCGGACATGCTGGTGCGCGCGTGGACGCGCACGTACGGCATCCGCGCCACGATCTCGAACTGCTCGAATAACTACGGCCCGTACCAGCATGTGGAGAAGTTCATCCCGCGCCAGATCACGAACATCCTGGACGGGCAGCGTCCGAAGCTGTACGGCAAGGGCGAGAACGTGCGCGACTGGATCCACACCGAGGACCACAGCTCGGGCGTGTGGACGATTCTCACGAAGGGTCGTATCGGCGAGACGTACCTGATCGGCGCGGACGGCGAGAGGAATAACATCACCGTACTGCGCATGATCCTGAAGATGATGGGACAGCCGGAAGACGCGTTCGACTGGGTCAGGGACCGTCCGGGCCACGACCGCCGCTACGCGATCGACTCGACCAGGCTGCGCACCGAATTGGGCTGGACGCCGAGGCACACCGACTTCGAATCGGGCCTGAAGCAGACGATCGAATGGTACACGCAGAACCGTGCGTGGTGGGAACCGGCCAAGGCCGCGACCGAAGCGCGTTACAAGCAGCAGGGCCAGTGAGGGGATGGATTACATGGATTTCGAAAAAGATCTGAGGGCCGTGGAGACGAACATCCCGGGACTGCTGGTGTTCGACCTGCCGGTGCATGGCGACAACCGTGGCTGGTTCAAGGAGAACTGGCAGCGCGCGAAGCAGACGGACCTGGGCCTGCCTGATTTCGGGCCGGTGCAGAACAACATCAGCTACAACGCGAAGAAGGGCGTGACGCGAGGCATCCACGCGGAGCCGTGGGACAAGTACATTTCCATCGCGGCCGGCTCGGTGTTCGGCGCGTGGGTGGACCTGCGTCCGGGCGAATCCTTCGGCCAGGTGTACACGACCATATTGGACCCGTCGAAGGCGATCTACGTGCCGCGTGGCGTGGGCAACAGCTTCCAGGCGTTGGAGGACGGTACCGTGTACACGTACCTCGTGAACGCGCACTGGAGCCTAGAGCAGAAGAGGACGTACACGTTCGTGAACCTCGCCGACCCGGACCTGCACATCCAGTGGCCGATCCCGTTGGAGGAGTCCGAACGGTCCGAGGCGGACCTGCACCATCCGATGCTCAGGGATGCGAAGCCCATGGCGCCGCGCCGCACGATGGTCACCGGCTGCAACGGCCAGCTCGGCCGCGCGATCCGCGCCTACGTGGACGCGCATGGTCTGGAGGGTTTCGAGTTCAACGACATCGACACGTTCGACTTCTCCGACCCCGCACAGTACGACCAATTCGACTGGAGCCTGTACGGCACGATCATCAACGCGGGCGCGTACACCGCGGTCGACAAGGCCGAGACCCCGGAGGGCCGCGCGGCCGCGTGGAAGGCGAACGCGCAGGGCCCGGCCCTGCTCGCCCGTGTGGCATGCGAGCACAACATCACGCTCGTGCACGTGAGCTCGGACTACGTGTTCGACGGAACGCGCGAGCTGCATGACGAGTCGGAGGGGTTCGCCCCGTTGGGCGTGTACGGGCAGTCGAAGGCCGCGGGCGACATCGCGGTCGCGAACGCGCCGCGCCATTACATCCTGCGCTCGAGCTGGGTTATCGGCGAAGGACACAACTTCGTGAAGACCATGATGGCCCTCTCGGACAAGGTCGCGAACGGTGATCTGCCTCGGGTGACGGTGGTGGACGACCAGTACGGGCGTCTCACGTTCACCAGGGATATGGCCGAGGCGATCTTCCACCTGCTCGACGGCGGCGCGGCGTACGGCACGTACGACCTGACCGGTTCCGGGGCTGTGAAGAGTTGGGCGGACATCGCGCGCACGGTATTCGATCTGACGAACGGCAACGGCGGGAAGGTCGAGCCGATCTCGACCGCGGAGTATTTCGCGAACGCGAAGGCACCGGTGAGCCCGCGCCCGACGTATTCCGCGCTGGATCTGGCCAAGATTGAGGCCACGGGCCTAGACGTGCCTGATTGGGAGGAGTCCCTGAAGGCATACGTCACCAAGGAACTCAAGAAGTAACAGATTTGTCTCGGGCGGTTTCCTCACCGAGACTTGTGTAATTAGGTTTTTATAAACCGCAGAGAAGGGAATCTTTCATAATGAAGGGCATTATTCTTGCCGGTGGCTCGGGTACAAGACTGTACCCGCTGACCACAGTCACGTCGAAGCAGCTGCTGCCGGTGTACGACAAGCCGATGATCTACTATCCGCTCAGCGTGCTGATGATGGCTGGGATCCGCGACATCCTGATCATCAGCACGCCGAAGGATCTGCCGAACTTCGAACGGCTCCTAGGCGACGGCTCGCATTACGGCGTGCGCTTCTCGTACAAGGTTCAGCCGTCCCCGGACGGGCTCGCGCAGGCGTTCCTCCTGGGCGAGGAGTTCATTGCAGGAGAGCCTTGCGCACTGGTGCTGGGCGACAACATCTTCTACGGCAACGGCCTGGGCACGACCTTGCGCAAGGCCGTGGCGAAGGCCGAATCCGGTGAAGGTGCGAGCGTGTTCGGCTATTACGTGGACGATCCGGAGCGTTATGGCGTGGTCGAGTTCGACGAGGACAAGAAGGCCGTGTCCATCGAGGAGAAGCCGGCGCATCCGAAGTCGCATTACGCGGTGACCGGCCTGTACTTCTACGACGAGCACGTGGTCGAGTACGCCAAGCAGGTGAAGCCGAGTCCGCGTGGCGAGCTGGAGATCACGGATCTGAACCGCATGTACCTGGATGCGGGCATGCTGAACGTGCGTACGCTGGGCCGAGGCTATGCGTGGCTGGACACGGGCACGATGGACTCTCTGTTCGAGGCGGGGGAGTTCGTGCGCACCGTGCAGCGTGCGCAGGGTCTGCCGATCGCGATCGTGGAGGAGATCGCCTACGAGAACGGCTGGATTACGCGCGACCAGCTCATGGAGTCCGCGGAGCGCTACGGCAAGAGTCCGTACGGGCGGCATCTCAAAGGCATAGCAGACGGCGAAATCATGCTCGTACCGAATCAGAAGAACTGACTTGATGCAGTGTTAAAAACATTGCATCATTTGTCATCTGAACGAGAGATCCATGCAACTCATTCGTCGGTTGCACGGATCTCTCGTTAACGGAGTTTCATCACTCACATCGGACGTGGACGTGCATCGGTCAGCAGAGATTTGGTTATTTAACCTTTCGAGTGAGATTCTAAGTGGACGAAATCGGTAGTGCTTGGATTGTTGTGCGCTTATTATGGCCGTCCGTGGCATAATAACTAGTTTCCACGAGACAGTTGTTGAGTCGGATTGCGTCGTAGCGACACGTGGATCATTCGTTCGCAGTCACGGATCGGATGCGCCCCATGATCCTCTTCTGCGGGTCTTGAACTGCAATAGGTCATGCCTTGTGCAGATGGTCAGTTGTCGTCCCGAGTTTTTCTTGGATTTCTTCTCTCCCTCACTACAATTAATAGAACATATTATCCGTTTGAATTGAAGGCATATGAATACCTATGGCACGAAGCAACATTGGATTCCGGCTGCAGTACTTGGGCGATTTAGAGATTCTCAATCAAAGGCAAAGAAGCGTGTTCGGGAGAATGAAATTATCATTCGGAGACGCGGTCAAATTGGACTTTCAGTGAATAAAGCTGGGGCAATTTGTTTCAAGAAAGGGCTGTATGACATTAATCCTCAGACAGCCAAGATGTATGGTTTGGAACCTCAATCAACAACAGATCAATGGGATTATGAAGAAGGTCTTACCGAGATAATCGACGCCCTTGTGAAGGGAGCTGATTTGATTGATTTGGATTATTTTGTTCATGTTCTTGTTCCTTATGCCTCTGGATTATTCATGAGGGGACTTGACTATGGTGAACGGCAAGAAAATATCGACGTGATACGTTATCTGCGGGATAAAAATACGATTTTGACAGATAATACGGTTTTTTCTCGAATCATACACTTGCAAAGGATCTTGGCCATCGTTCTTGGTGCCGAATGGACCTTATATGAGGCAAGCCCAAGAGGGCAGTTCATTCAAAGTGATATGGGATTTTGTCCAGCGTCGGATCATGGCAAAAGATGTTGGATTGTACCACTTGATCCAAAATTAGTTATTTTAATTAAGCCAAAAAAGAAGCATTGTATAGCTAATTATCGAGAAATTAATGATATGCAAGGGAACCGAAGTGCATCTTGGGTTGTTTGCTTTAGACGTGGAAAGCTTAATGACGAACAGATGCTTCAAGTGAATGAGAACATACTCGAGCATAGTTTTCGTATCTGCATTGGCGATGGACTTAGGTCTTTTAAAGATTATTCTTATGAGCCTTTATCTGAGGAAAAGAATAATTATTTAATTTCAATAGGTGCTGAACTTGAAAATAGTCTAGAGGTTTCAGAACGAGTCGAGCATGAGTTTGAGTGGTACACTGTTTCACGTATCGCCGCAGAAAGATTATCCCCTGACAAGGCAAAAGAGATTCAGTGGAATCGTCCTTATAGGGGTTCTTATCCTGGACGCTGGAGACCTTTCATGCCTTTCCTTCCAGAAAATCTGAAACTTTCACCTTCGGGACTTTGCATTAAAGATAATCGGCTTATTCTATCTTTGCGTGAAACTGTTCCATTTTCCTCATTGAAGTGTTCAAATACTTTTGAGAGTAATATGGCTCAAATCCAAGAATTGGTAAATCGGTAAAAAATACTTTCTTTCAGAAAAGAATGCAACTTGATAGCTATTGAAATTAGGTGAATATTTGCTCGTTTTGGAGCCATCGTTATTGCCGAAGAAGACCTTGACGATTGGCCGCCGTTATTGAGCATCAAGGCCACTGGTTGTTAGGCTCCTTTCACTAAGCGAGACACGTGTAGTGAAAGGGGGATGCCAACATGGTAAGGAAAATCAAGGCCAAGGCGAGATGTGCTTCGCTTGAACAACCAGGGCCTGTCTGGCTGGGCGATAGCTAGATTGTATTTAGTCAAGTCGGTGTTTCGTGACTAAATACGAAACGCCGACTTGACTAAATACCACGTATAACTTTGCTCACGATCGACGAATGGCTCGTGAACAAGCCCGACGAGCGATTCGGACGGGTTCTTGCCCGGAGCTCATGGAATTGCGTTGCGGCAACGCCAGCACCGCGTTCGCGACCCAGTTGGCGGACACAGTGGATTGGCTACAATGTATTAGACAGTCCGATGAGGGACGAATGACGTGGGATTGGAGGCCGACGATGGCCGACCCGAAGCATCCCCGCCACTACGACGAGGCGTTCAAACGGCAGATCGTGCAGTCGTGCGAGAGCGGCAAGCCATCCCGGGAGATCAGGGCCGAGTACGATATCGCGCGATCGACCCCGCGGCGCTGGGTCCAAGACATCCGCGACCGGCGGTTGGAGATGGAGGTGGACGTTTCAGGACAAGCGGTGCCGGTATTCGCACGAAGGCAGGCGTGATACGGGCCAATGCCGCCCGATATCGGCGCGATGCGGGATGCTGGGCGTCCCCGCTCCACCTGTTACTGGATGACCGGGCGTCCCGGGACGGAGCGTGTGGATCCGATCGCCGGCGACGTGTGCGCGATCTGGCGCGACAGCCGCGAACGCTACGGTGCCAGGAAGATCAAGGCCGCCCTGCAAAGGAGGGGTGTCACCGCGTCCAGGAGGCGCATCGGCGGCATCATGCGCGAGCGGGGCATGCGGGCGCGTACACGCGCAGACGATTCAAACCGCGCAAGACGCGGTCCGACGAGGCCAGGCCCGCGAACCTGTCGGGCCCGCGGGTCCGATGGCTACGCCCCGCACGTGCGTCCGGCGGGCGATCTTACCTCTGTCCGCGTCGGCGGACAGGCTGCTGAAGAAGGAGCTCGTGTACCGGAACCACTACACCACGATCGAGCAGCCGAGGCATGACCCCGACGGCTACGTGTGGTGGTCCGACGGCCAGCGGCTCCAGTCCACCCTCGGATACCGGAGTCCGAAGGAATCCACCGAACAGGGACTCGTCCTTTAAGGACCTGTCCAACACACCGTTGCCAATCCAGGGTGTATGATTTGTCGCGGAATGTCGAGCGGAGCAATGAGGCTGGTTTGGAGAAAGAGGGATCGGTCATGGAGGAGTGCGAAGTTAAAAGTGTCGCTGATATGACGGATTCTCAAGAAGTGAAGAATGTCTCAGAAAAGCAGGACGCTCTTGAACTGAAACCGCTGTATCCGGAGTATCAGGCGGAACATCATAGTGAATATGTCGATGCTCTCAAAAGTGCCATAGGAAGTGATAAGAAGGGCAAGTTAAGAAATATAGCGATATCTGGAACGTATGGTTCGGGAAAGAGCAGCATCCTCGAGAAAGTGGTCGAAGACCTTGAAGGGGTAAAACCGTGTAGCACAAAGAACATTTCGCTTGCTCCGCTGGCATCCTGTTGCGGTAATGCTGAATGGCGATTTGATGATAATGAAGATGGGCTTGGCTCTGAGGACCATACAGATGGTTTTTCGACAGACGCTCAGACGAATCGGATTCAGCGGGAGATTGTGAAGCAACTGTTGTACGGTGTCGATCCGAAAGATGTCCCGCTCTCTAGATTTCATCGGATTCATGAGAAGAGCAAATGGGAGAAGATAGGGTTTTCCTTGCTGACGAGTGTATTCCTGACGATGTTGTTGGGGATATTTTTCGGTGATGATTTAGGTAAATTCGGGCAATCGTTGTTGTCTTCTTTGCCGTTTATCGATAAATGGGCGATAAGTCCATCAGGGAAGTTTTTGCTAGGCTATGTAGTCTTGCTAGTGCTTCTTTTCGCGGCGTCATGGATGATCTGTTCTTATCTTCTAAAAAGCAATTTGAAAATCGGACAAGTTAACGTGAGCGGTGCCTCGTTGAAATTGGATCAGGGAGTTGACTCATACTTTGACCAGTATCTTGACGAAATTGTATACCTATTCGAAAAATCAAAGATCGAAACCGTGATTTTCGAAGATCTCGACCGATTTAAAAGCCCTGAAATCTTCGATTCATTACGTGAATTAAATCAGATTCTGAATGACGATCCAGTTATTACTGGGGAAAGATCTCGTCGAGATGGAAGAACTATCCGTTTTATTTATGCAATAAGTGACGCTGTGTTTGATGATCAATGTATCAAGGCCTCGGAAGAAACGTTAAGTGAAGAAAGGCGAATAGGAGCTTTCTCTCGTGCGAAATTCTTCGATCTTATTATTTCAGTAGTTCCGTTTGTCAGTTCAAATAATTCTCATCAAACGGCACGAAACGCTCTAGGCGATGAAATCACTCGAATAGACAAAGTCGGAGATCTACTTGAAGACGTCGCCGGTTTTATTCCAGACCAGCGTACTTGGATAACGATCCGCAACGATTTCATCATGTACAGCAGAAGACTGCATGTTAATCTGGATGAGAAGAAAGATGAGGAGAATGCTCTTGGACTATCCGCCGCGCATCTTCTCGCATTTTTGATTTATAAAAACTGTTATCTTGCAGATGCGGAAAAGATGCGAGAAGGCAACAGCAAGATCGATAAAATATATTCGACTGCACGGAGCATTTCCACAGATAGCATCTATAGGCTATCCCAATGGCGCAAAGGCGCGCAAAAAGATTTGGAAATGGCTTTAGACTCTATGGAGGCGGATAGAATTGCCTCCCAGTTGGTGCAGCGGACGAAAGAGTGGATTGCGGAACTCAGCGGCGGAAAAGTCGATGATGATGACATTAATATCTCTGGACATAGCGGTTCTAAATTGAGCGAAGCACGCACCTGGGAAGAGCTTTCAGCAAAGCGAAAGGATTCTACAATTAGGATTACCGCTTCTTGCTATGGCGAATCTGGTTGGCATTCGATTGAAGTAACACCTACAAAACAAGCTCTTGAAAAAAATCTTGACACGACAATTGACATCAGTCAGCTGACATTGAATGCTGTCAATCAGAGGATCTGTAAAATTGAAAACCGCATTGAAAATCTGAGAACAGGCGATTGGAAATATCTTCTGAATGATGAAGCTTGCAAGATAGATTTCGAGGGTCCCGACATGTCCGGCGATTTGGGCCGCCAGACATTGTCTCAATTTATCCAAGACGATCTGCATGAACAGGGTACGTTGCTAGCAAGTTTGATTGCTGGTGGTTGGATTGCTCAAGATTATAAGCTGTATTCCACGATTTATTCAGATGAAGGCATGTCGAGGAATGCTCTAAATTTTGTAATACACAATATTGACGAAAATAAATCTGATTTCTCTTTCCATCTCAACGATGCTGATGTGCAGAATGTGCTGAAACGTGTGCGACATCGGGATAGTTCTCTCTTCGGACAGGCGTGGATGCTGAATATCAGCATTCTCAACTATCTGATTAAGTCAAAAGCGAATGAAGATAAAAAAACGCTACATATGGTTATTTCGTATCTATCCAACTTGAAGGGTATGGCAAAGGATTTCTTGCTTGCGTTCCTCAGCAATGAGGAAAACAAAACAGCTGAAGTTCTTGAACTGCTTGCGGCGGCCCCATGCTCGGAGATACTGGAGTTCTTGGCGGACGATGTTGCTCCGTTAGCTGACACTATAACTTTGTGTGATTTCCTAGACGTTGTACTGCGTCATTTAAATAAAAATGTTCAATACGAAGTTTCCGATACCCTCAATAATTTCATTCAACAGCATTGGGAATCTATCGCCGTACTCAAAGATGGTTTCCTGAGCGAAGAAGAAGCAAAGCAACTCGACAAGGTGCTGCTTGACTCTCACTACTCCGCTCCAGATCTGTCTTGTTTGAGCGAACCATTGCGCAGACTCCTCGTTGAACATGATGGGTATGATTTCACCAGAAGCAATCTTCTTTGTGCGATTAACGATTTGCAAGGCACGTTTGCAAAGCATGAAATGCTCGCTCTGAACCAGATCAGAAGCATTTCCACCCCCGTCTACCAATACGTCATTAAGAATGTCGACAAGTATCTTGACTTCCTGAAGGAATCTGAATATGCGCTCGACTTCGTTGATGGGACTGTTGCCTCGGATGTCGATTCAGATATTGTTGCAGTGTTGGGCGACTCCGTCCACTCGATATTTGACACTCGCAAATCAGAAGATAAATGGGTGGAGCTTGAGCAAGTTGTTAGCGGAATAATCAAGAAGCATTCACATACTGCTCGAATTCTTCATTTTGAGTCGGACGAATTAAAGAACAGACTTTCTTCGGGAATTGACGATGAAACACGGAAACGAATCAGCGTTTCTTATGTCAATGAGTTACTGCGGAATGATGCGATTTGGTTTACTCCGATGAATCTGCAGACCGTGTTGGAGTCTGTTGGGGATGCCGAGGAGTCGGATGCGTGCGGTGAGTGGCTAAAGCTGCATTCTTCCTTTGAATCAACTAAGGAAGAACCAGAATTTGACAGGGGAAATCTTGCAGTCAAACTGTTGAACCTGCCTCTTGATGTTTACAATGCGAAGAAAAAGGAATCGCTGGTTCGTTCGTTGCAACTCGAATCACCACTTTCGGATGAGCAGGTTTCTGATATTAAAGTGGGTGATTCCGAAGTGTTCGATCTTAAACGTGAGCCCGATGCTTATGCGCGATTGTTGGATGATAAATCGATTATTGGCGACACTGAAACCGCTTTTGGAATGATTCCTGATATTTGTTGGGAAGCACGTCGAACGTGGATGCTGCGATCTGCAAAATTTATTACTTACTTATCGCCGAATCTTCTTGGACCGAATGAGGCATGTAGAATCATCGCTGATAAAGATACTCGTCTTAAACCTGTGCTGCAGAAGATAGCCAAGGATATGTCTGTTTATATTCAAGATGCGGACTTCGATTATCTTTTGGAAGCGGCAAAGGCGTGGATGAATTATTCCGGCAATGCTGTAGACGAGGATGGCGTCGAATTGTTCGACGAGCTGGCCACCAAGGATGAACGACTGCATGGAGTAAAGGAATTGTCGGAATCCGGACTCAAATCGAATCTATGCGTAAGAATGATTAATCGAGCGCTTGACGAACAAGGTATTGACGATGCCAATATTGGCGTGGTTCGAGACATCATTCAGCATCTCGATGTGCCCTATAGACAGTTATTCAATGATAAAAGTCGTACCTTGAATACTGATGATGAAAACTTTGTCTCGCTGATTACAAAACTGAATCAATACGCTAAACAAAGTGGTATTACTTCAGAAGACATATGGAGAAATCCTCAGGAAAAAGATGGATTTACCAAATATACCGTGGCCTTTTCTTCTGTAGAAAAACTTAATGAAAAGATTGATTTACTGCAAAAGCAATCAGCAATTAATAATTGAGCCTCGTTCGTCTTTGCATGCGTTGTTTTGTTATGGAGGGGGCTGTGGACGTTTTCTTGGAGATGGTCACGCAGCCATCCCCTGGCTCTGACGGTATTGCACCGGACCCATCCAACCAAGCGACCGTTTGATGCGCCCGTGGTCGTGCCAGCGGATGCAGTCGTCGACCGGGACGAGCACCTCGTCACGGGTACGCTCCTCCCAACGCTCGGGATAGACGGACTCCGTCTTCATTCGACCGAAGAACCCCTTCGCGGCGGCGTAGTCCGGGGAACGGCCTTTGGCGCCCGTCGACCGTGTCAGGCCGTAACGGTCCATGAGATCCAGCCATCCGGGCCACCGGTAATGGTATCCGCGGTCGGAACGCACCAAGGGCCTCGGCCCCTCCGGCAGCGTTTCCACAGCCTTGACGAGCATCCTGTCGGCGAGCCCGGCGTTGGGACCGGAACCGGCCGTGTACGCGACGATCCCGCCATCGTGGCAGTCGACCGGCGGCGAGAGGCACGCCCTTCCCGTCCCCGGCCTTGATCCCGGTGATGTCCGTCAGCCACTTCTCATTCGGCCGTTCGGCCGTGAAATCGCGGTCGGCGAGGTTGCCGGGAGCCGGCAGCGTCTTCTCCCTGTTCGACAGGCGCCGCAGGCCGGCGCCCGGGTCTTTTTCTGCGAGCCTCCACCACCTCCCGCATCACCGCGTTCCCCAGTTCCGGCTCCTCGATCCGCCGGCGCAGGGCCTCGGCGTCGCCGGTGTCCCGATCCCGCCGCATCGCCGGCTTGTCGGGCTGACCGGCGTTCCTGTTTTTGGGCCGCAACGCGGCCATACCGCCCTCACGATACGTCCTGACCCAGTTGTGGACCGCGCCGACACCCGCGCCGAGCCGTTCAGCGGCCCGCTTCCGCGCATGCCGCCCGGCACCGGTTCGATCGCCTTGGTCCCCGTCTCCAGCGGGATGATGGGTTTCGCCATATGACCGGCATGCCCGGGGATCCTTTGCCAGCCAGCGTTCCAGGCACCGCCAGGTCGGATAACCCAGGTGCTCGACCACCTGGGCCGTGGTCATCGGCGTGGCGGAATACAGGTCCACCGCGCGCCGTCGTTCCTCGGGGCCGGACATGTGATAATCCTTTCGTTCAGTCTCCAAGAAAACGTCCGCACCATGTAAGTCGAATTTCTGCGCACTTTGTGATTTGAGTTTCCCGGAAGAGGACATGGCCCGTGCCTGGTACGATTTTCAGTCGCTGACACTGGAAAACCGCGATCGGATGGTCGACCCGCCGCTATCTGGACATGTCCCGGCTCGATGACAACCTCGTGGAAGCGAACTGATCATCGCGCCATGGACGGCCATGATCCAAAGTGCGCAACCTTTCGGGCATTACCGACGCCGCCCTCCGGCTGCCGTCGACCACGAACCAGCTGGAGGGCGGCGTCGACGCGGTCGTCAAACGGACCCTCGACCACCACCGGGGACTATCCGAAGCGCACATGAGACGCTGCTGCGAATGGACGGTATACATGCTCACCGAACATCCTCATCCCATGTCGTTCGTCGCGTCCGAGCATTGGACGCGACGAGGAAAGGAACAATCGAGCATGACGGGCCCGCGCCCAGCACCATGACCGCAGTGCAGCTACCTACCAACGGCATCAACGCCTACGAGAGCGGGTTCGGCATCAGAACAGGCTGGGCAGGACGCTCACACTAACCCACCAACACGCCAACAACACACCCGAATAAGACCCACGTTTCTTTACTTAACACTACTTTTTGACCCTTAACCCGTAGTCGCTATGCGGTTATGTCGCATAGCGCGGGAGCCGGCCCCCATGATGCACAGGGAATCCGGCTCCTACTTCCATTTCCTCCTCAGAGGTTGGCTTACTGGTAAGTATATACCATTCGGCTGACGGCCTTAGTGTGATGTCTCCACAGGCTAAATTGCGGCGTGACTTTACGCGAGATGGTGCAAATCCAGTTCGCGCATGTCCAGGGTTTTGAGGAATGAGGAGAAGTCTTGGCGGCCGCGTTGCGCATCGCCGATGGCTCCAAGCGCTTGGTCTGCTATCCACAGCCGAGCGTCGGAAAAGCCCGGGGCGAAGTCCACGCGGAGTTGGCTGATGAAACGCCTGCTCCGCAATCCACGGACGAACACGAGGTCCCTGTCATCTTGGCTGGTTTCGCGTGATTCTAGAACGAGACGCGAAACCCCGTATTCTTTCTCCAGCGTGGGCAGCAAGAGTTCGAGGCATTTACGTCGGGCGCGTTCGGAGGTGACCGTGCCATCCAAGGGCGTAGCGGCTATGACGATATGGGGCAGTGACAATGCCTCGATGACTGGTATGGATCTGCGTTTCTCCGAAAGCGTCATGTCACGCCAATGCAACTTGGAGACTTTTCGCTTGGTCGCGGAAAGCAGCTGGCTGCGGATATCGCGCTCTCCAAGTCCGCAGATGCAAGCTCCCATGTAGTAGGTGGGGACGACGCCGCCTTGGGTCTGTACGCTTTCGTCGCCCCATGCGATCAGTTCACTCATGCTTCTCCTCCTTTCGTCTCGTGCGTGTGCCGTCTCGAATCTAATGTTTGTTTGTCGAATGGCGGGCAGACATAATATTCGTTCACCGTGGTGATTCCCGTTGGGCTCAGCGGGGCGTCCTTGAGGTGTTGTTCCTTGCGGATCAGGCCAATGCGCTGCAGTTCGCGCAAGCCGCGCTCGGCGGTGTCTGCGGACCATCCGTACCATTCCGGCATGTGTTCTGTTGGAAGCTCGCATGGTGTTCGTTCGCCAAGGACGACGAGGAACATTGCCAAGGCGGGCAGGCTGATGTCCTCATCGAAGCGGCTCTTCCAAAAATCGTGGGACAGTCGTATGTACCGGCTTGCTGGTCGCTGGTATTCCTCGCCCGAGCCGTCCTGCGCGAGTAGCTTGATCTTGATTTTGCGCTCTTTGCCACAACGGGATTTCTCAATCAGGCCACGTTGTTGAAGTCGCAAGAGAATCCTTGTGGCGGCAGCCTTTGCGGTCGCAACGCTACCGGCTGTTTCTGAGCATCCAAAGGCACGAGCCCATGTTTGCAGGGGCAGCGATGTGTACCATTCGTTATCCGTGTCGGGGCTGCTTGCGGATGCCGCGATCAGTAAATAGGCCTTCAAGCCCCTGAGATCTCCGTTTGTCACGAACTGGGACAGCACGCTGCTGCGCTCCTTGCTTCCGCGAGGCTGCTGGATGAAGGACTTGCTGATCGGAACGAAAGGACGGTTGGCGTTCTCAAGAATGGCCTCGACCGTCTTCCTCCAATCGATTTGCTCTTCCACCATCGCTTCACCTCATCTCAAGTATCGGTTTCGTCTTGCTATATGCTATCGCACTCAAGGGTTTTCTAAAACGAATAAAACTAGGTTGATGATACGCTACAGCGGGTATATGTATATTTCTTGGTATATCTAATGCAATACACGTGTATATGTCTTGTCATGTCTATAACAAGCAAGCTTTATGGCGGCATCGTAGAACTGCTCGAAGTGAAAGCAGCCTGTACCTGGGGCAAAAATTGACCCTCATTTCGCCATGTAGCGGAAAACTGCGCGAATCTACCATGTTTGCACTAGTGCTGTTCTCAACTGTCATGCGGGCTCTCTCATAAAACGTCCGGAAATGTAGCGGAAGAGTCGGCGCTTGGCACATCCCATGATGGAGCTGATGGAGGCGATTGAGGTGCGGACTGAGGGATGGCGGGAGCGGCTGGCGTTGGGTGGGTGGTGCGGGTTGTGATTCGGATGGTTCGGCTGACGCGGCTGGTGCTTCTTCTGTCTGTTTGATGGCGTGATATGAACTGATTTTTGTTCCGCATTTCCCCTAACTCGATGGGAAACGACACCCCCGACGCGGGCAGCCATCATGGCCGGCCGCAATACCGACCGTTCCTGCAATTTCTGACAACGTAGGAACGCAACGTCATTTGGCTGCTGCTGGCCATCGCTTTTCTTCCGGTGGACGGCACCACGCTCGGCTTGTACGCGCTGTTCGCCGTGTACTGCCTATGCAATTGGCATCAACTGCGCATCGCAGCCAACCGATACCTGCCAATGTTCCTCCTGCCGGTGGCCTGCATAATCCTGTCCATCCCGGGATGGCTGAAATTCGGCATCCATCTCAACGCCGCGTTCATGAGTATCACCGGATTATTGGGCGTGCTCGCCACTTTAGGTGCGATCGCCATTGCGTTCGGCATCAAACGTATTCCATGGCGTACGCCATTGTGGATTCTCATCGCTTCCTACTGGTTCTCCTTCAGCGTGGGTGTGGTGCAAGGGCTTATCCATCCATCTGCATATCAAGCCGTTGGCCGGCTATTTCGCGCACCTCATGTACCGGCAGTACATCAATGAAAGCTCGGTGTGGGGTGGTGGTCGCCCGCAGTTCCTGTTCGCTGAGCCCAGCTATATCGGCATGCATCTGTTCGGCGTATTGCTGCCGCTTATGTGGCTTATGCGTGGGCGCGACCGTATCTATTGCCAAGCGGTTGCGCAACCTCATCGTTGTGTATGCGATTGGCTCTGTGATGATGCAGGCCGGCACCCGGATCGTTCTTCGTGCGAATCTACCAGAGTCTTGACCCGATATGCGGGCTGCTCGCCCATCCGTGGACGGTGCTTACCGGATATGGCGCCGGTAACATCATCAACGCGGTATGGGCCGGTGCGAAGCATGCGGAACGATTGTTGAATGGCCTGGGCATGAATGGAAGTGCTGCGGTGGGATTCGCGGCTGGCATGAATGCAGACACCGTATGGACGATGTGTGCGTATACCAGCGTTGTCGCCGAATACGGATTGGTCGGCCTGGTTCTGCTGGTCATCGCTTCCATAGTTTCCGTGACGCGTGTCTTCGATACGGCAGCTGCCGGGCATGGTGTTTGGAGCAAGACTGTTATCTGCTGGCTTGTCCTGATCGTGTACCTGTATATCCAGTGCGAGAACTACGTGTTCGCCGCGCTGCCATTGTTTATCTTCGCGGTAAGCAAGCTGCGCAAGTAACCATATTTGACGGGGTATGGATGTCTTCTTCTAGATAACTTACGGTTAGAGAAGCCGCTATCGCAAGTATTCTTTAACCTGTCCACAAGGCGGTTGGCATTAGCAATCATTTGGGTAGGTAATGTTCGACTGTTCAGTTTTTGAGCCTTGCCGCTCTGGAGCTGCCATAAGCGAAATGAGACGTGTTTCGTTGCTTAGGGTGCAGTGGTCACAGCCTGTTCGGACCGTAGCTCCTCGATACTTATATGCAAGACGGCAGTCGATGGCCGTCTATGTTGGGTGAAGTGATCTGAAGTGATTACAAGCTGCGGATTTGCGAGCCGAACGGCCATAGTGCTAATTTGGCCATCTTGAACGATTGAATGCCGAACGGAATGCCAATAATGGTAATGCAGTTGAGTAGCCCGGCGAACACATAGCCTATTGCCATCCACAAATCAGCCAGCACGAACCAGATGATGTTCAGCAACACGGATCCCACACCTCCGCCATGCTCCACGGTCTTACCGAACGGGGTCAGTGTGAGTCCCGCCATTTTGAACGCCTGCACTCCCAATGGAATACCGATGATGGCGACGCACAGCACCAGCCCTATAACGGCCCAGCTCGCAGCCAGAAACAGACCACCCAAAATCAGCCACAGAATATTGCCAATAAGTCGCATACGCACATGATACTGACGTGCCGTGCCGCTGCCGACAAGTGGCAACGGATAACAACGAAAGATACAAAAAGCAGCAAAGCCATGTGGGAAGGATGTATTTCGCCTCGCCATAAGCAAAAATGGTGAGGTAGATTTATCGAACCTTAATCGAACCAAGTTTTAATACGGTTGCATTGCTTGGCGATGCCTCCGAATATATTGGCCGCAACTTTTACTTTGCTTTCCGAGGTGTTGCCGGCAGCAACGTATTGAATGGATTTTTGCAGGCACTTAATTGATGCGGCTGCAAAAGCGATCGGTATTTTCTGGTTGAATTCTTTGAGTGCGGAGCGGCAGAAAACAAAAAAATCTTTGATAAATGCCATGTAAAACTGCCCGACATCTGTTTGATCGAAAGCCCGCTACAAATCTGCCATAATAACGCAGATAGACCGATTGAAATGGGAAAAAGCGCAGAGTGTGGGGCGTTCGCCTTGGAAACGGACGCCCCACACTTCCTGTGTGGGAATTTATAGCATTCCGATCAGCCCATGGTCGTGGCCGTCGCGCGCGAAGGCTGGAATCGTGTCTATTCCGGCGTCGACAGTGATTTTCTGCCCACCTTCATACACTTTGCCGGTGCGTAGATCCGTCCATGTGATGCTAGCGTTTCCGGGAAGCGTCACCTTACGCGACCTAGCTCCGGCCTCAACTATGGGGGCCACTAGGATATCAGGGCCGAACATGTATTCATCGGCGATATCAGACACCGACTTGTCTTGAGGGAACTCGTAGAAGAGTCCGCGAACCAAAGGCTGGCCATCGATATGTGCTGATTCGAACAGTTCTCGAGTGTAAGGGCGCATTTTCTCGCGAATGGCAATGAACTTTCGGAAGATTTGCTCCATCTCGGGGCCATAGCTCCAAGGCTCATTGTCGGCACCACTTGGCGAACGGTGGTCTCCGGCCGAATTAGTGATGGTCTCCTTGCCGGTTGCCGTATGCAGACTACGATCGCCATGGTTGCGCATGACCGGCAGGAAGCATGAGAACGCACACCAGCGGGCCAACAACTCCTTGAAATCGTCCGAATCAATTATCCCATCATGGAAACCGCCCATATCGGTGGTGAACCAAGGGATACCGGCCATGCCCATGTGGATGGCGCAGGTAATCTGGGCACGGAGGTCGGCGAAGGTCGAACCAACGTCTCCAGACCAAACAAGAGAACCATAGCGTTGCGAACCAGCCCAAGCGCAACGGGTGAGGTTGACGATGCCACCATCCCTTCCTATGGTTTGTTGCCCCTCGTAGAAGCCTTTGTTATAGTCTCTTGGGTAGATGTTTGCCACCTGCTGGTTTGGACCGGCGTAATATCGATAGTTGTCGAAATCGTACGTGCCGTATTCAGGTTCCGCTTCATCGAGCCAGAATGCATCAACCCCAAGCTCGGCATAATTTGTTCGGCACTTCTCCCAAACATATTCGCGAGCTTTTGGATTGGTGGCGTCATAGAACTGGCTGGGACCTTCGAACATCATGCCGACGTCTTCACCCTTATCTGCGCGCACGAGAAGGTTCTTTGACTTCATCTCAACATAATTCTCTGAGGCGAGCGCGACCTGGGGCCACACAGATACCATGAGTTTCACTCCCATGCTGTGCAGCTCGTCCGCCATAGCTTTGGGATCTGGCCAGAATTCATTCTCAAAACGGAAGTCACCCATATGCGGCCAGTGGAAGAAATCTACAACGATGAGATCCAATGGAATATTACGCTGTTTAAACCCATGGGCAACGTCTAGGAGCTGACGTTGATTCCAATATCTAAGCTTGCACTGCCAGAATCCCAGTCCCCATTCAGGCATGTGAGGAGCGTGCCCTGTGGCGTCGGCGTAATGCTTCATTATCGAAGAAGGTGTATCGCCTGTGGTAATCCAGTAGTCAATCTGCTTGGCTGATTCAGCTCGCCATTCCGTACGGTTCTTGCCGAACGTAACGTTTCCAAGTGCCGGATTATTCCACAGAAAGCCATATCCGGCGCTGGAAACCACGAAAGGAATAGATGCCTGTGAATTGCGGTGCGCGAGTTCGAGAGTACAACCTTTCAGATTGAGGATGTTCTGTTGGTACTCGCCCATACCATATAGTTTCTCATTTTCCGGTGTGGTAAAGGAAGCGACGATGGAATAGTCGCCTCCGGTGATCGGTTTGAACCATCGCGCTCGAAGATTTAGTGATCCGCCAGATGGTATTTCCTGAATGAGTGGTGTGCCGTCTGCCTTATAGAAGCTCAGTAAACAGCGTGGCTCTTCATATCCTGATCCGGAGTACAGGCCGCAGGATGCTTTCGCTTGAACTACAATATCGCCATTGCGTAATTCGGCGGTTCTATTGGGCTTGTCAATGGTGATACCATAGCTGTGGCTGCCTGAGGCCTGATTGTTTTGTGGTAGCAAAGCTCCTTCTTGTTCTTGTATCTCATGCATTTTCGAGGCGCGGACGCGGACTGAATTCTTTCCCCATGGTTCGATGCGAAGGTATTCGCCGTCACCAGTCCACAACAGTGCATCTCCATCGATGGCAAAAGTTAGTTCACTCATAGCTGGTCCTTGTTAATTATGTATTTAAGGGTTGGATTAGTCTTTCACTGCTCCGGCTGTTACGCCGGCGGCAACGTATTTCTGCGCGAAAATCAGCAACAGTGCTGTTGGTACTGAGGCCAATACTGCGGTGGCCATCATTGGTCCCCATTCTTGGTTTTGCGAACCGATAAAGTCATATAGACCCATGGTGATTGGTCTCATCTTGCCGCCACCGGAATCGAGGGTCGAAGCAAACATGAAATCCGACCATGCCCAGAGGAAAGCGAATAGCGAAGTCGTGACAATGGTATTACGGGAGAGTGGAATCACGATTTTGGTAAAAACGCCCCACTGTGATGCTCCGTCGATTTGCGCTGCCTCCACCAGCGAGCGTGGCATACCAGACATAAATCCCGTCATCAGAATCACCGCGAACGGTACCGACAAAGTGGAGTCGGCAACGATAAGTCCCGGAATACTGTCGAGAAGGCCGATGTCATTGTAGATCTGGTAGAAGCCTAGAGACATAACGACCGCGGGAATCATCTGAGCAACAATCAACAGGAAGTTCATGGATTTTGAGCCTTTGAACTCCAAGAAAACAATGGCGTATGACGAAGGTAATGCAATTGCTAGAGTCAGGATCACGCATCCTATGGCAACCAGCAATGACGTTCCTAGGTAGGGGAGCTGTGAGCTTAACGCAGAAGCATAGTTTTCGAGCGTGAAATCTTTCGGGAACAGATCACCCGAACGGATGGAACGACGTTGCGTGAATGATATGTTGATCATCCAGTATACGGGGAAGAGCATAATCAGCGTCAAAATGATGCCTATAAGTGTTTTCCACCATGATGAACGATGTTTCATTTTAGTTACCTCTTCTCTTCATTCCGCTGGGCCCACAGGTAAATCAGAGCGAAAATCAGTGCTACGACAATGAGAATCGTGCCCACAACGGATGCTTCCGAATACCGGATAGTTGCTGATGTGCCCTTTCCGAAAGCCATCTCATAAGCCCAAGTTGCCAAGGTCCTCGAAGATCCAGTGCCCTTGGTCATAATCCAGATGATGTCTACTGTTCGTAACGTGTAGACGAAACCTAGCAAGAGCGTGATCATCGATACCGGCTTGAGCAACGGGAAAGTAATCTTCCAGAAGCGCTGCCAAGCATTGCAGCCATCCAACGCGGCGGCTTCATACAAGTCGCCATTGATGTTTTGCAAGCCCGAATACAGAATTACGAGATTGAAAGGAATACCAAGCCAAATATTGGCAATGATAACCGCCCACAAGGAATGATCGGCTTGCAGCCACCAAACCGGGTCCAAACCAAATAGTTTGAGGAAATTATTAATAACACCGCTATCGGCGTCCATCATCCATTGCCAGATCGTACCGGAAATCATTGGCGGAAGTAGCCATGGTACAAGGAATGCGCCGCGCAAAGCCGCGGAAAGTTTGAAATTCTGATTGAAGAAAACCGCCAATGCCAAGCCGATAGAGTATTGGAAAACGATAGAAGCGAATACGAAAATCAAAGTCTGTCCGAGAATAGTCCAGAACTGTTGATCGCTTAATATTTCCTTATAGATATCGAATCCAGCCCAAGGGGCATCGCCGGTCACAAACGTGCGGCGTGTGTAGCGGTGCATACTCATGGAAATATTCTGAATCAGCGGCCAAACGTAGAAGATAAGCATGTAAATAATCAGCGGGGCCGCGAAACCAATGGCGGCCAACGTGGTCGGCTTGATTCGTCTTGGTTTATCTGCGGTGATTGTTTGAGACATAGTTCACCTGTCTGTTGATGGAAAAGATGGAATGGGGCGTCTGACTATCGCAATGAATGGCGGACAGATACCCCAGAAAAATGTGGGACTGCGAATCAGCCCTTATTCAAGGCAGCCTGTAGATCTTCGGAAAGCTGTGCAGAAATGTCTTCGTATTTCAGGCCAACGTCAGTGGTACGGCCTTCAGCATTTTCTACGGCGTCAACCCAAGGTGCCCAAGCACTGTTCTCTTCCACCTGCTGCTTACGGACGTCACTTTTAGCGGCAAGATAAACCATCTCATCATTTGTCTTCTTGAGATTATCTCCGTCAATGAGGCATTGAATGACTTCCGCGGTTGCTTTCATCTTGTCACTGTTTTTGGTTTTCTGGGTTGGAATGGTAATGAACTCGCCACCGCTTGGAACCGGGGCTACTCCGCCATCTTTGGCTGGGATGGAAATCATCTTGTAACCTTTCTCGGCGGCCGACTCCATCTGCCATGAACCATTTTCGGAGAAGCCATAATCGCCGCCAAGGAACAGATCCCACGCAGCAGATTGGTTGTCTGTTGCGACCGATTTCGGAGCCCAACCTTTTTGGACCCAGCCGGATACCAGATTAAGCGCATCCTGTTCGGCACTGGAACCTGAAGCGTCCTTCAATTGACCGCCGGCTCCCCAGAACCAGGGAAGGAACTGGAATGTTCCTTTTTCACCGGAAATGCCGGAGAACGTGATGCCCTTATATCCTGCGCTTACTACTTTTTCGATGGCACTGTTGAGCGAATCCCAATCGGTGATCGATTCTGGGTCGACGCCGGCCTTATTGAGGACATCGGGGTTGTAATACAAGCCCAATGCGTTAGTGCCGTAAGAAACGCCATATTGTACGCCGTCGATAATGCCGGGACCTTCGATATTCTTGTCGAAACCTGAAACGTCAACTCCTGCTGCCTCGATATCCGTGACAAGTCCTGCGTCGACAGCGGTAGGCATCTTTGGGTTATCAATCAGGGCGATCTGAGGTGCGTTGCCGGCCTTGACAGCTGTTGTGAGATTGTTTAATAGGTCTGACTGCGCATAGCCGATGCGTTTTACGTTATATCCCTCAGGAGCGCAATTGGTAACGTATTTCGCCCATGTGCTGTTATCGTTCTTCTGAGGGTATGGATCCCAGAATTCGATTGTTTTGGAATCTTGACTTGAGTTGCTACCGCAAGCGGCGAGACTGACTGCCGCGGCACTTGCGGCGAGTAAAGCTATTACGCGCTTCATATTTGAACCGATCATTTGGTATTTCCTTTCATTAACAGCGCACCTATGCGCCGAATGATTAATTTATTGCGTTTGAGAAGTTTTTAATCCCAAACTGTTGAACCGGTTAAACAAGTTAAATAATATACCCTTATCTTTGAAAGGTCAAATCGATGAACTTGACCACGTAGAATCCCGTAGTTGTCTTCTGTGCGTAATCTACGTAGCTGTGATGTTACGCGGTCCCTTGGGTTAGTGGATAATCAAGATAGCGGGCAACCCTCGGGGCTTTTGGATTGTTTATTCGACGCAAAAGAGTTCCCACGGCGGCTTCTGATAGCTGAGTAATATCCGGATGCACTGCGGCGAACGATATCTTCATTGATGTTGCTAGTTGTTTCGGGAAAACGGTTACGACTTGCAAGTCATCCGGTGTTCGGAGATTCCTGCGTGCTAAAATCTGAGGGGCAACGATTGTTGCTGGCTCGTTGTGCAGTATCAAAGCAGTCGCTTCGGTGTATGTATCTAGTGCATGCTCAATGAGGGGAGACGGATCCGAATCGTCGTCTTTCGGATATTCGATATGCATTTTTAGGACAAGACGTTTGGCGGTCTCTGTCGCTGAATCCAGAAAGCGCCAAGCGTAGCCAAGACCCTGATTAAATATTGTGCGTGACCATGGAATAAGAATCACCTCTTTATGTCCTTCAGAGGCTAAGAAATTCAAGATTGACGATGCAGCCTTGGCGAAGTCGGAATCCACTGTATCCAAACCGTGTGAGTTCTTTGGCGAGCCGAATGCAACGGTCGGAATGTTTTCTTTTGCGGCATAGTTGACTCGTGGATCCTCATCTTTGACGTCCATTAGGATGAACCCATCCACTTTCTTTGACGACCATGCTTCATGCATTGCCTCGAAGCCGTCGTTCTCGCCAATGAGCAGGGTGTCGTATCCTTTCTTTGTTGCTTCTTCGGATAGCAGGTACACGTACAGTCCAAAGAGGGCTGACAGATAGTTGCCGTGAAAGGCGGGGGAGACCACACCTATTGTTTTGGTTTTTCTTACGGATAGTGCGCGGGCTGCATGGTTAACCGTATAGCCTAATTCGTCAATCGCATGTTGCACCTTGAGTGTTGTAGCTTGGGTGATTCGAGGATCTCCCGATAGTACATATGAGACTGTTGCTTTGGAAACACCGGCTGCGTGCGCCACGTCAGAAATTGTTACCATATATCACCTGCTCTCGCTCCGTCGCTTCGCTAGGTTAAGCAAAGAAGCAACATGAGACAAGTTTAGCGTTATCTGTTTGCGCGCGTCGCCATGATGGTCGATAAAGGCAATGACTCTATTCCGCGTTTTTCTCTCATTCAATGGAGGCATGGACGGCTATGAGCGCGAATATCTACCAAACTACTGATGTTGGCGGTTTGGGTTGAGTCGCGTTGCTGGCTTGGCGTATGCCGTTGACGGTGCGAACATTGGTGTGTTTGATTCGCATCGGTGCTTTAGGCGATTAAAAGTACATGCGTGTGAAGAAAAGTACATTGAATGGCGTAAGAAAAGTACATTGAACGTCGGGTGAGACGAAGAAGCTCATTTGCGGCTCGCGTCTCGCCTATGTATGGCAGATGCGGCCAGGCTGCGAGATAGCACCCGGCCGGGTCGCGTATTTTGTGGATTTCCATCTTGGAGTGAAAAGCAAGGCCCGTGTCCTGTGCGTGGTTTTTCGTTCGCCAGAACGAAAAACTGCGATTGGTAACTAGGAGGCCGAAGCCATGTCCGTTGGATGCCACCACCGCTGGGCCGGATGGATCCGCATTTGCGCGGAGTACGGCCTAGCCGGGTTGATGAGCGCAAAGAGGTGCAGTCCGGACAACGCGACCGCGGAGGGCTTCTTTGTCCGCCTCAAGCAGGAGTTCTTCCATGGACGTGATTTCTCGGGGTCTCTATGGACAATTTCATCGACATACTGGACGGGTACATGGTCTGGTACAGGGACGAGCGCATCAAACTCGAATACGGCATGAGCATCACGGGCAAATGCCGTGAGCTCGGGTTTATGACATAATCGAACGGACCGGAACAACAACGTCCAACAAAATGTCACCATTCCCAAGTCGCGAAAACGTCCGTACCCCCTATTATTGCACTATCGCAGATATTCTCCAACCTTGTCCACAAAGTGGCTGACATTAGCTGAATAGTTTGGATAGGCAATGCTTAACTGTTCATGATTTTGGGCGTAAACCAACACAACATTGTTGTATTCGAATTCGGTTCCCTTATTGGTCGCTGCCTCAATTCGGTCTTCAAGATCGCCGTATTTTTGCAATGCTTCAGAAAGCTGATCTTGGCGGAAAGACTCGATATCAAGGAGTTGATCTTCGCGAGAAAGTTTGAGGAGAAACAGCGTTGCCGCTTTATCCGTTGGAGGATTCAAAGGGAAGATGCTGTCTGTGGACGCTGCCAAATCATCCAATAAGCATGATGAGCATTCAAGCGTCTGAAGCTCTTTTACCAATTCCTTTTGGCTGCGTTCAAAGCCGGGAACCTGCGGGGCTCCCTCTTCGAGAGCGAATAGGCTGGAAACAATTTGAAAGAATTGAATCCTTTCCTGGTCTTCAGGCCCTACGGCCTGTCTACGAACTTCGGGGCTTTTGTATTCGGTGCCATAGATTTCTCCAGCGGCCTCAACAGCTGTTGCCCAGTAATGTTGAAGCTGTGTTCGAATCTGTACTTCCACCTGATAAGAGCCTGTTTGAGTCTCAGGTTTGAACAAAAGGTGGTGGGATCGGTATCCGGACTTTTGCGGATTGAGGATATAGTCCTTCTCTCCGCTGCCTTTCTTGAGAGGGATCTGAGATTTCAGAATTTCAGCCGCTTGACGGACCTGATTATTGGTCTCTAAAATCAGACGGCATCCTCCGATATCATCCAATTCGCCTAATTTCAGGTGGGTTTGGGCGCGTTGCAGTTTACGAATGATGGAAACGATTCGTTTGAGACGATAAGTGCAGACGGATTCGGCAAAATAATTTGAGCACTTTAAGACCTCTGAAAAACACTCTTGAGTGGCTTCGATATGCTGATCACGCCAAGCTTGTGCTGTATCGATAGCGAGCTGATATTCTTCCGGCGAAACTGATTGTGCTCCTGCGCGTAAGATTTTCCCAGAATTGTTCGCTCTGTTCCGACTGATAGTGCCGAGGCTGATAGTAGTAAGGGGCGCGTCCATGGCCATCCACTATACTAGACTGATTTCAGATTTCATATATATGAAGGGAGGATTGACATGGCAACTGTGGTGGATGTCGCGGCGTACATTCTTAAACGCTGTGGAGCAATGACCACTATGAAATTACAAAAGCTCGCGTTCTATTCGCAGGCGGAATCTTTGGCTCGTCGTGGACATCCTCTTTTTGACGAAGATTTCCAAGCATGGCGTGGCGGCCCTGTATGTCGTGAACTGTATGCGCAGCACAGGGGAAAATTCCTTATCCGTGAAGGCGAGCTTCCTGTGAACGACTGTGAAAAGACGCTTTCTGAAGAAGAAAAGCAAACCATAGATGCAGTGTGCGCGGTGCTGTCGTCTCGTACGGGAAATGAGCTAAGCATAAGGACGCACGCTGAGAGCCCTTGGAAAATCGCGCGCGGTGATTTGCCGCCTTCCGCTCCATGCAGCACGATTATCAGCAAAAAGACAATTCAAGAATATTATGCCGCTAATCCCATTGTGCGGGAAAGTATGCAGAAACAAGTGCCAACGCCGAACACCTTTATTTGATCACTCACAGTCATCTAGGCGTCTAGAACGCTGTTCCCCGTGATTGACGTTAGCTACGTGCCGGTCAACGAGGGGTGGCGGATGGCTCTTGACGGATGAAGTCGAGCAGGATGCGGACCGCGTAGATCGCCAGCAGGATTCCAAGTATTTGAAGAATTGCCAACGGCTTGCTGGTAGAGGTTCTTCAGGTTGAACAGTCGGACCCAGAGCAGTTACTCGGAAGTTGCGTAGTAGATGATTGTGTTGAAATAGCCCAACAAAACATCACCAGCTTCATCGAGATGGGTGACGTTTCTGGGACTCTTGGTTCCTCTCTGATAAAGCGCATTAAACTGTGGAAAATGTACCCCCAAAGTGGCTTTTGCCCGTTATGACCTGCCATATATAGGCGAAATGGGAGTTTCCATCTCTCGGAATCTGCCGCGTATAAGCGAAATGGGAGTTTCCATCTCTTGAAATCTGCCACATATAAGCGAAATGGGGAGCTGGACACATACATTCCGTCACTTTCAGGGCGTGGCGGAATGATGATGAAAGCCTGTACCGGTCACTACCAATGATTTGAGGAAATTCTTGGGGTATCTATATCTGGCAAGGCCTAATTATCGTTGTATCCGTGTTTGCGGGTGTCCAGTGCCTGCTTCCAATAGGCTTCTCGGGCGGGGACGACGTTTTTGGGCACGGTGGAATCGTAATGTTCCAAAAGCGTGTAACGGAAATGCGTCTCTACGTACGCTTCTCCTGCTGCTCCACAAGTTTGCTTAGTTCTGTATTGCCGCCGTGTCCATTATCTATGTAGTTTTTCCACCGCTGATATATGCCGTTCCTTCCGGTGGCGCTTCCCACATACAGTTTCCCATTATCGGTATTGGTTATTATGTACACGCCTTGCTGGCGGGACAGCGTATTCTTCCAGCTTTGCCTTGTCGTTCTCCCAAATCGCCTTAAGTTGGGCGTAGGAAAGGCTAACAGCAGGTGTTGGCGGCCTTGTTCACTTGGGCACGGTCGGCCGGTGGTACTTTTTCTTGTCGCCAGAAATAGGCCGCCAAAATCGGCCACAGAATATTGCCAATAAGTCTCGTACGCGCACGATATCGACAGGGAATGTTCCTTATTTCACAGCCCATCTGTTTGAGTTCCCCAAAAATGTGTTCAATGTATGAAGGGATGAGGAATAGTTCGAGGGGGAAGATTATCCTTAGAAAGGGTATTGTCAACGTGAGATGGGGAAGTTCAGTGACTTCTGTAGAGAACGCTAATGTGCAGCAGCCTACCGCACCGCAAGGGGTAGTTGAGGAAGCGGATGACGGCATCACTCTGATGGATCTGTTCAAAATCATTCGTAAGCATCTGGTCACCGCGATCATCGCATTCGTGGTGGTAGTGGCAGGCGTGAGCGCCTATACCTTCCTTGCTCCGGCGAAGTATACGGCTACGGCTCAGACCATGGCCACTTACAATGCTTCTCAAAATGGTGTCGACATTAACCAGCAGTCCGCTGGCGGCAGCTACATTTCCAACCAAATCACCTCATACCTAACGCTTGCCACCACTTCGAAGGTGCTCAAGCCGGTCATCGATGATCTTGGCTTGGATGAAACCGTGACGGATCTCGCCGGCCAGGTCACCGTCACCAATCCGACTAACACCGCATTCGTGAACATTGCCGTGGTGGATGGAGATCCGAAGCAGGCCGCGGACATCGCCAATTCCGTTGCCGAATCGCTGAAGAACGTCATTGAAAGCGACCTGTACTCCGGAGATAAGTCCCCGGTGAAGCTTTCCATCGTGCAGAAGGCACAGGTCCCGACGTCTAAGTCTTCGCCGAAGACTGCCCTGTATTTGGCTGTCGGTGTGGTGCTCGGCATCATCATCGGCGTGTTCGCCGCACTCATCAAGGACCTCCTCAACACCAAGGTTGAAGAGACTTCCGACGTGCGCGGCATCGTCCGAGCATCCTCCCTTGGCTCCGTTCCGATGGACGCTTCGCTTGATGATAGGCGTCCGGTGCTGGTGAGCCAGCCTAACGGCGCTATTGCCGAGGAATTCCGTCGTATCCATACGAATATCGATTTCCTGCAGACCGACCGCACCGAAGGTGTGGGCCAGCTGCTTGTCATCACGTCTGCGCAGCCGTCCGAAGGCAAGACCACCATGGCTATCAACACTGCGGTGGCCCTTGCTGAAGATGGTGCGAAAGTACTGCTTATCGACGCTGATCTTCGCCACCCGTCTGTCGCCCATCATTTGGGTATTGAAGGTGCCGCCGGTCTGGCGCACGTGCTGTCTGGGCAGATGGGTCCGAAGGACGTGGTGCAGAGCTACTGGAAGGCGAACCTGCACATTCTGCCTGGCGGCAAGAGGCCGGCGAACGCTGGCGTGCTGCTGGGCTCCGAAACCATGAAGCTCATGGTGGAGCAGGCGCTCACCCAATACGATTACGTGATTATTGATACCGCCCCGTTGACGGTGTCCAACGATGGCGCGGTATTCGGCCGTTGGGCCAAAGGCCTTCTGCTGGTGGTCAGCCGCAACGTGTGCGAGAAGAAGTCCCTGCAGGAGGCGTCCGACGCGCTCGCCACCGCGCAGGTGCCGGTGCTTGGCTTCATCTTCAACCGTGCAGATCCGAAGAAGGTCAACTCCCACTCCAACTATTACTACTACTATGAAGATGGTGCTCCGCGTAGCAGCCATCGTGCAAACGGCAAGAAGAAGAGGGTCTGACGTTTTCCTTCTTCACGGAATGAGGGGTGTATGGCAACTGAGAACGATGATTCCCAGTCTATGAACGGTATTCTGTCCAACATATCTCGGGATGTGGTGGACACCAGCTGGGATATTCCTCCGCTGACCTTCCCCAAATTGCAGCCTACCGATTCGGAAGAGGCCGATGGTGCGGATGAGACTTCGCTTGCTGAGCCCCGCACCATCGCTTCCTCCGTACCTGCGCAAACGGAACAGCCGGTTTCGGCTGCGCCAACAATCGCGGATATACCCAGTATGCCGCTCGACACCATCGATTTCGATGATGCGGTTGCACCAGCCGATGCCGAGGAAACCGCCACTCTGCCACCCCTCGTCTCTTCGACAGATGAACAGGACGCCGAAGCGACTCAGGCCTTTGATGCATCAGATGGCATAACCGACCTAGAGGAACTTGCCGCGGAAGATCCGGAACACGATCCGCTGAAAACCATTCCGGCCGCACCGAAAGAGCCGTCTGCGGACAAGCGAAAGATTATTGCCATTGTCGCTGCGATTGCGGCAGTGGCGGTTGCTGTCGCCGGCGTCATCGTGGTACGCAATCGTATCAATTCGAAAGAACAGCGTGCGGCAGTGGCGGTATGCGAGAAGGTGAAATCCAAATACTCCAAAGCCAACGAAAAACTGCAAAACGCCATCGAACAGGCGACCAGTCTGCAGGGCACTGCGGCAAACCAGGTGGCGGATGCCGCCACAATCGACCAACTCACTCAGGCCGTGACCAAGGCGCAAAACCTCAAGACGGTCGGCGGATGTTCGGTGTCGCTGTCCGAAACCACACTGCGTGCGCACGCCCGTAGTATGAGCAAGCAGATCAGCAATATCAAAGAACAGACCAAGGCCGTTACCGCAGCAGCCACAGCTGTGGCCGCCAGCAAGCGAGCTTTGGAAGTGAATAAGACGACTGCCGCATTGCAGAAGGCCATTGCCGACGCAAAGACGTTGCTTGACGGTTCTGCAGGCCAGGTTGCGGACGAGTCGACACGTGACGCGCTTGCCAAGGCGATTGACGCTGCCCAGAAACTCCTCGATGGCAAAAGCACCGATGTTGCGGCCATGCAGAACGCTTCGAAGGTGATTTCCTCGACTTCTGACGGCGTGAACAAGTCTGTGGCGGAGCAAACTGCTGCTAATGCCCAGTCGAATACCAATTCAAACACTAATTCGAATACCGGTAACGGCACTACGAACCGACGCTACACGTATACGTGGCAATTTGGTCCGGGCTCTGGAAACGGTGTGAACGGTGGTGGTTCGAGCGGCGGTAACGGCGGTTCGAACGGCGGCGGTAACGGCGGTTCTAACGACGATAATGGCGGTTCGAACGGCGACGGTAATGGCGGTTCGAACGGCGACGGTAACGGCGGTTCGAACGGCGACGGCAACGGTGGTTCGAACGGCGACGGCAACGGTGGTTCGAACGGCAACGGTAACGGCGGTTCAGATACAGGTACTGCTGGCGAATAAGCCATACCGGAGAAGGATTTGGATATAGCGAATGGTACCCCCATAGGTCCCTCTTAATTTCTGGGGGGGGGCTGTGGTAAATTGTTTGCCGTATGCAGCTGAAGGGGAGAGAGATACATGCAAGGCGTGAATACCGGTGAATCCGGCGCACCAAACGGCGAGCAAGGTATGAGGACTCAAGAGATTCATATCGTCTCGTCCAATGCGCATCGACAGGCATACGCGTCCATGCAGAATCAGCGTCTGCAAAAGCAGTTCGAGCCGATGACTTTTTCCAATACCCCGTTTCCTGCGGAAAAGGAAGGACATAGGCGTGGCAAGGCTGAATCGACTACCCGGTGGCGTTTCGCCTTCGTCGCCAGCCTGATCGCCATCGATTTGGCAGTGATGCTGCTTTCGTTGACCGTCAGCCTTGTAATCAACGGTGCTGCTTTCGATGCCATCGGCGATGTGATGCCGTTTTGGCTTTTCCTCATTCTGTTCAGCCTGATTTGGTTGCTGTGCTTGGCATTCGCGGGCACATACCACCGCCATGTTATGGCGGACGGCTATGAGCTGTATGCCAAAATCATCAATGCGTCGTTGCTGACCATCATCTCATACTGCAGCCTTGCATTTATTTTCAAACTTGCATTGCCCCGTACTGCGTTGATTATCGCGCCAGTCATCGCCTTCTTCTTGGATATCATCGCACGTTGGCAGATGCGTCAAGCGTTGCATCGTCACCGCAGCAAAGGCTCCTGCAAGTACAGAACGGTGGTCATCGGATCTTCCGATGGCATCAACAAAGCCTTGCAGACCATGCGCAACTGCATGAATTGGGGGTACGAACCAGTTGCTGTATGCCCAATTGAAGCGGATCCAGCTTCAAAAGACGCTTATGTGGTTACCTCATACACACCGGATGCCAATATCGAAGGCTCCAGCAAACTCAAGGTGATTCCTTTCAACTCGGCATTCCCACGTATTTGCGAAAGCCTCGGTGTACAGGAAGTCTATGTGGCTGACGTGCTTTCGCGTGATTCCGAAATGCTGCATGGTCTTTCTCTTGCGGTGGAGTCGCTGGGTATGGAACTTGCATTGGCGGTCTCCCTGGCGGATGTGAGCGGCCACCGTTTGTATCTGCGAAACACCACGGAGCAGCCGGTTCTGTTGGCTTCCCTGCCGCAGTACACGGGAGCTGCGAACGTAATCAAGCGTTTGCTGGACATCATCGGCTCACTGTGCGCGCTGATTATTTCCTCTCCGATTCTTCTCGGCGTCGCCATCGCCATCAAGCTTGATGATGGCGGTCCGGTGTTCTTCTCTCAGACCCGTATCGGACTGCACGGCAAGCCGTTCAAAATGTATAAATTCCGTTCCATGGTCACCAATGCTGAGGAGCTGAAGAAGAAACTCGCTGAGGAAACCGGGCAGCAAGACCGGTTCATCTTCAAAATGAAAGATGATCCGCGTATCACCAAGGTAGGTCACTTCATCCGTAAGACTTCTTTGGATGAGTTCCCGCAGTTCTACAACGTGCTCAAGGGCGATATGTCTCTGGTCGGTCCGCGCCCGGCATTGCCGGAAGAAGTGGCCCGCTATGGTTCCCTATATTCCGCCCGACTGCTGGTCAAGCCGGGCATCACCGGTCCGTGGCAGGTGTCCGGCCGGTCGGATCTTTCACAGGAGCAAAGCGAATATTTGGACGTCTCCTACATTGAGAATTGGTCCATCGCTGGAGATCTTGCGATTCTTGCCAAAACCGTGATGGTAATCTTCACTGGCCGTGGATCGTACTGAGCCAATAAGTGGGTTTTCTGTGATTTTCCCTCTGTTCTTGTGATGGAACAGAGGGAAATTTCATTTGGCGGCCGAAAAAAGGGGTGCCATGTGGCACAATAATGCGCTGGAATAGTCAAATTGAGTGCTTAATGATTTGAGGAGCAAAGCATGGGGCAACATGCTCAAGCAATACGGGAAAAACATACGGCACGGAACGTGACGCTTATTGTACTTGCGGTGCTGATCGTGCTACTCGCCATTGCCGCAGCGTTCGGTATGCAACTGTATAAGCAGGCAAAAAGCGTCAAGGCGCACGAATCGCAAGCCATATCCTCACTATCCGCAATCAATGACCCTGCAAAGCTCAAGGATGCCGCCGCGTCGCAGGCGTCCATCGCGCAGGCTCAGCAGCAGACGGCGCAGGCCAAGCAGATTGCGCACGGTTCACTATGGAACGTGGCCGCGAAAATGCCGTTCGTCGGCAGTGACATCGCCACTGTGCAAGGCATGACGGAAGTCGTGGACAATCTTGCACAGCAGACGCTGCCATCGTTGACCACTGCGGTGCAACAGCTTGCCGATGCCAATCTTTCCGGTGCGGAAGGGCAACTCAATCTGCAGCCAATCGCCGATGCGCAAGGCAACTTCGACAAGCTCAACCAGCAGGTGCAGCAGCAGAACAAGCAGTATAACAGTCTTGCCGAGCCGAAAATCGGCATGGTGAAGAAAGCCTATCAGCAGGGCAAAGACCAGCTTGACAACATCGCCGATCTGGTCGGGCAGGTCAGCAACGCCACTCACATGCTGCCTTCCTTCCTCGGCCAGAACGGTGCCCGCACATACTTGCTGGCGGCACAGACCACATCCGAAACACGTTCCGGCGGCGGCTTGGTTGGCTCTCTTGGCACCATGACTGCGGATCATGGCAAAATCGCGGTGGGGGACTTCCACCCGAATGGTGAGTTCGTCAATGGCAACAACGGCACCGCTGAGGAACATGCGGTATTCAACAGGCCGTTAGGTTTCTCCTTCGACGTGCGAGATACCTTCGCGGTGCCGGATGTTTCCCGCAACGCGGAAATGCTCAACGCTTCATGGCAGCGTTCGCAATATGCCTGCAACATCGACGGTTTGATTTCCGTGGATCCGGTGTTCATCCAGAAAATGGTGGAGATCAACGGACCAGTCACCTTGTCCAACGGCACTGTGCTTACCGGCGAGAACACCGCCGAATACATGCTCAACACCATCTACAAGGACGTTCCTGTGGCACAGCAGGACGAATACTTCGAGTACATTGCCAAAACGGTGATGGATGGCGCTTTTGGCAACATGACTGTGGACAAGATGATGAAGGTGGCGCAAAGCATCGGTGATTTGGCCGAGAACCGCCACTTCTACGCCTACACGTTCCACGAAGACGAAGCGAAGTACTTCCAAGGTGCTGGACTCGCCAAGAATGCGCCTGAGAGCGAGACCAATCCGGAAACGGGCATTTACATCAGCGAGCAGAATCCTTCGAAGATGGGTTGGTATATCGACCGTACCAGCGAAGTGACCAAGACAGGGGACAAGACCTACCACGTGAAGTACACGCTGACCAACCGTATGACTTCCACGGAAATGGCTACCTGCACGAGTTACATTCTCGGTGGTGAGCAGAAGGGCGTTGGTGGCGTGCCCGTGGCGCCGAGTGGCACATCCGCGCAGCGTGTGCTGATTTACGCGCCTGCAGGTGGTTCGATTGGATCAATCGCCGTGACCGGTGATGTGCGTGACCGTAGCAATGCCACCATGGACGGCAAGCCATTGAACTCCAGTATGGCGTACATCGCACCTGGCAAGAGCGTGACGTACGAGTTCGACGTGACCGTGTCTGACAAGGCCACGGCTGATATGAAGCTCGATCAGACGCCGTGCGGCAAAATGACCAATGATGTGAAATACAACTATTGAAATATGGCGCGGTAATTCTCGACATTATTGGTGCATGATTTCCTTGAGTTCATCTCAATGAAAACTTGTTCAATGAAGTCTATGAATTATTGCTATATTCTTGGAAATACAGGGGGTATTTCTGCTGGAAAGCGGAGATACCCCCTATTTTATTAGTGAAAAAAAGGTGTATTTATGCGAATTGTTGTATTATATTGCATGTAATTAATATCCTATATTTTCAAAGGGGGTTGGCATGTCTGTTCTTAACGGATTTGAAGCAGTGGGAGAAAAGACCACCACCAATAAGATGACCATGACGGTCATGGAATCATCCGTTCGCTTTTCCAAAGGCGTGACCGAAGCGCTCGGATGCCCGGCATACGTGAAATTGCTGGTGAATGACAAGCAGAAGAAGATCGCAGTCCAGGCATGCGACGCCAAAGACGAGAACGCCATCAAGTTCTGCAAGACCAAGCGAAGCAAGGCCGATGGCGTCGACTCTGACGCTGCAGGAAAGGCTTCTTCCGTGACCGTGCGTACCACCGATGTGCTGGTAGCGGTGCAGAAGTATTTCACTTTCCCGCCGGTCGCAGACGACCAGATCGCCTATTTCGCCATGGATGGCGAGTCCTACCCGGATGAGAAGGTTGTCATTTTTGCTGTGGCCGATGCCTCAAAGGGTGTATCCGGCAAGCGCGGTCCCCGCAAAGGTTCGCATCATACGGCCAAAGATGGCGAGTAAGTGAACAATATTCCGCTCAGCTTGAAAAATCGCATATAGTACAGTTCTCTTGATGTGAGTGCTGTACTATATGCAGTATCTTGATAGGCTGTGCGAATCGTCCATAAACGCTAATAATGAGTACGTATGCATCCAGCCCAAAAATCCTGAAAAAGGGAGCTTGGAATGAATGTGGCAGGTAGTGGGCGTGTAGGATCTTCGTTCAGTATTCGAGTCGCTCAAAATAACGTGCTTGGTTGGCGATGGACGGTGGAAAAAGAGCATGACGGCTTTTTCGAGCCCGTTGCGTCTGGCCGTTCGCTCACGCGTAAGATGGCCAAAAGGGCCGCGATAAAAGCGATGAATGAATTGCGTGCATAAACAACCGTAACGCCATGAATGGCCTGCATCTTTCCATATGAAATATAAAAAGGTGTATAAGACAGGAGAGGCTCCGCACAATGTGTGTGGAGCCTCTCCTGTCTGAAAAACTAAACTCAGTAGCAGTGGTTGGCGAGCCAGTAGGTGTAGGCGCCCTGGATGGAGCCGTAGCGCTGTGCGCAGTAGCCCCAGAACCACTTAAGCTGGGTCTGGTAGTTGGTGGCCCAATCGGCACCAGCGCTCACCATCTTCGAACCGGGCAGCGCCTGCGGCAGACCGTACGCGCCGGAGCTTGGGTTCGTGGCTGCGACATTCCAACCGGACTCATGAGAAATGATGTACACGGTGGCGGTGAAATCGGCCTCGGAATAGCCGCTGGACAGCAGATAATCGTGAGCCCACTGCTGCATTTCGCCAGCCGGCACGGTGGTGCCGATCGACGCTGCGGCCGCGGACGGCGTGGACGAGGAGCCGGTGCCGACGAGGATCACCTTGTCGGTCGGAGCCTTCTTCACGAAAGAGCTGATCATATTGGAAGACATGACCTTGCCGCCGGACTTGGTGACGAGGTTCGTGGTCTCCATAACACCGTTCGCGCCTTCGGTCTCGACCTTCTCCTGGCCCTTCGGCAGGCTGGAGGTCTCCTTCTTGACCGTGTTGAATGCGATATCCGTATCAGACACCTCAACGGCAGCGCCGGCACGTTCGATCTTGATGACGGTGTTCTCGTTCACCTTCGTATCCAAAGACGGGGAAACGGTGTCTTCCGTATCAAGGGTGATGTCGCCCGCGTCAAGCACGGACTTCACGTCGGTGAAATGCATGCCGGGAACCACGCGGGTCTTGCCGTTGATCTTCACGGTGACGTACGAAGTATCTCCGGAAAGCGCCTCACGGGCGTTGCCACGGGAGGCTTCGATGCTGTCGGTGACGGAATACGCGGTGACCTGCTTGGCAGGAGACTTCTCCGCGGTGGCGTACAGATTATGCGACACGATGCCGCCAGTGGCCAACAGCCCCACTGCCGCAACCGTTGCGACAATCTTCACCATCTGAGATTTGCCTGGCAAGGCAAACGTAGTTGGTTGGGCATGTTTCTTATGGCTAGCCATTCTGCTCCTACATCGGGTACAATTCCTCGGCGGATTCCGTGCCTAGGGCACGGCGCACAACCGCTAGGGTTCCGCCGGAATGCGCGCAACTGCATATAGTCTACCGCACCCCAAGGAACTTGAAGATAACGTATGCAACGCGCAGGCGACGGGCCGAATCATCGTTCCGACTGACTACTTGGCGTTTTCACTTTGGCGTCTCCGCTGGAAGCGGTGTCCCCATCGGAAGCGGCCGCATCCATATCCAACGCCTTGGCCTGGCTGATCAGATCATCCAAATCGGAAGCGCGCAACGCGCCGGCCTGCTGGAAGATGATCTGCTGCTTCTTGACGACCATCAGCGTCGGCACTGCCTGAACCTTGGCCGCGGCGGCCAGATCGGGATTCTGATCGATATCCACCTTCGCGAAATAGACGTCCGGATTCGCCTCGCTTGCCTTCTCGAACGTTGGGCCGAATGCACGGCACGGACCGCACCACGTGGCCCAGAAATCCACGAACACCAGATCATTGGATTCGACGACCTGGTTGAAATCCTGCGAAGTGACTGCATGCGTTGCCATATGCGTTCCCCATTTCCCGGCTTACGCTATAAGCCGATTTCAAAAAACAATATCGTGCAATGCTGCGCAATATTGCGAAAGCCCGTTTGCGAAAAGTATATAGCCGCACGCCACGCAAACACACTGCCGCACCCGATTGCGCTATGGGAAGAATCGGAAGCACGTGACATTCACATGCCGTGCGTGATAATGGAATCATGCCAGTGATGAATGATGAAGTGCCCGACGAGGGCGATTTCGACGCCAACCGCCATCGCGGGGAATTCGACGACATTACGCCGGAGGATTTCATCCGCGGAATGGGCAACCCTCCGGGATGGCTCCCATCGGACGAAATCAACCGCATGCGCCACGAAATACCGATTCCGTACGTCGTGGTCGTGCCGGTGCGCACCGACGATCTCGGCAGGGTGGCGCAAATCGGCTCGCTGCTGCGCGTCACTGACGACGGCGGTATCGAACGCACATTGATCGCCGGACGTGTGCTCTATCACGAATCGTTGCGTGAAGCGGTGGCGCGCAACGTCGCAAAAGATTTGGGCGATATCGCCCTGCCGCAGCTGCCGATCAGCCTGCAGCCGTTCACTGTGGCCGAATTCTTCCCGACACCCGGCCTATCCGACTATTACGATCCACGCCAACATGCGATCGCGCTGTGCTACGTGGTGCCGATCGCCGGCGATTGCAAGCCGCAGGACGAGACGCTCGATGTGGAATGGGTCGACCCGTCCGGAGACATGCTCGACACCTTCGTCGGGCAGATGGCCAATGGTTACGGCACCATCGTGCGGCAGGCGCTCGCATGGACCGGCAAGTAGGACAAGCCGCGCAAGCGGGGCAAAAGCCAAGCAAACTAGGCGAACAGGCAGATAGGGGAGGATTAGAAAAATATGACGATTGAACTGAACAACAACATATATACGGACGGCGGCAACGATACCGAAACCACGCCGGTGGTGCTCGTGCACGGCTTCCCGGTGGACCACCGCATGTGGGACGAGTGCGCGACGGCTTTACGCGACCAAGCTGTGAAACAAGGCGTGAAACCATTTGCGATCTGGGCTCCGGACATGCCCGGCGCCGGCGAAGGGCCGATTCCGTCCGACGAAGACAGCGGCGGCAAGGACGCCGACGGCGCGTTCCCATACGGACTGGACCGCATGGCGGACGCGTACGTGGACCTGCTGCACGCCGCCGGCTACAGCAAAGCCATCTGGGTGGGCCTGTCGATGGGCGGCTACCTGATTCTCGACATCCAACGCCTGCATCCGGAAGCGGTGGCGGCGCTCGCCCTGTGCGACACGAAAGCCGACGCCGACTCCACCGACATGCGATTGAAGCGCGTCGCAATCGCCACCGACTGCGAAACGACCGGCACACACGAGCCGGTCATGGGATTCGCCGTGCCGTCGGAAGCCGACTCCACCGTGAAACAGTCGGACGCCTACTGCAGGCAGTTCGAAACGTGGATCAACGAACAGCCCGCCGACGGCATCGCCTGGCGCGAACGCATGGTCGCTGGCCGTTCCGACCTGAATGACGTGCTGCCGAACATCAACGTGCCAGTCGCAGTAATCTGCGGCGACAAGGACCCGTCCAGCCCGCCGGCAGTGATGAAGCCGGTCGCCGACGCGATGACGAAAACCGACGTGACGATGACGGTGATCGACGACTGCGGCCACTTCAGCGCGTACGAACACCCCGACCAGGTGGCCGCCGCGTTGCTGGAACTGGTGAAGCGAGTCGGCTGAGCCGGCTGCGACGATTATCTGTGGCAGACCATCCGGCGTATCGACAAGATATAGAGAAAATATATAAAACGTATATACGAAATATGTGCTACGTATGTATAACGAATATATTCCGTATATAACACGCATGAAAGAGGCAACACAACCATGAGCGTGTTCTCGCCACTGGCATTGACGCAGACCCTGCCGTTCCTGCCACTCGCCCAAGGAGACATCGACTACGAAGTGGCACGACGCGGCGAACCCGACCTGTTCGCCAAAGTCCTGGCGGAACCGGCAACGAAAGTCATCCTCGTCAAAGACGGCAAAGTGGCCGTGCCGCACGGCCAAGGCGCCATCGCCGACTACGCCAACGTGAAAATGCGCCTCGCCCAACTGCCGGGCGCGTACGTTGCCGCGGAACTCGAATCGCACCCATCGGCGCTCGCCATATTCCTCGGCTCGTACGGCGGACGATTGGGCGAGCACGTCGTCGCCGTGGACGTGACGCACGTCCAGCCGAACGATACGACGATTACGGCTGCGACGGCTCGCAGCGGGGGAGCGGACGACGCGTTCGCCGAAGTGCCGGCGCACGAATCGCAGGAAAACGCGAAATCGCTGCTGGAAAGCGCGGCAACCCGATTCGACTGGGTGGACCTGCGCGGATTCGCACCCCACGCCAGCGCACGCGAAGCCGGACAGGCAACCTCCGCTATTTCGCTCAGCATGTGGCACGCCCGGCAGCGTCACTGCCCGACGTGCGGCGCGCCCGTCGAACCAGCGCTCGGCGGCTGGGCTCAGCACTGCACAAACGATGAGGATGGCAATCGTTTGCTGTTCCCCCGAATCGAGCCAGCGGTGATCACCGCGATCGTTGACCATGATGACCGTCTGCTGCTGCAGCACAACAGCGCATGGCGCAACAACGGCCTGTACTCGGTTTCGGCCGGATTCGTGGAGGCTGGCGAAAACCTGGAGCACGCATGCCGGCGCGAAGCCAAAGAGGAAGTCGGCATCGAAATAGGCGAACTCAAATACCTCGGCTCCCAGCCGTGGCCGTTCCCCTCGTCTCTCATGATGGCGTTCAAAGGCGTGGCGGTCACCACCGACGTGCACGTGGACGGCGAGGAAACGTTGCAGGCGCGTTGGGTCACACGCGACGAATACATGAGCGAACTGGTTTCGGGACGTATGGAGGCTCCGGGCAAAGCCACGATCGCACGCTACATGATTGAGGAATGGCTCGGCCACGACCTGCCGTGACAAGACCTGCCATTAAAAGGTGGTATCGGCTGAGCCTGTCTTCGGGGCGGTTGCCGGGGGAGCTTGTTTAGGTATTCGTTTGGGCACTCGTCTGCGTATCATGCTGCATGGTATGTACCGTTAAGAGAGTGAATGAGGAAACCACATACATGTCTGATAGAAGTGGGCAGAGCGATACGGACAACAGCTTCGCCGGCATCTCGTTTGAAGGGGTGAATGCCGTGCCGCCGCAGTCTGGTGAGAACGGCGATACGATCAATCTTGCCGACGTGGCCGATGTGTCCGAACAGGATGACGTGTCCAACGCCGCCACCGAGACCATGCCGCCGTTGAATTTCGCATCGGACCAGACCCAGCCGTTCCAGTCATTCCCGACGGCTGGTGCCGCCGAAACCACGCCTGCCGGAGCTGTCCCCAACGGAGCTGTTCCCACTGGTGCCATTCCTACCGGTGACATGCCCTCATCCACGCCCGCTCCCGCCATTCCCGTGCTCACCATGCCGGTCGAAGGAGAAGCCGTCGTGGCCAAGAAACGCAAACTGCCACTGATTATCACCGGAATCGTGCTCGCCGTACTGGTGGTCGCCGCGATCGCCGGCTTCTTCACCGCACGCTGGTACTTCCAAGACAAGGCCGCGCCGGGCGTGACCTTCGGCGGAACCAGCGTGGCCGGACAGACCGCCGACCAGCTGAAAAACACGGTGACGGCCGCCGTGAAGAACACCACCGTGAACATCAAGGACGGCAACGGCAACAGCGCTTCCGGCAGCCTGAGCGACCTCGGCGTGAGCTACAACGTCGACAAGACGGTCACGGAACTGCTCGCCGCTAAGCACCAGACCAACGGCGCACTCGAATACATCAACGAAGTCAACCCGTTCGTCAAGAAGAACGTGCCGCTGAACGCCAAATCCAACAAGCTGGCCCTCAGAACGTTCGTCACCGACAAATTCGTGCAGGACACCGACCGCGCGGTACCGTCCACCGCATCGTACGATGTCAACGCGCATGCCTTCGTCGCAGTGGAAGGCCGCGGCGGCAGGTCCCCGAAGGTGGACAACGTGATCGACACGGTCGCCAAAGCCATCGCGAACCCGGGGCACAGCGGCAGCGTGACGATTACGTACGAAACCATCGACGTGCCGGTCGCACTGCCTGAAGCCCAAAACGTGGCCGACCAGGCAAACGCGCGACTGAATGCGCCAATTGTGCTGGACAACGGACAAGGCAAGACCTTCCAGATTCCAGCCGAAGTCGTGGCCTCATGGCTGAAAACCGACGCCGACCTCGAACACGGCACGCTTTCGCTGTCCTACGATGACAACGCCATCACCAACTACGTGCAGCAGCAGGTCCCAGCCCAGCTCAACCAGGACGCGGTCGACCAGGAAGACGCCGTCGACAACAGCGGCAAAGTGCTGGCCACCATCGTCAAAGGCGTGAACGGCGTGAAGGTCAAGAACATGGAGGCGCTCGCACCGAAGATCGGCGAAGCGCTCAAAAACGGCCAAGGCGCCACCATTCCGGTGGACGGTGATGTGCAGAACTTCAAAACCGTGCAGAAGAAGAGCGAATACCGCATCGTGGTGGACCGCACCGCGCAAACTGCCACCGTGTATCATAACGACGAGGCCGTCAAGACCTTCCCGGTGTGCACGGGCACCACCGGCAAGCACGAAACCGACCTGGGCACCTTCTACATCTACCTCAAGTATCAGATCCAGGACATGACTGGCCTGAACGACGACGGCTCGCGCTACCTGTCCAAGGGTGTGAAGTGGGTAAGCTACTTCTACGGCGGCGAAGGCTTCCACACGGCAAGCTGGAACAATTACGGCATCGCCCACGGCGACCCGGCGCACTACGGCTCCCACGGCTGCGTGAACATGTACGAAGCCGATTCCAAGTGGATCTACGACAACTGTCCGGAAGGCACCATCGTGCAGGTAGTCGGCGCCATGCCATCCGGACCGGTACGCTGACCCGTTACGCGTGGCGCGGGTGCGCGGCGTTCGCATACGCCGTACAATGGGCGGCATGAGCGAAGCAAACGATAGCAAAGTGAACCTCGACGTGCCCGAGCACCTCGAATACTCCGACGAGCACGTGTGGGTGGATTCCTCCGTTGAACCCGCCATGGTGGGCGTTACCGAATACGCCACCGAACAGTTCGGCGAACTCGTGTACATCGATTTGCCTGAAGTCGGTACGCAGGTCGAAGCTGGCGACGAAGTGGCGGAATTCGAATCCTCCAAGGCGGTCACCGCGCTGGTCTCGCCGGTGGCTGGCACCATCCGCTACGTCAACAACGAGGCTGCGGACGATCCGAGCATTGTGACGGACGATCCGTACGGCGAGGGCTGGATTTTCAAGATCGAGCTTGAGGATGACGAGCCTGACCTGCTTAGCGCTGACGAGTATGCCAAGATTGTGGCTGACTGAATAGCACGGACGCCTAGTTTTAATTACGGCTGCGGCCGGCGGGTGCGATGCGCGGCACACTCAAGGCCGTTCGGCCGGGCTTACGGTCGCGCATCGCACCCGCCGGCCGCAGCCTTTTTATGGGAAGTGCCTTGCGGGGCCCTGAAAGTTCCCTGATTTTCTCGGTGGCGTTACTGTTTGTTCGAACGCGACCCCTATAGTGGGCATATGAGTGAAATTCAGCCGTTGCCGCAGTTCCCGCCGCAGCACGACCAGCAGCGCGAACAGCAGCGTATGGGGGAGCGGATGGACGATTCTTGCGATGACATGCCCACCGTGCCGATTCCGGCACGCAAGGTGGTCACCACCTTCGACGCGGCCTCCAGACATGAGCGTCTTGAAGTCAAACCGCCGCTGACCAGGCTGTTCCGCCGCACGATCACCAAAGCATTCAGTGTCTGGCTGAAATTCTCGACCGCATTGGTGCGGTCGCTCGACTGGTATCCACGTGTCGAACCCTACGTCGGCTATGGCACCGAACACTACTCCCGACTGATTTGCCGTACCGTATACGGCCCGTTCAAACGGCAGGCCGGCCGCCTGATTCGCGGCATCCGTGGCATGCTGATGGTGCCGTCCCCGCATACCAAAGTGCGGATCGCCATCGATGACGTGCCCATCGAAACAGTGCAGGTGGGTGCGTCGGAAGTATACGACGCGATCGACAGCAATCCTGATATTTCCAGCGAATTCGCGGCATCCGACGATGCCGGCTACCTCGACCTCGTGGCCGAGCATTCGCTCGAACCGGGCATCCACAACGTCTCGTACAAAGTGCGCAGCCGCAAGCCGGTCAACGCCAATCTTTTCACCATTCCCAGCGGCACCAAAGTGGGCGTGATCTCCGACGTGGACGACACCATCATGGTCACGCAGGCGCCGCGTCTGATGAAGGCCGCCTACAATCTGCTGCTGCTTAATCCGCGCAAAAAAGTGCCGGTGGCCAGCATGAACCTGCTGTTCAACCGCATCGCGGACATGTTCCCGGACGCGCCGTTCTTCTACCTGTCCACTTCGCCATGGAATGTGGAAAGCTCGATCCGCCATTTCATTACGAACCACGGTTTTCCGGAAGGGCCGCTGCTGCTGCGCGACCTTGACCCGAGGCCGAAAACCTTCATTCCGTCGGGCGTGCAGCACAAGCTTGAATACGCCGAGCAGCTGATGGCGGATTTTCCCGATATGAAGTTCATTCTGATCGGCGACGACGGGCAGAAGGATCCGACCACATACGCCACGATCGCACGCCGCTACCCGGGGCGTGTGCTGGCGATCGGCATCCGGCAGCTGTCACCGCGCGAAGTGACCGGCAATTTCGGTTCCGTCGCCGGGCGCGTGGCCACGCAGCCGATGCCGGTCACCGACGTGCCGGTATTCACGGGAACGACCGGATCGAACATCATGAAAACCATGCTGCCGTTCCTGAAACAACAGATGGGCGTCTGACTTTTTCGTACGCCCAGAGCAGGGGTTGCGTGCCGCGTGGGATTGGGAATGCAATGCCGGTATAATCGCGTGCATGACTGATTTTCGGGGTGAACAGGGCGCAACGGGCGCGCGAGAAAGCGACGAAAGCGTGCAAGACAAATGCGGGATGCCGATCGCGAAGCGTGTGCCGAAGGAGCGCGTATTCCACGGCGACACCTTCATCGACGAGTACGAATGGCTGCGCGACAAGGAATCGCATGACGTGCAGGATTACGTCGCCGCGCAGAACCGGTATTGCGAGCAGCGCATGGAACCGTTGAAAACCCTACGCTCCACACTGTTCGACGAGCTCAAGTCGCACGTTCAGGAAAACGACATGTCCGTGCCGACACGCATGGATGGCTACTGGTATTTCGTACGCACCCAGGAGGGCCAGCAGTATGCGGTGCAATGCCGTGTGCCGATTCGAAGCGCAGACGATTGGGATCCGCCAACCATTGAAATCGGCGTGCCTATCGACGGCGAACAAGTGGTGTTCGACACCAATGCCGAAGCGCAAGGCCATGATTTCTTCCGTATCGGCGGCATGGATATTTCCAAAGACGGACGTTGGATGCTGTACGGCACCGACACCAGCGGCGACGAACGTTACGATTTCCGCATCCGCAGCTTGGAAACCGGCAAGGAACTGCCGGAAGTGTTCAAGGGCATCGGTGGCGCCTGCTTCACACCGGACGCGCAATGGGTGTTCTATGTGAAGCTCGACGACGCGTGGCGTCCATACGCGGTGATGAGGCACCGCGTCGGCACCCCCGTCACCGACGATGTGGAAGTGTATCACGAACAGGACGAACGATTCTGGGTGGGCATCGGCCTGTCGTTCGACGAACGCAATCTGGTGATCGGCACCGGATCGAAAACCACTACCGAAGTGCTGCTGCTTTCCACCGACGATCCGGAAGGTGAATTCCGCGCGTTCATTCCGCGCGAGCAGGACGTGGAATACGACGTGAGTTTCAGCCGTTTCGAAGGTGCCGGCGAACGCGGTGAGGATATTCCGCTCGCCGTGGTCTATCACAATGCGTTGAACCCGAATTTCGAAATCGATGTGATCGACATGCGCTCCCATGAGCCCCCGTACCGTTTGGGTGAGGGCGTGCGTGTGGCCGTCGGTTCGCCGTACGGATGCGAGTATGGCGACGAGGTCGAACCGGGCGCTTCTGGGATGCCGATCGGCACACCGTATTCCAATCCCTGCAATCCAGCCATTTTGCAGGGTGCGCATGGTCTTGGCATTGAGGGGATCTCGATTCACCGGCATTATGTGGCGCTGCAGTACCGGGCGGAAAGCCTGACGCATATTGCGGTGATGACGAAGGATGCCGCTGCGGAGGATTTTCTTGCGGGGCGTCCATGGAAGTTCACCGAGCTGGTTCCCCACGCGTTGGAAGACGATTGGGATGTCGACGAGTCGGTGGACGAGATCAACGAGGAACGTGCCGAAGTGTGGGGCGCGCTCGACCAATTGGCCGCCGCGCAAGGCGAGGGGTCGGCCGTGCATGGGGTTTCCCGCAAGGCGATGACCTCATCGGATGGCGCGACCGCCGATGCGATGCCGGGGGAGACCCGGCGCTTGTATTCGA
>OLPG01000203.1_pt1 | contig 63327 bp, 47 predicted proteins | sample 1672311 | NCBI WGS metagenome assembly OLPG01 (sample SAMEA3136670, study PRJEB25190) | human gut metagenome | biome: human gut; feature: human-associated habitat; material: faeces | place: Austria | collected 2013 | reverse complement strand
CATATGTTCCACTAAAATCATTTAAATATCCTTTATCTTCTCCATTAACTTTTATACCTGTTTGTATTTTATTATTATATCCTGCATAATACCATGTTCCATCAATATTATAATTTAAATCTATTGTTGCTTGTTTCTTTTGCCACACTGCATATAAAGTAATATCTTTTATATTTTTTATATTAGATTCATCTTCCGAAAGATCATATAATCCACCTGCTGAATATTCAGCTGATGTACTAGTTGATGATTTAGACCATCCAGTAAAGTTATATAAAGATCTAGTTGGTGTTTCTTTAGGTAAACTTGTACTTTCACCAAACACTTTATAAATTGAACTTGGTGCATTTTGCCCGCCATTTGCATTAAAATCAATTTTATATACTGGTCTATATTTATAATTTTCTATAACATTTTTTGCTGTACTACTTGGATTTGTAGTGCTAAAAGTTATATAAAATACTTTTTCATTTTCTTTATCATCGTCATAATTTTTATTACTAACTATAGTAAAATCACTATTTTTATATGTACAATTTTTATTAGCAGTAGTTCCATCTGTAGTGCAGTTATAATCACTTGAAGTATCCGAATATACAGGTTTAAAATTTGATATTTCTATATTAACTCCATCTGTACTAATGCTATTTTTTATAAATTTATATATTGTTTGACGTACATTTCCATAATTTGTTACTGTTACTTCATATGTGATTTTTGATGATGTATTTGGAAGTACAAATCCTGTTGTTGTACTATCAACATTATATTTAGGAGAATAGCTTTCTACTGCACCATTTTCTGCAGAATGTAATTTAATGTTAGTTATTCTTATATCTACATTTGGTCTAAACATTGCTTCAGATGTTATTGCTAATTTTGTTGCAAGTCCAGAATACGCAATTGTATTAAAAATAAATAAAGCTAAAAATGTTAAACCAATTAATAATTTTATTTTTCCTTTAAAAATTTTCTTCATATAGCACTACTCCTATTTAGTCTATTATTCAATTATAATTATATATTAAATTTATCATTTTGTCACCTAGTTTTAAGTAAATATATTAGAAAGGCTCACTTATTTTTTTTAATTATATTACTGTATAAAAATGCTGTGGATAACACATAAATTTTAGATAATAAAAACCTTATTTCTATATTTAAGAAATAAGGTTTACTCTTATTCAAATTCATCTCTTTTTACTATGTAATAATATAATGTATTACCATCAATTGTTTCAAATTTAGATGTATTATCGTCTATTTTAATATATACTATTGTCTTTTGTGTATTATCTCTTACATCTAATAATTCTCTAAATGTTTTAATTTGAATATTGTTTTCTTTATTTGAAGTTTCATGTTCTGCTTCAGTTATATATGCATCATATTGTCTTAATATTTTATTAATATATTTATCATAGTTACTTGTTTGTTTTGATAGTTCCACTTTATCTTTAATAACTTTAGCCAAAAGTACTAAAGCAACTATTTCACATAATATTGCCATTATATAAAGAACATCATTAGTTACAGTATTAGACGTTTTGCCTTTAAAAATTCCATTTTTAATAGAAGGCTTATTTTTTGTAATATCAATTACTTGTTCTGACAATGGTATATCTAAATGCATTACAGTATTTCTAGATATATTATCCAATCCTTTATATTTACCAGTATAATTAATATAATAATTTATTCTTAAATTACATTTTGCACTTATTCCATATGTTTTTTTAAATTCATTAGTAATGTAATTATATTTCCCATAATCTATTTTAAAATTTTTAACTTCATTTATCGTTTTAGAATTTCCTGAATCTTTTTTGGTATCTTCAATAACATCTGTACTCTTATATATTACTTTATTTTTATTATCAGGATCAACAATAGTTATTATCGCTTCTGCTTTTGTTGATATATCATATAATAAATTATCTTCTAAATTATTAATATAACTAAATGTTACATCAACATAATCTATTATACTAGATATATATTGCATTCCTTCTTCAAGATATGAAGTATTATAATATGACGAATCATTTAAATATACTCTATAACTTGTTGCGACAGTTTCTTTATATTTTATACTTTGATATTTCTTTAGTTTATATGATCCATTAGATAATATTATCGAAATAATAACTAAAACAATAATTAAAATTGTATATATTATATTCTTTTTATTGTCTTTTTTCATATTCTTCTCCTATCTATTTAAATATAATATAAGAATATTATAAAGCACAACAAATAAATATTAGAACAAATATTTAGTTTTCCTTTTATTCTTTTTTATTGTATACCTTATATTATTTTATATACATAGCTTTATTTGAGCAGGTATTTGCGTGTGAATTTACCCAATTATTAATTAGATTGAATGTAATTAATTGTCATTGCTGATGCTGTTACTTTTATATCTTCAGTAGCAAGTGAATTATTATTATTTACAAGTTTAACAGTTATATCTTTTGATCCACCATTTGCAGCTAATGCTTGACCTGCTGAAATAGCTGATCCATCAGAATATTGTACAGTATATGCTAATCCTTTACAAAAGTTAGTTGAAGCTGTTGTTGCTGAACCAGTTGATGATGAAACGCATGTTAAAGTTGGTTTTGATACACTATTTACTTTTGCATTAATTGATCCATTATTTTTTACTTTAAATGTATAAGTAATTGTATCTCCTGGAGCCTTTAATGTTCCAAGATCACCAGATACTGTTGTACTACCTGTTTGAATTCCAAATTTACCTGATGATGGTAATGCTGCATATCCTGTTGCAACTCCTGCGCTCATATTATCAAATTTAATATTCCATGTAGCTGTTGCAACCTTTGCTGTACCACTAATTTTTAAATTTGACGATAAAGATGCATACGCTACTGATATTCCTACCAATCCTACTGCTAAAACACCTAGTAAAATGTTTTGCGTTTTATTATTCATATTTTTCCTTCTCCCTACAAATCTTTTTATTATAAATTAAGTTTAGTACTAAGTGTACTCCTTCACACTCCTCCTCTATAATAATTATAACACAATTTTTTTAATATAAGCAATAATATAAACAAATTAAAATAAATACGTAAAAACAATAACAAATGTCACTATATTTACGTATTTAATTTATTTCATAACAATATAAAATTTTATATTGAGTAGGTTTTTGTGTGGTTATTTTTTATAAATATATTTTAATATTGAACGTAATTAATTATCATTGGTGATGCTGTTACAGTTACATCTTCAGATGCAAGTGATGTTGCAGCACTACTATTAACTATTTTTAAAGTAATATTTTTAGAAGCTCCTGCGGTTAATGTATTTCCAACAGCTATAGTTTTTGGATTTTCACTTGTGTATTCAATTGTATATGTTAAATTAGCACAAACATTATTTGCAACTATTTGATTACCACCAGTATTAGCTGGAGCACAAGATAATTTTGGGGCTGTTATTGAGCTTATTTTTGCATTAATGCTTCCTGCATTTTTTACATTAAATGTATATGTTATCGTATCTCCTGGAGCTTTAAGTGTTCCTATACTTCCTGATACTGATGTACCTGATGCAGCAAGTTTACCAGTTGTTGGTAATGTTGCATATCCTGTTGCAGTTCCCGCATTCATTCCTTCAAAATGAACATCCCATGTAGCTGCTGCTACTTTAGCTGTACCATTAATTGTTAAATTTTGTGATAAAGATGCATATGCTACAGTTAATCCAATTAACCCTACAGCAAGTACACCTAGCACTATATTTTGTATCTTATTATTCATGCCTTTTCTCCTTTTCTTTATTATTAATTTTTTCCACACCCTCCTCTATTTTAGTTATATCATAATTTCAATTTATATTCAATAACTCATTACAAATATTTTTTTGTAATATAAAAACGTAAATATAACAATATATTTACGTTTACATATTTTCACTACGTAGGTTTGTGCTTTTTTATAAGTTATTATTTTTGAATATAATTAATTGTTGTTGGATTTGCAGTTACAGTAACTTCTTCAGAAGCTAAGTTTGTATTATTTGCTTTTGTTAAAGTTAATGTTACATTTTTTGTTGCTCCTGATGCCAATTCATCATTTTTTGTAATTGCTTTTCCATCAGTATATTTAATTGAATAAGTTAAATCATTACATACTGTTGATGCAACTGATGATGTTGCTGATGTACAGGATAAACCTCCTAATACAACAGAGTTTACTTTAGCATTAATTGATCCATTATTTTTAATATCAAATGTATATGTTAATGAATCTCCTGGAGCTTTAAGTGTTCCAATATTTCCTGAAATTGTTGTTCCTGATGCTGTTAGTGCATTAGATGTTGGAAAAGCTGCATAACCTGATTTTGATTTTTGTGTTAAATTTAAAAATTTAATATCCCATGTAGCAGCTGCTACTTTAGCTGTACCATTAATTGTTAAATTTTGTGATAAAGATGCATATGCTACAGTTAATCCGATTAACCCCACAGCAAGTACACCTAACACTATATTTTGTATTTTGTTATTCATATATTTTCTTCCTTTCTAACATTAAAATTATTATTATTTCCACATTCCTCCGCTATTATGATTATATCATAAATATTAAAATTATAATCAATAATACATCAAAAAAAGAGATAAAATTCATTATCTCTTAACTACTTTAAAAGTCTGTTCTTTTTGCTACATAATAATATAATGTATTATCATCTATTATTTCAAATTTTGATGTATCATCATCTAATTTTATATATACTATAGTTTTATTAACATTATTTCTTACATCTAGTAGTTCTGCGAATGTACTTATTTTAACACAATTATCTCTATTAGTAGTTTCATGTTCAGCCTCAGTTATATAAGAATCATATTGTTTTAAAACTTTATTAATAAATTTATCATAATTGCTAATTTTATTTCTTGCAGAAATTTCTTTAAAAATCATTTTTATTAATATAATAAAAGCTATTACTGCACAAATTACAGATAAAATATATAATATTATATTTGTTGTTGTATTAGATGATAAACCATTAAATGATTTAATATTAATTGCTGGTGCACTCTTAGTGATATTAATCATTTGTTCAGATAAAGGAATATCTAAATACATTACTGTATTTTTTGATATGTTATTTAATCCTTTATATTTACCAACATAATCAATATAGTAATTTATTCTTAAATTACATTTTGCACTAATACTATACTTTGTTTTAAATTCATTAGTAATTTTATTATATTTAGCATAATTAATTTTATAATTTTTAACTTCATTAATTGTATTTCCTGTATTAGAATCCTCTTTTAAATTATCTAATACTTCAGTACTTGTATATATTACTTTATTATTATCATCAGGATCAACAATTGTTACAACTGCTTCAGCTCTTGTCTTAGCATTATAACTTAGCGTATCAGCAAAATTTGTTATATAACTAAAAGTTACATCTACATAATCAATTATATTTGAAATATATTGCATACCCTCATCCAAATATGGTGTATTGTAATATGTATTATCTCCTAAATATACCTTATAGTTAGTTGCAATTGTTTCTTTATAACTAATGCTTTCATAGTTTTTTAGCTTATATGACTTATTTGCAAGTATTACTGAAATAAATACAAGTATGATAATTAAAAAAACAGATACAATATTTTTTTTCTTATTATTTTTCATACTAATTCTCCTATCTTAATGCTTCTCTTAACCAAATACTTGGTAAACCTATATATTTTATTCTAAATGATACAGTTCCAATAACATCTTTTTCTTTCGCAATGTTATTATCGACCTGATCATTATTATCACCTTTGGTTTTAAAATATACTTTACCATCTCTATTAATAACTTTATAAACTCTATGCGAAATTATTTTATTATCCCATCTAAATACAAGTATATCACCTTTTTTTATGTCTTTAACTTCTTTGGAATTAGTTCTTCTTGCTATAATTACATCTCCTCTATAAATATAGGTATTCATAGAATTAGATCCAATAACAAACATTTGATATTTTATAAATCCAGAATTTAACAAAACAATTAAAAGCAAAATGGAGGTAACTGTCAAAGATGCAACCCTACTATACTTACTTTTATTTGGTGAAGGCAAAATACTGATTGCAGGTCTAATTAAAATTAAACCAATAATAAGTGGGAGTGCAGTTTCAAGCACAGAATTTATATAAGGTCCAAAATTCGGTACAATTGGTACCATAAATATATATGTTTCCATTATTATTCTATATATAATACAATTGATAACATTACTTTTTGAACACAATATTGTTAAAAATATATTTCTAGATATACTTGTAAGTACTACAAGTCCTATATATTCATATACATCATCACTTACATTAAAGTTATATAAATAATATTTTGAAAATGAGTCATATAATATAAAAATTATACATGATAATACTATTATCATTTTATTATTATCAGATTTTGTTAGATAAATATATCTAATTAGTTCCATTAAAACAATATAAATAATTGTTGGAATTATATTATATATTACATTTGTAATACTAAAGGTATATATTGTTTTTGCAAAACCAGTAAATAATCCACTAATATATATGAATATGAAATAAAATAATAAACATATAATTACTGTTTTTAATATTTTTTTATATTTGTAGTCGTTTTTTATATCTAATTTAAATACGCTATAAAGAGCTATAAAACTAATAAATAGAAACAACACTTTTAAATCACTTTTAAAAACGGTTCCACTGAAAAAACCAGTAATTATTACCAATAACATAAAAATTTGAATTGTTAGTAATTGCTTAAAACTTTTTTTCATATTTTTACCTCTTTATTCCTTTTTATCAGTTTCATTAATACACAAATAGATACACAAGTAAATAGAATAATTTATCTACTTCTTGTGTATCTTATAAGTATATTATTATTTTTTGTATACAAAAAATGTATATTCGAGTAGGTTATGTGTGGATAGTTTTTAATAATTAATTAGCTTGATTATATACAAATGTTGCATTAATATTTCCTACAGCAACATCTTTAGTAGCAATAACGCTTGTATCATTACTAGAAATAGTTAATTTTGCTTTTTTAGTTGTTTTTTTGTTTAATGTATCCCCAACTTGAATAGCACCTCCATTTTCATATGTTAGTGTATAAGTTAAGTTATTGCAAACTGCTGTAGCATTTGTTGAATCTTCTGATGTACATGTTGGAGTAGTAATGTTATATGATCCTAATGTTGCATTAATATCACCAGCATTAACAATATCAAATGTATATGTTATTGTATCTCCTGGAGCTTTTAATGTTCCTAAATTACCACTCATTGAAGTAGTGTCTGATTGAATTGCAAGTTTACTAGCATCAGTAGCTAATGTTGCATATCCTGTTTTTGCACCTGTTAAATTTGCAAAATTTATTTTCCAAGTTGATGCTGCAACTTTTGCTGTTCCTTCAATTTTTAATTGTTGTGTTAAAGCAGCATATGCTACAGTTATTCCAATTAATCCTACTGCTAATACACCTAATAAAACGTTTTGTACTTTATTATTCATATTATTTTCTCCTTTTTCTATTTTTGACTATAAAATAATGTTGCAGCAATATTTGTTATATCAACATCTTCACTAGGTACTGAAGACATTTCTTGTTTTAAAGATAAGGTAAGTTTTGCTGCTCTTTTCTCACCTTCATCTAAGGAATCACCAGTTCTAATATCTGTTCCATCAGCATATGTTAATGTATATTCTACATTACTACATACTTTATTTGATAATGTAATATCTAGTGATGAACATTCTGGTGCACTTATTGTTGGACTAACACTTAATACTGCAGGTATAGTCCCTTTATTAACTATATCAAATGTATAGATAATTGAATCACCAGGTAAGTATAAATTTCCAACAGATCCAGAAATAGTAGTTGAATCATTCATAATCTTAAGTTGGTTATCACTTGATAATTTAGCCTTACCAATTACATTTGAATTTAAATTTTCAAAATGTATATCCCAGGTACTTGATTTTGAATTTGAATTCACATTAATATCAAGTTTTTGTGTAAGTCTTGCATATATAACTGTCAAGATAACCAAACATACAGCTAGAGTACCTAGTACTATATTCTGAACTTTACTCCCCATTCACACTCCTCCTCTAGTATAGTTATACCATATTTTTTTATTCTAATCAATCAATAAAACCAACAAATTCTTAAAATGTTCACATAATAAAAAATATGAACGTAAAAGTTCATATCTTTTATTCTATTTTTAAATTTTCATCTAATTCTACACTATTAATACTATTAAACCTTTTAGTTATTTTATCAGTTGTTGTATGTATATCTTCAACATCTTTACTAACAGTTTGAATACTTCTAGAAAGCTTGTCCCATCTATCTTTATATCTACTAAATTCAACAGATAATTTAACAAGTTCTTCTCTTATTACTTTAGCATATTTATCTCTTTCAGCATTCTTAATAATTACCTGAATAGTTGTTAAAGTACTCATTAATGTTGTTGGAGATGTTATCCATACTCTTTTTTTATAGGCATATTCAATTATATCATTATGATATGCATTAAGTTCCGCAAATATTGCTTCTGCTGGTAAAAACATTATTGCTTGATCACTTGTTACACCTTCTATAATATATTTACTCGCTATCGCATCAATATGCTTTTTAACATCACTTTTAAATAATTTGGCAGCTGTTTCCCTATCTGATACACTATATCTTTTGTCAACCATTATCCTGTAATGTTCAAGTGGAAACTTAGAATCTATTCCAACGAGTCCAAGTGGTTCAGGCGCGAACAATGCAGCATCTACAATTGTACTATTTGGAAGAGTATATTGTAAACGATATATCTTATCATTCTTTTCTCCAAATACACTTGTTAATATATGTTTTAAGTTTACTTCACCATATATACCTCTACTCTTCTTATCAGTTAATATTCCTTGAAGTGAAACTATATCATTAGATAAAGTATCTATTTTCTTTTGTGCTTCATCTATTTTACTTAATCTTTCAAGTACTGATGTAAATGTTTTATTAGTTTTTTCAAAATTTTCATCTAATCTCTCATTTACCTTATCATTTATCATATTTAATCTTAGTTCTATCTTATCATTTAATGCATTAATATCTTCATTAATATTTTTATTAATATCATTTTTAAAATCATAAAGATCTCTTGTTACATTATTTTCAAGTTTGCCAAGTCTTTCAGTAATATTTCCTTCATTAATATTTTTAAATAAACTTATTGTTACAAGTACAACAAGTAAAATAAGTATTCCAATTATTATATATTCCATGTTTAGTACCTCCTATTTTATAAATTTGTTTGCAACTTTACTTACTAAATATGCAATTAAAACCATAAATACAACCTGCGCAATTGTATATGGATCCGTTATACTTTCAAGCAAGCTCTTTCCTATAAATCCCCAAAAATAAACCATTGGTAACTTACCTATCATTAATGCTGAAAAAAATTTTTTAGCATCTATATCAGTTAAACCAGCCGCTATATTAACAGCAAATGCTGGTGTAAATGGTAAAGCAATTAATATAACCAAATTACTATATGATAGTTTATTAATATACTTTTTAAACTTTTTAACTTTTTCATTATTTCCATATTTTCTTTCAAATTTAGCTCTTAATTTTCTACATAGTATAAATGAAATCATGCATCCAATAACAGTTGCTATCCATGATATTAAAAAACCAAAAAAACTACCAAATGTCATTATATTAAGTGCTATAAAAACTGCAAGTGGAAGAATAGGAATCATTGATTCTAATATTATAAGTAAAAAACCTGATATAAATCCCATACTTCCCATTACACTTGTTATTTTATCTATTAATTCTGTTATAATTGTCTCCATCTTTATCCTCCATTAATATTATAAACCATTTTATTCATAAAAAAAATAAGTTTTTCAAACTAAACTTATTTTTTAAATAAATCCTTCATATCCATCTATTACATTTACAACATCATATCCCATTATTTCTAAAAATTTACAACATCTTTTACTTTTAAAACCCTCTGTACAATATATATAATATGTTTCATTTTTATCTAAATACATATGTGGCATATCAGTTAAATTATTCATATCAATATTTCTAGCATTATATATATGTCCTTTCATATATGCGCCTTTAGTTCTCAAATCAATTATATTATACTCTTTTTTTAAATCACATGCTTTTATATTTTTCATATTTTCACCAGTCCACTATATAATATGAGAATAATTATTTACTGCTCACTACAATAGCCTAAAACAAAAAAAATGCACAAAATATTCAAAATATTGTGCATTTTTACTTTTTTTATATTCTATTTTACAAAATGATTGTGCATTTTTTATTCTTCAAAGAAGAAGTCATCAAAAAAATCATCATAATCTGAATTAGATTTATCTTTATCATTTGTTATTTTTTCTTCTTTTGCTTCTGATTTGTTATCTTCAACTTTTGGTTCTTCTTTCTTTTCTTCTTTTACCTTAAAATTACTAAAATCAACCATATTGCTGTGGATAACCTCATCTATTTTTGGATTGTTAGAAAGATTTCTCGTATTAAATAGCTTTTCTTCACTTTGGTCACTATTTTGACTCATTTCTTTTTTAGGTTCTTCTTTTACTTCTGATTTTGAATTTTCTTTACTTTCCACAGTCTTATTTTTTTCTGATTCTTGTTTTTTCTTTTCTTCTTCCTCTTCTTTTTCAAGTTCTGCAATTTTTGCATCTATTTCTTTTATCATTTTATCAATATCCATGTCAGAGCCCATACCTGGCATACCACTAGGCATTCCTCCACCAAATGGATTCATACCAAATGGTGAACCTCCACCCATAGGTGAAGAATTACCATCCATACCAGCATTTTTTAATTTTTCTTGTTTTTGTTTTCTAACAAATTCTTTTAAATCAAATGTTTTAATTTCATCCATAGTTCTTTGTGGGTAAACAACGTTTTTTCCGTAGTGATCAGCACCTCTACCAAAACCAAAATCAGTATCCCAGTCCATTTTTAATTTTCCTCTAAATGGCGCACATCTTTGTTTAATTAATATAAACTCATCTTGCTTCATTCTTTGAAGCTCTGATACAGTAACAAGAGGTCTTGTTTCTTCTTTTTTATCTTTACCGACTCTAACAAGCTTATCTCCACATAATTTACTAATTTCTTCTAAGGCAGATAGTTCTCCTGTTAATAAGTATATTAGGTTACCACAGTTACCACGAATAGTTTCCGCATCATGATCACCATAATTTTGTTTTAACTGTGCAAAATTCTGAATGATAAATGTAAATCTTATTTGTCTTGAACGAGCAGCAGTAACCATCGTTGTAATATCTTTAAATTTAGGCATGTTAGCAAACTCATCAAGTAAGAAATTTGTTCTAACTGGAAGTTTTCCACCATGTTGTTGTGCAACATTTATTAAAGATTCATAACATTGTTTAACAAATATAGTAGCAAGTGAATGGTATGTTGTCTTTTCATCTTGTATAATCATAAATACCGCAGTTGGTTTCTCACCTATACTATCCATTTCAAAATCACTTTTAGAAAGCATTTCAGATAGGTTTTTAGTAACTGCAAGTGTTTTAACCTTATCTTTTAATACAGATACGATACCACCTTTTGTTTCATTTGGTGCATTAACTGTACCTAAAGCATTTACACAAGCAGGTGATGCAGGATCTTTAGCATTAAAATATTCTTTTAAATAATTTGATGCACCATATTTATCTTCACCTGTTGTCATCATTAAATTAACACTATTTATATTTATTTCTTCTTCTGGAGCATCTTCAAATAAAGCAAGTGATAAACCAGTTAAATAACTTGCTGCTGAATTCTGCCAGAATGGATCATTTCCTTGCCCATCAACAACTATATTAAGTGATAAGTCATTTAATAATTCATTTGCTTTATCAAAATTTCCTTCTTTTTGATATTTATATGGTAAATGATATGGATTCCAACAGTTACCTTTTTGTGGATCACGGAAATTAAGTATTATAATTTGATAACCAAGGTCTCTCATAATACCAGAGTTATCTTCATAAATTTCACCTTTAGGGTCAGATATAATCATTGACTCTCTAGCCTTAACAAGCATTTGAACTGTAGGATTAATAATACCCTGTGTTTTACCTGAACCTGTCGCACCTATAACAAGAGTATGACTTTCACCATTATCTACATATGCTGCTTCTTTATCATAAACTAAAGCGGTTCCTCCAGCATTTGCAATTTTTTCAACATATGGAACCCTTACAACACCTTTAGCGGATTTAATTTCTTTATCTTTAGCCCATCTAGCATATCCATCCTCTTTCTTTTCAGTAGTTAATCCGAAACCTTTTTCTCTTGTAAAGAAATATGATGATGTACTTCCAAATAAAAATCCTACAGAAGCAATCCATAATAATAATGTTATTGCAATATATTTTGGACCAAATGCTGGAAATGGATTAAATCCCCATGGAGTTCCCTCATTCAAAAAGAACGAAAAATTAAGTATACAAACACATATAAGATACAAAATAAAAAATGAAATAACAGCAAAAGCAATTATGTCCTTTTTTTCTGCTCTAAATTTTAATTTCATATAATCAGCTTCCTTTATAATAATTATAACAAAAAAAAAGATATTTTAAAATACCTTTTTATTTTTATATTTTATATTCATTAATTTCTTATTTATTCTTAAATTGATTATAATATTTCATTGCTGCATCTCCACGAGATGAACATCCAGTACCAACTTCAAATCCATTACAATACGCCTCTGTTGCAGTATATATATCTGACTCAGATGATGCGGATTCCCAGATATTTTTATTATCTGGACCATTCCAATTACCTTCTAATTCTTCATATAAAAGATCAAGCTGCAATCCCTCATCATCAATACCAACATTATACTCCACTTTTTTGTCATAAAAAGCTCCTTTTAATCCAGGATCAGTCCATTGTGCAAGACCATAACCATATCTTCCATCACCATAATGTGTACATATTCTTGTTGATTGCATAAATTCATCTTTTTTTATTGTTCCATTATTAACTGCTTCAGTAAATGCTTCATCTGTGTATACAATATTACAAGAATTCTCTAAATTATTTGATTTAAATCCAGATTCACTATATATATTACCCATTATTGCGGCAATTTTAAATTTATTATAACCTTTTGCTAAAAAATAATTCCAAACTTTCTCTTCTGTTGTATCACCGACAAGATTACTACTTCCCCTTTTACAAGGAATAAATAAATTAGTAGGATCAATAAGCGTACCATTAGAATCAGTATTAGCGTCCATAAATGCAAAATGTAATCCCTCTGTATTATCAGAGCCCTTATATATTGTACCTATTTTGTCACCCTTACCTATTTTTTTATCCGCAGCTAAACCCTTAATCGGTGTAACATTAGAGTATATTGTGAAAAACTTAAAAGATTTATTATCAATTGAAATATCATGACTTATTTTTATAGATTTACCACATTTTTTTCCATTTGAACATTTAGAATCAGAAATAGAAGCAACCTTACCTGTTTCAACAGAAAAAACGTCACTACCAAGTGTTACACCTACTGTTTTTTCATTTAAGTCAACACCATTATGGTCTTTTCCATTTACTATACCATAAGCATATTCATCATCAAATGTTATAGACGAACTATCTTTTATATCAACAGGCATTTTAAGTTCACTTACTAGTTCAGAATCAATTGCACCAACACAGTTTTCAGTATAACTCTCACTTGATAAATTCATATTTTCCATATAAATTTCTTCATATAAGTTTGCATTATCAACTATTTCTGAATATATTTGTTCTTTTCTTTTTGTTCTATCCTCTCCAGAAAGTCCTCCCAATAATTCTTCAAACTCATTTGTATTTTCAAAATATTTATCAAATAAATATGTCTTATAACCATCTTCATCAAAGACATACGAACCACCTGAACTTTTTGATACTTGATGCTTTGCTAGTCTTTTAAGCCTCTTTATCTGACCCCTTGTATATGGAATTCCGTCACTTCCTACTTTAGTAGTCCTTTTCTCTATATACTCATCTATTATATTAAAACTAAACGTATCATCTTCATCACTATCAATATCATCATCAATTTTAGAGAAATCCGTATCACCATAACCACTAGTTTCTGTATAAAATATAGTGGAAAGAAGCAATGGGGCATTTAAACCAGAGCCATCATTTGTACAAACATATTTATCACATAAATCACTTAATTCATCATAAAATGCCTGCTGAGTATCTTTAAAGCCATAACCAAACATAAAGTTATCAATTTTTTGGCCTGCCTCTGCATATTCATCAATTGTATTTTCAATTGCATCTCTAACTTGAACAACAATAATTAAAATAACTAATATAGCTAAAAAAAACAAAATAAAATAACCAATAACGGGCATAAGAGCCTTAAGAATTAACATTTTTGTTTTCATAGCCAATGCCTGAACAGGATGAAGTGTTTGATATACTTTAGCTTTAGCTTTATCCCTTTTAATAAGATTTAATTCTCTTTTTGATTTTTTTTCTTCATTCTTTGTATTCTTAGCTTGCTCTTTTGCCTCTTTATTTTCTTTTTTTGCATTTTTTAATTCTTCTTTTTGTTCATCTGTTCTTTGATTTCTGGGTATGTTTTTATTTCTTTCTTTTAATTTTTGTAATCTTTCAATAGAAGAATCTTTATTATTTTTTGCATTATCACTCTGAGTTCTAGCGTCATCTTTTCTCTTTTGTGCCATTTCTCTTTGTTTATCATAATAATCATTACCATTTTTTAATGTTCTTTCATATGCATCTTTTCCGCTATCTGCTTTAGAATATTTATCGTCATTACCTTCAACCTTATCAATTACATCAGCAATTTTATTTCTAGAATATTCTTTCGCTATCTTTTGAGTGGGACCATGTGTAGGAGCAAGTTTCCCACCGTCTTCCTTAACTATTTTTTTAGCAATACCTTTAGATAAACCTGTACTACTAGATACATATTCAGCCGCAGCACCTTCTATTGCATCATCTGTTCTTTCACGTGACGTCATGGAAGATGATTTTTCATTTGTACCTAATAAAGTTTCAACAGAATCTGTATATCCTTCGTATTTCTCAAAATCATTATCATTTTCCATTAAATCACCACCTTACACTACTACATTACTACTTATTATAGTCCACCCCTTGTTCCAAAAGAATCAAGTTCTGAATCAGTAGCTATAATATTTATTTGCATACGCTTACTACCACATACAAATAATGCATCGCCCTGATTGTAACGTTTAATGTTTTCTTTTTCATTATCATTCAAATCTATTAATTTAGATAAATCTTCAACTGCTTGTTTTTTAAGACCCATTATTAAGTAATATGAAGCATTATCAAATATAGCTTTACCTTGTACTAATACATCAGGAGCAGCAAAATCACTTGGTTGTTGCGTGATAACAATAGTACCACTATTGTATTTACGAGCTCTTCTTTGAACTTGGGCTAAGAAATCTGCACCAAGTGTATTATCATTTGCAAGTAAAATATGTGCTTCATCTACTTGCAATACTGTATTTTGTCCAGGATCCAAACAAAGACCCCAAGCATATTTTAATATGTTAAAGAATAACGCATTCTTTATATTTTTTTCAGCATTAATTAATTCTCTAATATTAAATACAACAAAATTTGACTTTGGACTTATTGTAGTATGTCCATCGAAATAATGTTCAAGACCTCCTGATATTAAAGGTCTTACCTTTATTTCAAGTTTTTCCATTATATCTCTTTCTTTAGTTGCTTCACCATAAGATAATATTCTGCCTCTTATAGTTGTGTAAACGTCACTAAATGTTGGAAAATCTTCACTTGTCAATTCATTAAAATCAGTTTTAACATTAATATTAAATCTTTGATATGTTTCTACAACAACTTCATTAAATAATGTTAATACATCTGCTTCAATAGATGGATCATAATATTTCATAAATGCTTTTAATGTTTGCAGTGCTTTAGCAAGTACCGCATATCCTAAACCTCTTGATGACTCTTCTTCATCCGCATCAGGTACAATTTCAAGTGGGTTAATCATACCAAATTCTCCACCTCTACCTAAATCAATAAAATCACCATTATAAAGTCTAGCCATTGGTTCTAACTCACCTTCAGGATCAATAGCAATTACCCTATATCCATTTCTTACATGAGATCTCATTAAAAGTTTTGCGGCAGTCGATTTTCCTGATCCAGATGCACCTAAAATTATCATATTAGCATTATTTCTATTATGTTCTTTTTTTATTTGATACAAGAATTGATTAAACAAAATAATACCACCAGAAAAATCTACGCCTAATAAACAAGATAATCCCTGATCTTTAATACTATCAAAAACAAATGGATACATAGCAGCAAGTGTTGGAGAAGGAATTGGTGTACCAATTCTATTTTCAATATCTTGTTTATCAAAAATTGGTAAACAAGATTTTAGTACTTTTTCTTGTTCAAATCTAAGAGGTATTGCTCTCATTTCCATTGCTTCGAAAGTAGATTTCAATGAAATTTTTCTTCTTTCCAATTCCTCTTTAGTATCAGCTGTAATCATAATATGCATCTGAAAATCAAATACCTTAGATTGATTTGTCGTAATAACCTTAATAAAACTTTCCAATGATTCATAATCCTGTCTTATTCTTTCTTGATATGTTAAATCAGATTCTTTTTGATATCTATCGTACAAATCAATCAATTGTTTATTAAGCATTTTTGATACTATTTCAAAATCAACTGGAATATGTTTAATAACTATTTTAACTCCAGCCATACCTGATGTTAAAGTTGATAAATAACCTGGTGAAATAACCTTTGGATAAGATAAAACAGTAAGTATTGTAGCATACTTATCGCTAATCATAAAATCAGATGTATTAAAAGTCATTCCTTTAGGTGCTAATTCCCTTTTAATTGACATTAGTAATCACCGTCCCACTTTCATATTTTATACCACCATTTAAGAAGTTATCAATTATCATTCTTAAATCATCATTTGATGTTTGCGATGCTATCAAACCACAGCTAGCTAAATTACTTATAAGATTTCTAATTTTCTTTTGAACAGAATCAGTATTATTATCTTTAAAAAGAATAAAATACTCAGTATCAACAATACCATTATTCATAAATATCTCTGCTTTTGATATATCATCATTAATTAATTTTCTATAAACTGGATTTTGAGTATCATTAAGCATCAATTGTAATTGTGAAATATATAAATTTATATCAACAGGTCTATCTGCAATAATTAACCAGAATTCATAATCAATAAGATTATAAAAAGTTTTAAACGAATCTATAATTGACTCTCTATAATTTTCTTCTAGAATGAATATATTTCTTGGCTGAATTTTAATACCTGTTACTAATTGTTTGTTATCAAGAATAATCATGTTATTATTGATACCCTTAACTGGAATCCAATTTTCAGTATACATATTATTTATACTCATTTTTATAACACCAACCTTCCCATTTATAATTTCTTCTTCCATAAAAGAAATCCATTATTTCTCTTATTAACGTTAATACATTATGATAATTTGGAATTGGGGCAACCAAAAAAGCAGTAACAAGAAGTGGAGATAAACATAACATTGCCATCGCAAAAGTTTTAGGAGCAATCAATGTAAGTAATAAAATTGTTACTATGGCACCTCCACCTATTAAACATAAATCAAATTTGTTAAACACCCCAAAAATTAATGTACCCCTTTTTGCATTTGCAGGAATTAAATAATTCACTATATATCACACTCCTTATTTATCTTTATTATCGTTTGTTTCTTTTTTCAATTTGAATTTAGGACCACTATCACTATTATTTGAATTTTGTTGATCCATTTTATCATATTTATCCATTAAATTAGATACTTCCTCATCTAACTTATCTTCTGCAATCTTTTGTTGATTTAAATGTAATCCTGTTTTTTGGTTTGTTTCTGCAGGTGTAACATATTGTGGAGTTTCAAGTGTATCTGAAAAATTAGAAAGATCTATATTTAAGCTTTCGCCAGATGATGATCCTCCACCACGACCTGAACCTGCATATGATGATGGTGAAGAAGATGTGACTTAAAGTCCACTGATATCTGCAGCATAAGCGCCAGCATTGTTAACACTACCTTTATTTTCTTTTAATTGTTTATTAATTATTTCTGATGATGTACTAGCATACATATCCATTTGAGATTTAGTATAATCACTTTGAGCATTATATATAGAATCATATGCTGCTTTTGCCTTAGAGGCATCGCTTTCATACTTATCAGAAATTCTACCAATATCATTCATTTGTAATAATCCATCTTTGTTCAAACTTCTTATTTCTGCATCACTAGATGAATTAATATATCCTTCAATTTTATCAGTTTCTTTTGCCATATCAATAGCACCATTCTTATTAATTTCTCCAGTAGCACACAACTTTTTTAATTCCGCTCTTAAATTTTCTGATGATAATTTACCTGAATCAAAATTACTTTTCAAATCGGCAAGTGTTTGTTTACCTTTATTAGTGCTTGCATTTTCAATCATATTTGCAAACATACTATCAACTTTGTCTTTGCTAGAAGCTATTGCAGAAATTTCAGCATTTTTCATATCAGCAGTATCCTTTTTTGTCATTGCATCAGCCACTCTAGAGTTAAAGTCATGTGCAAGATTTTCTCTATAATTTGTTTTTACATTTTCCAAAGTTCCATCTTTAATTCTTCCATTTTCATCCAATCCCATTTTTTCATTGTATCTTTTTTGGATTTTACCACTTTTAACATAAGCTTTTTCTGCTGCATGGCTTTGTCCAATCGAAGACTCACCCAAACTTTTAGCAGCATCTTTAACACCTGCAATACCATTCTTACCTCTAAGAAATGCACCTGCAGCGCCAGCTCCAGCACTTAGAACTTGACCACCCTTGGTATCCTTCCATGCTTTACCTCCACCAAAGCCTTTATTCCATCCATGTTTTCCAGCGGCGAATGCACCTCCGACAGCTGCACCAAGTAAAGGATTGGCAGCTGCAGCTAATCCTAATCCAGCTGCCGCAGCACCTAAGCCCGCAACATTTTTAATACCTTGCCAAGCTTTTTTTGCTTGATCTCCAACCATAGCCATTTGACCAAGTCTTCCACCAATTCCACCTTGTGATTTCATTTCTATACCAAATATTGCACTTATCATATTAGGAATTTGTTTAACAAAAATTAACATGCCCACTATTAAGAACGCTTTTAAAACGTACCTCCAACTTTCATTCTTAAATGGAGCAAAGAAATCATGAATATTAGACACTAAAAATAAATAGAATGCAATTGATGCAATTTTTATAAATACATCTGCAAAAGTTTTGCCTACTTCTTTTAACCAAGACATAAATATTTTATCTCCAACAGCTACATAACTAACTATAGAAATTGGTGCTGTTATTTCCATAAAGGCTAATTTAAACATTCTTACAGCCATATCAATCGCAAATATTAAAAGCATATAATCAACTCCAATACCTGCAATAATTGCAATCAAACTATCAAAATGAAAACCATAATCTTCATCTTCAATACTAGAGCCTCCATCAGTTCTTTTTGCATTAATATCGCCAGCTATTGTTGTTATATTTCCTATATCAGATTGAACCATATCAGTGTATGCCTGTTGAAGATCAACACCAATTGTAACGTCATCATCTGCAGGATGTAAAACAGAATTAATAAGTATACCTGCTATTACTTGTCCACCACCTTGGCCAACTTCACAATCAGGATTTTTTGTTTTATCGCAACTAAAATCAGCTCCTACAATAATTTTTTCAACAAGACTATTAGACATAACTGAATTTTGAATCTTATACATTTCATCAAATCCAAATGGAACAATAACTATCAGTGCTAAGCCAATTATTGCTCTCTTAAACATTGCTGGAACACCTTTTTTATTATCGGAAATCAAATCAGGATTAACAATAGCCGATAGTATCGTTATAGAAAATCCAAATAACATAATTACACTTATCAAAACATACAAATTTTGACTTAGCTTTTGTACAATATCCGTATTTTCTGGATCAAAAAATCGTGCTGAAGCAATATTATAAAAAATTTTATATATACTTGGAATCAAGTTATATATTGGAACGCAAATCCATGCACATAACTTTCTTAATATATTATTCATTTTTACCTCCTATTTAACCTTTTATAATACAATACATTAAATTCGAATTAACATCAATATCAGTACTTTTGGAATATAAATTTAAAATTAAATTTATTACAACCGGAACTAACATAAATAAAACAACTAAAGCAACCCTTTTAGGAAACTTCTTTTTTGATTTTTCCATTTTTTCTACATCTGATGCCAGTACTGCCTTCGCATAATCTAAGCTACCAAACACTACTACTAATATTGGCGCAGCTATACTAAGAATTATATACAAATCATGAAATATAACAACATCCTCACATTTAATTTTATAACCCTTAAATTTTATATTCAAACTTGGAGAAGAAATTCTGTATAAATTATAAGATATCTTACCCAATGCTGCCTTTCTTCTTTTTTCCAAAACATCAGCAGCAGTAGATTGTTTATCTTTTAATTCATTATACTTATCATCACCAAGCTCTTTTTTCAAGCAAGTATCAACCTTAAGTGATACACAACCATTTACAGAATCACCAGCAACACCTTCACATTGTTTTTTTGCCTTATCACTACATTTTTTATATGCAGTTGAACAATTCTTATAATCTTGTGAGCCACTCGTACAAGCATCAAATGCTGGACCAGAACAAACATACTCACTCTCTTCAGAAATAGTACCATTGCAATATGGAGAACATGGATAAGTTTCTAAACAACTTTTTTCAACAGTTTCAACATGATTATATTCTATCATTCCTTCCAACGCAACCGACATTTTCTTATAATCGCCATCTTCATTAATTTTTTCAGCATATAAATAATCAAAATATTTTTTAAAGTCAGATACATTATCCTCAAACATATACCTAGATACATTTTCAAACCAATGTATAAAATATTGTCTTCTCGTATAACTAGTTCCAGTACTAGAATTATCTTTTGATTCTTCTTGCATAAATTTATTCCATTTGTCTTTAGTTGCATTATAATATACTTTATTGAAAGTTTTTGTATTTTCATCATTTATATCTATGTTCAAAACTTTCATTTTATCTTTAAATGTTTTTTCATCCAAATTCTGTTCTTTTTGCAAATTTGAAATAAATTCATTCCATTTTTTATTTGGATATTTTTCCTTTATTGAGGGATTCATGAAAATTATACCGCCAGATTTTTTAATATAATTAATAATAGAATTATTCTTATCCTCAAACTCTCCAATACCAGTTATATTACATGAATATACACATTTATCATTATCATCAGAAAAATAGCGGTCAGAATTCATATCTTTTAAAGTTATGAAATTATACAACACATTTTGTTTAGCAATATTTTGATATTGTGCATTTTGAAGATATTTTTCATAATCTTCTTGGCTAACACCTTTCGATTTAAGCGCCCCATTACTTTCATAAACCATTATATATGAAGAATTAACATTCTTAACCTCTAAATTTACAAATGTATTTATATATTGCTGATTAATTTTAATAGATGAAAAATTCCCTTCTTTCTTTTCATTAATAATATTATCGTTCAACTTAAATCCAATATTATATGAATTATAATCCGTATTTTCATATCCAGGGTCTTTAATCAAACAAAACGAATTAACACTATTAGTTGATGAAACATACTGCCAATCATACTTAAGCCCTGGGACAAAATTAGCAAGATATCCATTTTCGGTTGGAGCACTATATTTTAAATGCAATTGTAATTCTGTTGCATGTCCATATTGATCAATATATGTGAGTGGGGATAAATAATCGCAAGCATAATATTCCTTAGCAAATACAACATTATTTTTTAAAAAAAATGATGCAATTATTATTAAAAATATTAGAAAAGTTTTAACATGTCTATTTTTCATATATATTTAACCTACTCTCAATATAATGATACCATAAAAAAAAAAAAAAGAAAACATATTTTATTTTCTTTTTTTATTACTACATGCTTCATTTTTTTAATTTATTCAGATAGCTTTAACCTTTAATGATACAATACATCAAATTTGAATTAACATCAATATCAGTACTTTTAGCATATAAACTTAAAATTAAATTTATTACTACTGGAATCAACATAAATAAAACAACTAAAATTAGCCTCTTCGGAAATTTTTTCTTTGATTTTTCCATTTTTTCTGCATCTGATGCCAATACTGCCTTCGCATAATCTAAGCTACCAAACACTACTACTAATATTGGTGCTGCTATTCTAAGAATTATATACAAATCATGAAATATAACAACATCCTCACATTTAACTTTATAACCCTTAAATTTTATTTTCAAAGTTGGATCTGCAACGCTTAAAAGTGCTTCTTTTAAATCTTGATATGCAGTAGAATGTTTATTATCGAATGCCGTCTTATTTTTATCTGATACTTCTTTATATGGTTCTAAGCATTTAGCTTGATCTGTAGACGACTTGATTGTATAACAATTAACACAAGACTTATATACATCCGATTTTTTGCACTCGGTTTGAGCAAGCGAATTTTCCGAATAACAATAATAATTGCAAACAGGAGTATTTTCATTTAAATCGTCTTTTTTATTATCAATTTCATCTACTTCAGTTATCTTTTTCGCCATTTCTAAACATAATTTTGTCTGTTCTGATAAATTCGAATCATTTTCATTACTAACATTATTCGTTGATTTAAAATAGTTAAAAAACTTTTCTGGATTATCTTCTAACATATATCTCGATATCAAATTAAACCAAATATCAAAATTTTTATCTTTGGTCAAAATAGAATCCTTTGTGTCTTGATAATATTGCTCGACTATATTGTATTCATTCCCATCGATTCCACAAGCCTTAAGTCTTTTTTTTGCTTCATCGTCAGATACACCAGAGTCTAATAATTTTTTGTAAGTATTATTTGGATATTTAAATTCTTTATATTTTGATTCTGCACCACGTTTTATTAAATAAATACTCTTTTTTTCATCTTTAATATCATCTTCTATTTTAAAATAATACACACTATCATATTTTGTTTTTCTTACCTTTCCTGAGTAATAGCTATTTTTTAAAAACTCATCTTTTGATGCACTCGAAACCTCAATTCCTTTTCCACCTCCGGCATAATAAACTTTTACGAAATCAGGACATCCATTAGAATCAATATAATCTTCAAAATCACTTGATGAAAATCTAAAGTGTGCAGTAACAGGAGTTCCAGCATTTGATTCTGAATAAGAACCCATTAAAAAATTGCTCCCTATATTTTTTAAATATTCTAATCCAATCTTTTGACCCCTACCTATAATGTCACCATCTTCGGTCATCTTTCCTGTTTTAACAGCGGCAAGTGCATCAATATTTATATTGTCAACTTTTACTGCCGAATTTGTATAATATACACATTTATCATATTCAGCATTTACTTTATTGCTTCCAATAAAAAACATTATAAATATTGTTAATAGCGATACAAAAGTTTTAATAAGTTTATTTTTCATATAATTAACCTACTTTCTCAATATAATAATAACATAAAATTTAAAAAAAAAACAACTTATTTCAATGATAAAATCAAAAATTAATAAATAATAAAAATAATTAAATATTCTAACTATTTTAATTTCAAAATATATAATAAATATTTGTTATATCTATTTTTGAAAGATTATTCCGATTAATTCTTATCATTAAATTCAGTTTAATTTTTTATACCATTTAATTTTTAGTTAATAAAGAAAGATTTCATGGTAAAAAAAAACCTTAAAAGTTGTTTCTAAATAAAATAAATATATTTTACTTAGTTCACTTTAAAGGTATAAGTTTACTATTATTTTCCACCTTTTGTATTTGTTTTATCTGTTTTATTTGTTTTTGTTTTAGTATTTGTTGATTTTTTATCGGAAGAGCTAGATGATCCACTATCATCATCAATATTTGGATTAATTGCACCGTTCCAAGAAGCCTCGTTCCAACATTTAACCCAATCATTACTATCTTGTACAACGAAATTTAAAACAACATTAATAATTAATGGAATTAAAAATACTATAACTGCAGAAATAATTCTCTTGACAAATTTTCCTTGATTTTCTTTTATCTTTTTTTCATCACCTGCAATTACAGATTTTCCCATATCTATTGTACCCATTATAATAAGTCCAACTGGTATTGCAATTTGTAAAACCTTTACAATCATCTTAGCAAGTGCAACAACTTGTCCAACTGCATTATCTGATGAACATATATCAGCATCCAAAAAAGATAAAATATTTGCATTTAATAAATTTAACATAACTTTCCTCCTAATTTTTTAACTTCTCTTTAATTTTACAATTTTTTTTAATACCTGTCAACTATATATTAAAATATATTTAAAAATAGAATATTATTTTAGTCTTTCACAAAGCTTACAAAAATCACTCAAGAAAATACAAAATATCTATTTTAAAAGCGCTAGGAAAAATTTTGATTAAAATTAATTTTTGAATAATATGTAACAAAGCTGATAAAAATACCTAACCGAATGATAAATAATCTAATAAAAATAAGGATTAAAAATCGTTATTATACTATATTGAAAACGAAAACATTAATCATCTTAAAATATTAACATAATATAAACAAGATATTAATTTTTGAAAGATGATAACAAAATATTTAGTCATTCATGATTTTGCATGTAATAAAATACTTTTTTACTTTTAATTTAAACAAATGAAAATATTTTTTAATTACATATTATTTGAATCAATATACACATCATAATCATTAAAATTTTTTATTAAAGTATGATTATGACTATCTTCTCTTAATTTTTTGTATAGCAAATCATCTTTTCTTACCAAAAGATGCGTAAATTTATATTTATCTAGATATTTTTTATAATTTATTTCATTTGCTTGCAAAGAGTCATATTCCTTATATATGTCACTTTTATGATTGCTTTTTTTCAAATAAACTTCCGCCCGTGGATCAATATTTACTTTTATCTCTTTATAAACTGCATAACTACCATCATTAAAATTAATATATAATCTCATATTTTCAGTATTGTGATTTTTTTGCTAAATAATCTATAGATTCTTTTGATTCTGGATAAAAGTTTTTAAGTGTAAAACTATATGGAACTAAAATAATTATAAATATTATTATAAATCTTTTAATTTGTATAAATTTTTCAGCATCTATGTTAGGAATTTTATCCCTATATAAATATGATAATGGAAACAAAGCGCCTATCATAAAAAAAGCTATACTTCTTGAACAATCAAATGCAAGATATGTTGTTCCAAATAATAACAAATAATATCTTACCTGAATATTTTTACATCTAAAATATAAGAAATAAGATAAAAACATCATAAAAATAATAAATTTATCATATGATGATGAAAACGATAACGGAAGTAATTCAATTATTGTTTCTTTTAAAATTTTTTGTCCGTATGAAGTAAAAACATATAATATATTTTTTATTCCATATGGGTTTATTAGTCCTGTTAAAAACATAAATATCATTGCTAATATAATCGGTTTTAAATCATATTTTTTTGATTATTATCTTTAAAATTAAATTTAAATGCATTAACTACATATGGAAGCATAAATATAAATAACATTAGAAAAAACATTCCATATATATTAATTTGCATTAGAGATATTAATGGTAAAAACAATAAATACTTTTTATTATTTGTTTTCGAATATAATTCCATAACATAAAGAACTAATATCAAATTTAAATATGTAAATATTTGTGGCCTTGTTGTAATAAACGTACTTGCGAGCAAACTCATAGTAACAACTGTAATTATTGTTGATAACATTTTATTTTTATTTGAAACTAACATACATAATTTATAATAAAAATACGTAATAATCGTTAATACAACAAGAACAAATAATAATATTCCATATAAACCAAAGTATTTATTTATCAAATAAAATATTACTCCAGTTTACCAACTTTGATATATAAAATCCAGATTATTATAAATTGTAAATGGTACTGTATGAGAAAATCCATTTTGAATCACATACTTTCCTTCTGCTATTGTAAACCAAAAATCATTATCTATTGCAAAATTTTCCATTATAAAAGACAATATTGGTATAATTAATATTATAAAATAATTAAATTTTGAAGTCTTTATTTCCATTACATCCTTCATTTTATCACCTATTTTTAGTCTAACATAAAAAGGCCTAGTTTTTCTAGTCCTTTTTAATTAATTTCATATCTAACAATTTCAACTGCTGATTTTTTATTTCTTATTATTTATTACCTTTGAAACACTTACTGCAGTTTCTTTACCTATTTGTGATAGTGATGCAGATGTTAAATGTATACTATTATCCACATTATTTGAACTTTTTTGTAATGCAAAAGCTTGTTTGTTATTTTGTACATACATTCTATATGAGAAATTACTTCCTAATATTATATCATCATTATTATTTATTAATGCTTCTTGTTGTTTATGTATATTCATTATATTTGGATTTATTTTTGTATTTGCATTACCCCTTGATGATGCTTTTCCACTAGTTTCTACTAATGCTCCAAATGTAACTCCCAAATCTTTTTTCAAACGATTGTGTACCTTCATATATTTTTTGTAATATGCACTTTTAGAAATTACTTCATTTCCATTTTTATCTATATATATCTTAGATCTGCTTTTTGTTGAATCACTACATCCTTGGAATACAACATAAAATTTATTTTCTATTGTATATCCATTTTTAAGTAAATATTCTTCTGCAGCTTTGTATTTAGTTTTTAATGACTCATAAATATAAAAGTGTACATTTTTATATTCTACTTTACCATTATTTGTATATTTTATTCTTTCATATGAATTTGGAAGGAAACTTGATATTGGCCTTCCACCATAAGCACCAAGTACTGCAACCATTTTATGATTAGTTTCTTTATTATAAATTTTAGCAAATTCAGGAATCATGTTTGTTCCTTGAGATTTTTTTAACGATATTGCAGATGAATAGATTTTCTTATCTTTGTAATATGTTGTCCCTGTATAATTAAATGATTTATAATTTAATTTTTTTGTATTAGGATCATATTTTAAATATTCACCTAAATTTTTTGTTTTCGAATTTATTTCTTTTAAATATCCATTATTCTTACTATTAATTTTATATTCATAAGCTACATCTGATGGAACATCTACACTAACATAATTCATTGCCTTGTACTGGCTTATAATATCATCATCAATTAATCCTGATAGATTTCTATTATCTTTTCTTCTTTCATTCATTCTAAGATTTTGTTCTTTTTGGTTCTTTAGTTCGTTTTCATTAGTATACTTTTTTTCAAGTCTATATTCTTTTACACTGCCAGTATCTCCAACACTTCCAACCATATTAGATTGACCAAAAAATAATACTAAGTCAACCTTTTCAGACCATACTGCATATAAATGTATTACCTTTGCTTCTCTTTGTTCTTTAAATTTTTTATTATATACATTATTTATATATCCATCTAAAACATAACTATATGTTTTATAATTAATTTTCTTACTATTCTTTTTTCTTGACCATCCTTTTAACTTATAACCTTCTCTATCCCAACTACCAAATTGTCCACTTGTTCCCCATTTTGGAGTTTCATCAAGGTTATATCCAAACCTATTTTTAGAATCACCATATGTAAAAGTTTGTGATGCGACCTCATCTGCATCATCTATATTCTTATGAAATATAACTGTAATAGAAATTTGTTTAACATTTACATTAACTTTGGTTTTAAATTTATTATCTTTAGTTTTTACATACACATTATAATTACCGACTTTTTTTCCTGTTACAACACCTTTTGAATTAACCGTCAAACCTTTAGAATTAGATGACTTATATATTATGTCATTTTTTGTATATCCTTTTGGATATGAATTAACATTTATTGTTTCTTTACTGCCTTTTTCTATTGATAAATCTGATTTTCCCACACTTATATTATTAATAGACCATACTGCATATAAATGTATTACTTTAGCTTCTATTTGTTCTTTATATAACTTATCATATACATTGTTTATAAACTTATTGCTTACAGCGCTGTATAAAGTATAATTTACTTTACCATCAGGTGATCTTGACCAACCTGACAATAAATATTCTGCATTATTAAAATTACCAAATTGTCCACTTGTTCCCCATTTTAATGTTCCGTCAAAATTATATCCAAACCTATTACCAGAATCACCATATGTAAAATTTTGTTCTAAAGTGACATTATCAGTTGAATTTATATTTCTATGAAATACTACTTTTATATTCATATTTTCTACTAAAACATTACAAGATACCATATATTTTCCATCATTTGTTTTAACATATATAGTATAATTACCAATTTTATTTGCTGTAATCTCTCCATTTTGATTAACATATAATCCCTGTAAATTTGATGAAGAATATACAATATCATTTTTTGTATAGCCACTTGGATAAGAAACTATATTCAATGAAGTAGTTTGATTTTTTGATACTGTTATATTACTTGTATCTAATTGTAAACTTTTACTCTCATTTGCTTGCCAAACAGCATATAAGTCTATAACTTTTGCTTCTTGTTGTTCTGCATATTTTTTATTATATACATTCTTTATAAAGGTATCATTAACAGTGCTATAAACATTATAAGTTTTAACAGTACTATTTCTTTTTCTTGACCAACCTAATAAAGAATAATCTTTATTAGTCCATTTACCAAATTGTCCACTTGTTCCCCATTTTGGAGTACCATCAAGATTATATCCAAATCTATTACCCTGTTTTGTTTGGTAATTATATGTATTACCAGACGTAAACCATTGTGATGCTACTGCGGTGTCATTATCTGAAATATTTCTATGGAAAATTACTTTTATTGATACCGAACTAGAATCATTAACACTTGCTTTCAAATCTTTAGAATTAACACCCAATCTAACAACAAAAATAATAATTATTATTGCTAATAAAGTTACTAATCCAGCTATAATCCATTTCTTTTTTTTGTTCATTTTACATACTCCTACTCTCAATTTCATTATATCAAAAAAAAGAATGAAATACCATCATTCTTTTATTTTTCTATTAACTTCATGTCAAGTGTACTTTCTTTTCCATCTCTTATATATGTCACTTTTATTGTATCACCTGTTTTATATTGATATAAATAATATCTAAGTGTACTTATACTTGTTATTTTATTATCATCGAACTTAGTTATAAGATCACCTTTTTTAAGTCCTGCTTTTTCCGCTGAACAACCACTTTCTACTTTTGCAATTACAACACCAGTTTCACTTGTGTTTACACTTATATTATTCATATATAAACTATATCTATCACTAGTATTTATTACTGATATACCTATTGAAGGTCTTTTTATTTCTTCACCTTTTTCTAGATATGTAACATAGTTCTTAACATCATTTATTGGTATTGCAAATCCCATACCTTCGATTTCTTCTGTTGCTAGTTTCATAGATGTAATACCTATTACTTCACCTGCTAAATTAACAAGTGGTCCACCACTATTACCAGGATTTATTGCAGCATCTGTTTGTATTACTTTTGCTATTATAGAATCTGTTTCTATCATTCTATCTTTACCAGATATAATACCTCTTGTTATAGAGCCACTATAATCTGATCCCATAGGACTACCAATTGCTATTACTGTTGATCCTAAATTAATATTATCACTATCACCTAAAGTAGCAACCTTTTTAACTTTACTTTTATCTATTGAAAGAACTGCTATATCAGTATATTCATCACTACCAAGTAATTTAACTTCTACGGTTTCATTATCTGATAAAATAACTTCTATTTTATCTGCAGAATCTATTACATGATGATTTGTAAGTATATATCCTTTATTACCATCAGTTTTATATACGAATCCTGATCCACTACCTATATTTTGATTATTTTTATAGCTTTCTACAGTTACAACAGAATCATATGCTTTATCTATTGCATCTTCTATTGCTGTTTCACTTAATTTTGTTTCATTAACTGTTTTCTTTTCTGTTATTACTTTTGATTCGACCGGAAAATATTTTAAATATATTATAACTGCAAATATAGCACTAAATATTGTGAATACATAAGCTAAAAAATATTTAAATAATCTTTTTCTATCTTTCATATTATCATCCTCTATTCTATATTTATTAAATCCATATAATTTTCTGGAAAACCTAATGTATCATATAATTTTTCAATTTTTACTGATTTTATTTGCCATGTTAAATCTTGAAGTTTAAGATTTATTTCATCCATCATATGCATAAATTCATCTTTTGTAAGCATTTGTTTTAATATTATTATTAATGCAAATATATCATTTTTTCCTTTTATGTATTCACCAAATTCATCTTGCTTTATTTTTAGTTCATTATGATATTTAGTATTAGAAATATATTTTTGAGTTCTATGATCAAATACTATATCTTCATGAGCACACAAATTTCTATAATTTGCAAGTAATGATAAATATACTTCCATATCTTCCATTTCAATTTCATAAAGATCTGCTATTTCTTTTTGATCCTCTGGTTTTAGTATTCCATAAAGTTCATTTATTAAACCAAATGACAGCACTTTTACAAGCACCCATAACGGAATATAACCATAATTTGTTATGTAATGAAGGGTTGCACTATGATTTTGACTATTTACTCTAATTTGTCTTTTCATTTTATTTATTACATCGCTAACTCTTCTTTTATCTTTATTGTCAGTTGTAAAATTTGATTCTTTTAAATAATTTTTTTCTTTATAACCATATTTAACAGATAACTTATATGACATTATACTCTTAATATTATTTTCTATTATTAATAAATTTTTAAATAATATATTTCTAAGTTCTCTATCAAACATAAAAATTGCATATAATTCATCAAAGGTTGCACCTTTTACAAATTTCTTTTCTTTTGATGAAACCATTAATACTCTTCTATAACCATTTATAAAAAAGTAATTTTCTTTTAAAAGTATATTTCTTGCTTCTTCTTCATCATTTATAGTAAGACCTTTACTTTTAAAAATTCCAAGTTGTTCATCAAGAGTTTTAAATTCCTTTTTATTCATATTTAAATCACCCTACTGTCATAAATTATAACATAATTTTTTTTATACTTAAAGTATTTAAATTTATTTCTACAACTTAACACTTTTTTCACATATTTTCACATTTTTACTCTATCCAATCTTCCTAATTATATTATTTAATATCTTTTTATCTTCTATTTTATTAAGTGCAAAACACTTATTTCCTAAATCTTTAAATGATGCACCTGAATTATATAGTTCTTTTCTATCTATTATTACAAATCTATCATGGAATGTATTATTATTCATAAATGTTACATTACTATATTGTGATTCATATTTTTTCTTTAATGTACTATCTATATTACTTGATACTATTTTTATATTTTGTTTTATATCTTTTATAATATCTAGTAATTCCTTACCTGCATAATTATCTATTATAATAACTTCTTCTTTTGATTTACTTAATATATCTATAAGAAGTGAATATGCATCATATATTTGTCCTTCATAAAATATATGATTTATTTTTTCTTTTTCATTTAATTTATCAAATGATTCTTCTAACATTAATAATCTATTTTCATGATTAATTAATATTTTTTCATTTTGATAAAGATTGTTCGATATATATTTTCTCATTTTTACAAAAGCATCTATTATTTGTACATTAACTTTTACCGCAATATCACTTTTTAAAAGACCTGATAGCATCATTATTCCCTGCTCTGTTAAAACATATGGTAAATATTTAATATTATATCCTCTATAATTATTACTTTTGTTCAAGGTCGCAATTTGCGACCTTGAAGATAACTTTTCTAATTCTTCAATTGTTATCTGAAAACAAAATTCTTCCGGAAATCTATTTATATTTCTTTTTATTACTTCATTTATTCTTTTTGTCTCCACATTGTAAAGTCTTGCTACATCCGAGTTAAACATTACTTGTTTTCCTCTTATTTCATATATCATATTTTCTATATTTAATTCTTCTTTTAATTCATACATAAAAAAGCCTCCTATAATTATATTCTCTCTTTGCTATAAAAATTCCACTAAAAAAGAGAATTAATTAGAATTTTCTTTTGCTTTTCTAACTAATTCTCTTATTTTTCTAAGTCTATGATTAATACAAGACTTTGTTACCTTATTACCTGTTTCTATTGAAATTATCTCACTTAATTCTATTAATGAACTTTCAGGATACTTTAATCTATAATTTGCGACTTCTTTAACTTTATCATCAAGTAAATCATATGCATCTATTTCTTTTAAGTAATTAATATCATCAACTTGACTTTGAGCAGATTTCATACTCTTTTCTATATTTGCTTGTTCACAGTTATTTATTCTATTAGTCATATTAACTTTTTCTCTATATGTTCTTATATCTTCATAATAAAGTACTTCTTCATAAGCCTTTATTATAGTTAATAATTCACTAATCTTTTCTGATTCTTTAATATAAACCATATAACCTTTTTTTCTTCTATGTACTTTTGAATTTAAATTATATTCATTTAATAGATTATTCAAAAATTCTGCAAATTCTAAATTTTCTATTAAAAACTCTAAATGATATCTTGATGTCTTTGGATCATTTACACTTCCACATATTAAGAAACAACCTCTTATAAATGCTCTTTTAAGTTCATCATCCGCAACTATAAACTCACTAGGAACCTTTAATAAATCAAAACCTTTTTCGTTAAGTAAACCTAAATCTTTTATTATTGTAAGTACATCTTTTTTAATTTCAATAATATATACTTCATTCTTTTTAAAGTTATAATTCTTCTTTATAGTTATATTAGATGTAACATTATATATTTCTTTAACTATTTTAAATATTCTATTTGCAACATTTATATTTTCTGTTTGAATTCTTATTGCGTACAATTTTATATCAGCACTTGTTCTAATTATTCCAGATAATTCTGATATATATTCAAGTTTAGTACATTCTAGATTTGATATTTCTTTTTTTATTTTTCCTGAAAAAGTCATAACACTTACCTCCTTACTTTAAATCTTTTATTATTGATAAAGCCGCTATTGCTCCATCTGATGCCGCAGTTACTATTTGATATACTTTTTTCTTAATTATATCTCCTGATGCATAAATACCATCTATATTAGTTTTCATATTTTCATCTACAACAATATAATTATTATCAAGTTTTATATTAAGTGATTTTATAAAATCAATATTAGGTGTGTATCCATTTTCTATAAACAATCCATCTATAGCATATTCTTTATCATCTATAGTTACAGTTTTAATAATTTCATCATTAACATTTAAATTGCTTATTTTTTTATTAATAACTTTAATATTATCTTTATCAAAAGTTACATTATCATCACTATAATTAACATATATTAAACTATTTACTATATTACTTAAGTATATTGCATCATTTTCACTTTCTTTATTATTACCAATAAACATAACATCTTTGCCATTATATAGTGAACCATCGCATTTAGCACAATAACTTATATTAAGTGCATGTTCTTTTAATATATCAAGTTTTTTTTCTACTCTGCCACACGCAATTAATATAGTTTTAGTTTTATATTCATTTTTTTCTGTTTTGACAATCTTTTCTTTACCATCTATAACATCAATTACTTTTTCTGTTTTAATAGGAACTCCTAAATTAATTACTTGTTCATACATATCATAAGCAAGAGAGCTTGCATCTATATTTTTAAATCCTAAATAATTATTTATTTTATCAGTTTTAAGTAATTTACCACCAGGTGCATTTTTTTCTAAAATAAGTATATTTTTATTAGCATTCTTAAGATAAAGTGCCGCACTTAAAGATGCTGGTCCTGCACCTATTATAATAGAGTCATAAATCATTATTTTACCTCCATTTCATTATAGTACTTTTTATTTCTATTTGTTACTATAATAATTATTCCAATTATAATACCTATTAATGATACTATTTGAGCAATCTTTAAGCCAAAGAACATTAAACTATCTGTTCTAAATGCTTCTATAAAAAATCTTCCTATTCCATACCATATAAAATAAAAACCAATTTGAAAACCTTTTCTTAAATTTTTATTTCTTCTTGCAATCATTAATATTATAAATCCTATTAAACACCAAATACTTTCAAAAAAGAATGTTGGATAATAATATTTACCTTCAATATACATTCCATTTATTATAAATTCAGGTATATGCATATTTTTTAAATTTTGATATGTTGTAATTCCTCCATGTGCTTCTTGATTAAAGAAATTACCCCATCTTCCAAAACTTTGTGCAATTATAACCGCAGGCGCTACTATATCTAATATTTTTATAAAACTAACATTCTTTTTCTTAGTATAAAAGTATACAAATATAAGTCCCGCAATTACTCCTCCATGAATCGCAAGTCCACCATTATATATTTTTAATATTTCTAATGGATTTGCTAGATAATAATCTAAATTAAATACACAATAATAAACTCTCGCACCTAATATTCCAATTATTAATGTATAAAATATTAAATCACTTATAAATTCTTTTGGTAATCCTTGTTTTTTTCCTTCTCTTGTTATTAACATGTACGCTACTATAACACCTAAAAGTATACACAAAGAATAATAATATACATTAAATCCAAATATATTAAATGCAACTCTATTCATTATTACACCTTCTTATTATTGGTTTTACTATTAATTCTTCTACAAAGAAATTCATAATACTAATACATATTGCGATTAAAAGTCCACTCCAAAATCCATATATATTGAAATGATCACCAAGTATTAAATCAACAATTTTTAATATTAAAAAGTTTATAAATGGATAAAATAGTCCAAATGTTAAGGCTGTTATAGGTATTGTTAACTTAAATATAATTGGTCTTACTGTTTTATTTAATACATAAATAATAACTACCGCTAAAAGTTCATACCAAAAGTTATCCACATCAAAAGAATTAAATATAGCATCTACAATAAGAAGTACAAGTGTATAACCTAATATATATAACACTGAATCTAAAAACTTATTAATTCTAACACTATTTTTTTCTTTTATTACCACTTTCATATTATCATATTCCTCTCTCTTATTCTTTTATAACAAATATAACAAATATTTTCTTTCCAAAGAGATTATAACACAAATATTTTAAAATAAAAAGATGTTTTCCTAAAAACATCCACTATTTTTCTTCTTATTTTATTTAATTATCTTGTACAATTCTCTCTGGTGTTTCAAAAAACTATTATTTTAACAGTTAATACATATAATTATTGTTAATATTTTTAATCAAAATTATATAAACAGGATATTTCAATTCTGAAAATAAAAGAACTTTTATAATAAAAGCCCTTCCATACATTTCTATTATTTTATTACTCCTTACCTTACTGGTAATAGCAATAAAATTATAAGGAACTCTATCATCTCTGATTGAGTGCCACCCAAAACTTTGAGATGATATTCACTTGCAGATTTAAATATTCCTCTTTTTTATTTTATGAAGTTCCCTTCATCTGTATTCATAATATAGTACTTTTTTTATTTTTTTCAATCCAAATTAGATAAAGCGATTATAAAACGTCCTTTAAATACATTCCTGTATAACTCTTTTCATCTTGTACTATCTTTTCTGGAGTACCTGTGAATATTACTTCACCACCTAAATCTCCACCTTCTGGTCCTAAATCAATTATATGATCTGCTTGCGCAACTACATCTAAGTTATGTTCAATAACAATAATAGTATCACCATTATCGACAATTCTATTTAATATTTCAAGTAATTTTTTAACATCATGAGTATGTAAACCAGTAGTGGGTTCATCAAGTATAAATAAACTTTTACCAGTAGGTTTCTTTTGAAGTTCTTTAGCAAGTTTTACTCTTGATGCTTCACCACCAGATAGTGTTGGTGCACTTTGTCCAAGTTTCATATATCCAAGTCCTACATCTTTTAATACTTCAAGTTTAGATTTTACTTTAGGTATATTTTCAAAGAATACAGAAGCATCTTCAACAGTCATATCAAGTACTTCACTAATATTTTTACCCTTATATTTTATTTCTCTTGTTTCACTATTATATCTAGTACCTTTACATACTTCACAAGGAACATATACATCAGGTAAGAAATGCATTTCAATTCTTTTAACACCATCACCAGAACAAGCTTCACATCTTCCACCTTTTACATTAAATGAAAATCTACCTTTATCATATCCTCTTATTTTCGCTTCTTTAGTAACCGCGAATACTTCTCTTATATCATCAAATACACCTGTATAAGTTGCAGGATTACTTCTTGGTGTTTTACCAATTGGATCTTGAGTAATACATACAAGTTTATCAAGATTTTCAATACCCTTTACTTCTTTACATTTACCAGGTTTCTCTTTTGATTTATAAAGTTTATTTCTAACAGTTTTAGATAATATTTCATTAACAAGTGTACTTTTACCTGAACCAGATACACCTGTTACACATATAAATTTTCCAAGTGGAAATTTTACATTAATATTTTTTAAATTATTTTCTTTCGCACCTTTTACCTCAAGATATAATCCATTACCTTTTCTTCTCTTTTTAGGTACTTCTATTCTTTCTTTACCAGATAAGTATCTTCCTGTTAAACTATTTTCATTATTCATTACTTCTTCTGGAGTACCTGCTGCGACTACTTCACCACCGTGTACACCTTGAAGTGGACCAATATCTACTAAATAATCTGCTTGTTTCATAGTATCATGATCGTGTTCTACTACGATTAATGTATTACCTAAATCTCTCATTTCAAGCATTGAATTAATAAGTCTTTGATTATCTCTTTGATGAAGACCTATTGATGGCTCATCAAGTACATAAAGTATTCCAGTAAGCCTTGAACCAATTTGAGTCGCAAGTCTAATTCTTTGACTTTCACCACCAGATAAAGTTGCAGCACTTCTATTTAATGTTAAATATTCAAGTCCAACATTATTTAAGAATGATAATCTATCTTTTATATCTTTTAATACAACTTCAGATATTTTTGCTTGTTCTTTTGTAAGTTTTAATTTATTCATAAAATCAAAGCATTTTTTAATGCTTAAATTACACACATCATAAATATTTTTTCCATTTATAAATATATTTAATACGCTATCATTAAGTCTCGCACCATGACAATGCTCACACTCTTGATCTATCATATATCCTTCAAGCCAATCTCTAATAAATGATGAATTTGTTTCTTTATATCTTCTTTCTAAAAGACCAATAACTCCTTCATATATTTCAATCTTGTCATATGCATTTCCACCTTTTGATTTAAAATTAAATCTAATTGTGTCATTACTTCCATATAATACCAAATCAAGTTCTTTTTTAGTAAGTTTTTCAATTGGTTTATTCATATCAATTTTATACTTATCACAAAATATTTCTAACTTTTGAATATATATATTAGTGTCCTCCATATTCTTAAATGGTAATATTGCGCCATTATTTAATGATTTTGTTTTATCTGGAATAACTAAATCTACATCCATTTTTTGTTTAAATCCTAAACCTTTACAATATGGACATGCTCCATATGGCGCATTAAATGAGAATATTCTAGGTTCAAGTTCTCTTAATGAATAATTACAATGTGGACATGAAAAGTTTTCACTAAATATTATTTCTTCTCCTCCGATAACACTTATTACTACTTTTCCACCAGATAACTTTGTACTTGTTTCTAATGATTCATAAAGTCTACTTCTTATTCCATCTTTTATAATTAATCTATCTACAACAACATCTATATTATCTTTTATATTTTTTTCTAGAGTAATTTCTTCATTTAAATCATATATCTCACCATTTACTCTAACTCTTGAATATCCTTCTTTTCTAAGTTTATTAAATGTATCTGCGTGAGTTCCTTTTTCTCCTTCAACTATAGGACTTAATACCATAATTTTTGTGCCTTCATCAAAATTCATTATCTTATTTGTCATTTCTTCAATAGATTGACTTGTTATTGGTATATGATGAGTAGGACAATATGGCACTCCAACTCTCGCAAATAAAAGTCTTAAATAATCATATATTTCTGTTACTGTACCTACTGTTGACCTTGGATTTCTATTTGTTGTTTTTTGATCAATACTAATCGCTGGACTTAAACCCTCTATTAAATCAACATCAGGTTTCTCAGAACCTCCCAAGAATTGTCTTGCATAACTACTTAAACTTTCTACATATCTTCTTTGTCCTTCTGCGTATATTGTATCAAACGCTAATGATGATTTACCTGAACCAGATACACCTGTCATAACAATTAATTTATTTTTTGGTAAATCTATATTTATATTTTTTAAATTATTTTCTCTTGCTCCTCTTATTATTATTTTATCCATGAAAAACACTTCCTTCAAGCATGTATTATACCAAATTATTTTAAATTAATATAGCGAACAAATTAATTTTTTTGAATATTATATTATGGGTGATAATAATGAAAATACTTTTAACAGTATTTGGTGTATATAATACACTTGAAAATGTTGATGATGAGGTCTTTAAAGAGATCATTGATAAAATTAAACAAGTAAAAGAAATAAATAATGATGATGTTATTTTAATTAGTTTCTGTGATAATACTGAAAATAAAGACGTTTTTATGTATTATTTAAGAAACATTACTGATGATAATGAAATATTAATTGGAAGACAATATCTAAATAATGTATACTATAATGATATAGTAAAAAGTGGTGCGCTTCTTTATGACAAAAAATTAAGTAAAGAACAAAAAATATTTGATTATACTGCTAAATTAATTGAAAATAACAATATAGTTGATTTATATTACATTGATGACTCTATTAATGAAGAATATGTTAATGATTTATTTAGTGTATTTGATGATAAAGTAAATACTAATATAATAAAAAACAAAGATAAAGAAATTATACAAGAAATTGATAATAAAATTAATTCCGTAAAAAAGAATACATATAAAAATAATATGTCTAGTAATTGACATATTTTTTACATTATACATAATTAATAAAATATATTGCTTAATATAAAGAAAAGAAAAAGGTATAATACTAATAAGGGTGAACTTTATGAAGAAAATATTAAGAAATGGAATGTTAATAATAATTGTTATTAGTATTATAACGTATTTGATAATAGGATTTACTTCAATTTATAGAAGTAATAAAAATAGACATAATAATTTATTAAATAATGTAGATAATGAACTTGTTCATGATAACGAAAATAATAGCTCAATAGAAAAAAAAGATAATTCTACTAAGACAGATAAAAATACTACTGATAATTCTAACAAAGATAATTCTTCTAGTTCTAGCAAAAATAATTCTTCTTCTAGCTCTAGCAAAAATAACTCTTCCTCTAGTTCTAGCAAAAACAATTCTTCTTCTAGTTCCAGCAAAAATAATTCTTCTTCTAGTTCCAGCAAAAATAATTCTTCTTCTAGTTCTAACAAAATCAATTCTTCTTCTAGTTCTAACAAAAACAATTCTTCTTCTAGTTCTAACAAAAACAATTCTTCTAGCTCTAACAATAACTCTTCTTCTAGTTCTAACAAAAACAATTCTTCATCCAGTTCTAACAATAATTCCTCTAACTCAAACAATAATAACTCTTCAAGTACAAAACCTAGTCAAACAGTAAAAGTTACAGGTGTTAGTTTAAATAAAACAAGTGCAGAAATTTATCTTAATAATGATACTGGTTTTAGTGTTAGCGCAACTGTTTCTCCAAGTAATGCAACAAACAAAAATATAACTTGGTCAAGCAGTAATTCAAATATTGCTAGTGTAAATAATGGATATATAACTGCACATAATCCAGGTGCTGCAACTATTACAGTTAAAACTGTTGATGAAAACAAACAAGCAAGTATTAATGTTGTAATTAAAAAGAAAGTAATTGTTATTATTGGCGCATCACAAGTAACTAGAATGGTATGGTATAAAAATAGTTATTCATCATCTAGATATAAATATAATGTAGATAATGGTACTCTAGTTTATGTTAATGAAAGTGGTACAGGAATCGATTGGCAAAATAGTACAGGTATATCTCGTGCAAAGAGCATAATTGGAAAATATAGCTCATATAAAAATTATACTTATTTTTATGTTTTCTTCCCTTTATCAGGTAATACTATACAAAGTTTCTCTTGTGATGAAATATCATCAACAAACAGCACTATTAAAAAATTTGCTAGTGGATACAATACTTCAATTCAAAGTATTAAAAATAGTGGATACAATGTAAAAGGATATGTTGCTTCTATGCATCCTGTTAAAGTTAGTCAAAGAGGAAATAATACAAAAATTGTAACGAATGAAGATAGTAATTCATGTACTAAATCCTATAGATCTAATTATAAATACTACAAATTTAATTTAGCAATGAAAAGTATTGTTGAGTCTAGTTATTCAAATAATCTTAAATATGAACCACTTTTTATTCAAATAATGGATACAAAACAAGGAAAGAAAGTGAATTTTTCTTATAAAATAACTTATAATACAACAGATGGAATGCACTGGAATTCTAATACTACAAATACATATGTTAATATGCTGCTTGGATATATAAACGAATTATAAAATATTGTTTTATAGAATAATACATGATAAAATATGGAAAAAGGTTGGTGAAACTTATGATGAACTTAGATGAAATATTAGATGAAATAGAAAAAGTTAGTAAAGAACATTTGGAAGACGATTATAAAGAATACATAATTAATAATTTATATACTCTATATAACAAGAGAAAAGAAATGATGGGAATAACAGAAAACACTAATACTTTTATTATAGATGAAACGCCTTTAATAACAGATACTGATTTTAACAAAGTTAAGGAACTTGTAAATAGTTATAAAAAAAATAAATATCTAACTATTGAAGAAGCAAAATACATATTAAATTGGGCTATTCAAAATACAAGGAAATTTATATCAGAACTTGGTATAAGTATAAAAGGTAATTCACTTGATGGATACTGTGAACTTGCTCAGTTTTTAACACTTTATCCACTTGAAGAAATGGGATTTAAAGTTACTAAAAATACTGCTCAAAATGATTTTGATTATAACTTAAACCATGCTTTTGGAACTCTTACCTTAAATGTAAAAGAAAATGATGAAATAAATGAAGAACATTTTTTAATAGATGCTACTTATAGACAATTTTTTACAAAAGAAAAATGTAATAAAGGTATGTACTATATGGATAAAACTCCAGATCCTGGTTACTTTGTTAAAAATAAAGTTTTTGCTAAAGAATTAATAAAAAATGGTTTTATAAAACTTAATGAAGAAGTTGCAAAAGAATATGGTGAACCATTTTATTTATCATCACTTAAGCTAGGTGAAAAACCAAATAAAAAGATTAATTATTATGACAATATAATTAATTCAAATGAAGATTATAAATATAATAGAGATGAACTTGAAGAAAATGATATAAATAAAATGTTTAGATAGGAGAACTATTATGGACTTATTTGAGTGGAGCCAAAACATAATGAAAGTTGATCAAAACAAAGTAATTAATGACAGCATTAAAAATGTAAATAATGATTAAATGGTCTTACAAAAGACAGAATGTGCAAAGTATATAGTAGTTATGTATATAATGAGTTAAGGAAAAACCATGTACTTGCAAGACTTATAAATACAAGTGATTTAGGTTTTGATTATGAACATCAATTTATTTTAGTACCAATAAATAAACTTACTAAAGACTATTACTTAATAGATTTAACATATTCACAATTTGTAAAAAATATGGAAGATGAAAAAATATTTACTGAATTATTAAACAAAGAATATCAAAAAATAAATAATGAATTATGGATTCAATATTTAAAGAATATTTTGAGAAATAATAATGTTAAGTCATCTATTGATGAAGCGTTTAATAAAGAAATAAGCAATAATAGAATTAATCTATAATATTGTTTATTTTTTTCATATATTATCATAAAAGGTTTTGTAACAAATAAATTAAACAATACTGTAACTTCTATTGTAATAGTGTTCCAACAATTTTAACATCAAATACATCTGTAGTTAATATAAACCAATTGTTTCCATTACACAACAATATTTACAATTATTATCGATATTTTTAAAGTTGTGGGTATTTATTTCATAACAAAAAAAGCAACTTTTGTTGCTTATTATAATGTAGTATTATTTTTTAATTCATCTCTTTTTGTTTCAATCCTTTTCATAATTTTAGAATATTCGTGTGGGTAATCTTTTTGTATATCAACACTCATATCTCCTGCTAGCATTAACAATAATAATTCTAAATTCTTTTTACTTGGTTTAGAACTTAAAATATCTTCTAGTCTATCATATTTATATATTGCTGATGCTCTTTTTTCTGAATTATTCATATCAAAATAATATTTTGCTTTTAAATTAAAAACATCTTCTTTATATTTTTTATCTAATAAGTCATAAGTCGTCTTACACTTGGAGTTATTATTTTTTTCTACCTTTTTGCTAATTAATAAACTAGACTTTTTATTTTTAAACTTTGTAACTATTTTGACTTCTTTTTTAACAGGTATAATTTTCTTATCAGATTTCTGTTTCAAAAGCTTTTTTTCTTCAGATTCTTTCTCATTTTTTTCTTCCGAAATTTCAGATATAACATTTGTTTTAATTATATTATTATTTTCTTTAATATTTTTTAATTGATTTTGAATCGGTTCATTTTTTGGATATTTTTTTGCTATTAATTTTGCTTTTTCATATTCTCCAACATTAATATATGCAATCATAAGTTTATATTGCATTATTTCGTTATCGGGATTTTTTTCTCCAATTTTTATTGCTTCATCATATTTTTTTTGTTCTATATATATAGTCATTAATTGGCTTTGATTAGGATCACAATCTAAATGTTTCTGTGCTTCTTTTTCAGCTTCATCATACTTTCCCATTCTCATGTATAAAGTTATTAATTGGTTCTGAATTGGTTCATAATTATAATTGTCATCTGCTATTTTAAGTGCTTCTTCATATTGTCCTATTTTAATATATATAGTCATCAATTGACTTTGTATAGATTCACTATTTGGATATTTTTTTGCTACTATTATTCCATTTTTATATTTTCTTGTTTTAATATATATAGTTATTAATTGACTTTGTATTATTTCATTATCAGGATGTCTTTTTACTTCTTTCACTGCTGCCTTATAATTTTTTTGCTTAATATATATAGTTATCAGTTGACTCTGTATTATTTCACAATCCGGAAATTTTTTTGCTATTTCTATTCCATTTTCATATCTTCCAGTTTTAATACATAATGTTATTAATAGGCTTTGAATCAAATCATTATCTGGATATTTCTCAGCAATCTTTAATGCTTCATCATAATCTTCCTTCATGCAATATATACTCATTAATTGAATATTATAAATTTCAATTACATCATCATATTTTTCTGTCTTAATATATAGTGCAATTAATTGATTTTGTATTATTCTACTATCTGGATATTTTTTTGCTATTTCTATTCCTTCTTCAAACATTTTTGATTCAATACATATAGTTATTAATTTATATTGAATCATCTCATTATTAGGATATTTTTCTGCAATCATTTTAGCGCTATCATAATCCTTTTGTTTAATATATAAATCCATTAATTGACAATTAAACATTTCAAGTTCGTCAATTTGTTCAAGTTCTATTTTTGGAGTATTATTAATATTTTCCATGATATCACTTCCATTCATAGTCCACTATTATAATCTATATAATATAAATTAGTCAAATTGTTCCTTTAAAAATAGAATTTTTAATGATATAATATTTTTAGGATGTGACAATATGAAGAAGAAAAGAAAAAAAAGAAGAAGATATAAAATAAAAAATATATTAATGTTAATAATAGTAATTTTTTTAATAATAGAATTAATAACCGTACTTTTAAATTCTAATAAGAATAAGGAAAATACTATTGTAAAAAAGGATAAACAAACTATAAACAAATCAACAACAAATGAATCAACATCAAACGAACCAACAACATATCTAAACAATACTAGTAAAACAGATAATTTTGATGGTGAAATTGATGAAAAAATTCAAGATATAATTGTAAAATATATGGATTCTTATTTTAAATCTATCACTGCATTAAAAGAAATAGACATGACTAACCTATTTTGTGATGATGCTTATGAAGAAGCATATATTAATCAAACAGCAATCTCATTACTTATTAATTCTAGAAAACTTGAAAGAAATAAAATGACTATAAGTAATGCTAAATATGATATTATTTTTGATGATATAGATAATGAAAATGATACAGTTACTGTAAAAGTGCTTGAAAATGATTACTTCCATTTTGATTTTATGAAAGACATAGAATCTAAGGTATACGAAGTTGAAAATACATTTGTTTTAAAGAAAATTGATAATACATATAAAATAATAAGTTTAAGAAAAGTTCAAGACTTTTACGTAATGATAACAAATGAATATAAAACTGGTAAATCTAATAAGGATGCGAAAAAAGAACTTGATAAAATGAAAGAAGATTATATATCTGATTTTAAAGATGAAGTGTCAGATTTTAAAACTTATTTAAATAGATATGAAAATAAAGAAGATACTATTACTAAAACATGTGATTATAAGTATGATAGAACAAAAGCATTAAATTATGCTAAAAAATATGTAACAAGTAGAAATAGTGAATGGTCTAATTATAGTGAATATGGGGGAAACTGCCAAAACTTCGCATCACAAGTAGTATATAACGGCGGAGTTCCTATGGATTTACAAGGTGATGCAATTTGGAAATATTACGGAGATACATTAAGTGAAACTAAAAGTAAAATTGGTAGATCAACTTCTTGGACAGGTGTAACATTCTTTTATGACTATGCTAAAGCAAATAAAGGTTATGGATTATGCGCAGAAGTAGATATAAATCCTTTCTATGCTGAAGCTGGTGATATTGGACAAGTTGGTTATAATAATATATATAAACATACAGTTGTTATAGTAGGCAACATTAAAGATAATAACGGAAAAATAACTGATTTACTTATAAATTCAAATTCTATTAACTTAGAAAATTATCCATTATCTGGTTATGTTTATCCTAATAAAAGAGTTATAAAAATACTTGGTTGGAATAAAGCTTAATAATTGTTTTAAATTTTTATAGTAGGTGATAATATGTTTAATTTTAGAAAAAAATGTCTGAGGAAGAAAAAAAACATACTTTAAGAGATATGATCATAATTTTTAAGTAAATTAATAATTAAGATACAAGGAAGTTAATATGACTTCCTTGTTTTATTACAAAATAAGTGTTAAAATAATTTACTAGAAAACATTTATATTTACTAATGTGCATTAATTCAGCATTAGAAAAAACTACCCCCAAAAAATTAAATAATAATTTTTATAATAATCATAATAGGAGGAAATATGTTTAAATTAGTATCAAAATATAAGCCAAGTGGTGATCAACCAGAGGCTATAAAAGAATTAGTAGATGGAATTAATAATCATGAGAAATACCAGGTTTTACTAGGGGCTACGGGGACTGGTAAAACTTTTACAATCGCAAATGTTATTGCAAAAGTTAATAAACCAACGTTAGTTTTAGCCCATAATAAGACTCTTGCAGGTCAATTATACTCAGAATTAAAAGAGTTGTTCCCCGAAAACCGTGTTGAATATTTTGTAAGTTACTATGATTATTATCAGCCAGAAGCCTATGTTCCATCAAGTGATACATTTATTGAAAAAGATGCATCTATTAATGATGAAATAGATGAACTAAGACATAGCGCAACTAGTGCACTTATTTCTAGAGATGATGTAATAGTAGTTGCGTCTGTTTCATGTATATATGGTTTAGGCGAAAAAGAAGAATATGAAAATAAAACATTATCACTAAAGGTTGGAGATGTAATTGACAGAGATCAAATACTTGAAAAATTAGTTGAAATGCTTTATGAAAGAAATAATATGGATTTAGTTCGTGGAACATTTAGAACTAAAGGTGATACTATTGAAGTAGTACCTGCTTACTCTAGAACAACTGCATACAGAATAGATTTGTTTGGTGATGAAGTTGAAAAACTAATTGAATTTGATACTACAACTGGCGCAGTTATCTCTCAAAAACAAACAATAACAATATTTGCGGCATCACACTTTGTTACAAGTGAAGACAAATTAAAATTAGCTGTTAAAAATATAAAAGAAGAATTAAGAGAAAGGCTCGCATACTTTAAAGCAAATAATAAACTATTAGAATTACAAAGACTAGAACAAAGAACAAATTATGATATTGAAATGATGGAAGAAACTGGTTTTTGTAAAGGTATAGAAAACTATAGTAGACATTTAGCATTTAGAAAAGAAGGAGAAACTCCTACTACCTTGCTTGATTTCTTTCCTGATGATTATTTAATGGTTATCGATGAATCTCATGTAACTCTTCCACAAGTTCGTGCAATGTATAACGGAGACAGAATGAGAAAAAGTGTCCTTGTTGAATATGGTTTTAGACTTCCAAGTGCACTTGATAATAGGCCTTTAAAATTTGACGAATTTGAAAAAAAAATTAATGAAGTTATATATGTATCCGCAACTCCTGGAGATTATGAACTAGAAAAAGTACATAATAAGTTTGCTGAACAAATAATAAGACCTACTGGTTTACTTGATCCAACAATTGAAGTAAAACCATCACAAAATCAAATAGATGACTTAATAGAACAAATACAAAATAGAATTGAAAAAAATGAAAGAACACTTATTACTACTTTAACAATTAGAATGAGTGAAGAACTTACTAATTATTTAAAAGGTGCGAATATAAAAGTTGCATTCCTTCATAATGAAATTAAAACTTTAGAAAGAATGGAAATAGTTCGTGATTTAAGACTTGGTAAATATGATGTTGTTGTTGGTGTTAACCTTTTAAGAGAAGGAATAGATATACCAGAAGTTTCACTTATCGCAATACTAGATGCGGATAAGCAAGGTTTCTTAAGAAGTGAAAGAAGTTTAATACAAACAATAGGAAGAGCCGCAAGAAACTCTAGTGGACACGTAATAATGTATGCTGATACTATTAGTGATGCTATGGAAAAAGCAATTAAAGAAACAGAAAGAAGAAGAACTATTCAAATTGCCTATAATAAAGAACATAATATTACACCAACTACTATAAAGAAAGAAATTCGAGATGTAATTAAAAATACAGATACTAATAAAAATAAAGAAATTAGTAAGGCATATAATAAAAAAGATAAACAAAAGATAATGGAAAAAATTGAAAAAGAAATGATGGAAGCTGCTAAAGAATTAGATTTTGAAAGAGCAACTGAACTTAGAGATATTTTATTTGAAATGAAAATGGAATAGAAAAAAGGAAATAATTTTAACATTATTTCCTTTTATTCTGGAATTATATTTTTACTTAAAACTGTAATAACTGGTCTAACTTCTTTTGCAGTATTAACAGTTGCATTTTGAACTGTAGAATTTGTTTTATTAATATATTTAGCATAGTTTTTAACATCTGTATCTGATGTTATATTTCCGTATGAATCATGTTTTTGTTCTTTATAAACTGAATTCATTAACCAGAAATCACTACTACCATATAACCATGATAAATCAGAGTTATTAGATTGTTTTAAACTATTATATTCATTTTCAGTTAATAATCTTACTTTATAAGTATTGTACATATTTGAAACACATTTTCCTTCGCTTTTTAACGTTCCACCATATGATGCACTTTGTAAACCTGATGCATCATCACAAACACTAGTATCAACAAGTATTGGTAAATTTAATGAATTTTCATTAATAAAGCTATTATTTATATATTTATTAATTTCTGAATCACTCCATCTATATACTGAACTACCAGAAGTCATATGTCCCATCTTCTTACTTACAGTTTTAGAATCAGCAAGTAAAGTTAATATTTGTTCATTATCTTTATCCACAGTATTTATAACATGGAAATCAATACCTGCATATCTTACTGCTTCTCCAACTTTATATGTATTTGAGGTACTAGATGAATCTGTTGATTCTATTTCTGGTTCTTTCTTTTCAACTTCAAGAAGAGTTACTGTATTAATAAATGTTCTTGCTTCAATTTGTGAAGGCATATCAAGCGCTATTGTTAAATATCTTTTTTCACCAGGATTAATTAAATCATTTTCTAGTGCAATACTTCTAATTTCACCATCAGAATAGAACCAATCTTTATTAAGTTCGTCACTTGAATTAAATGTAAGTCCAACAGGAATATCTTCATTTATCAATTTTACATATCCAGATGATGTAGAATTATTTGTTATTTCAATTCCATAATATACTTTAGCAGTTGCTCTTAAACTATTTCTAACACTTAGTAAAACCTTAGTTTGATTATCATAATTAAATGTATTTAAAGTATTATTATAATTTAAATCAATTCTTGTTATATATTTCTTTATATCAAATCCAAATGTTTTTCTAGAAATTAATCCTATATTCATATCTTTTATTGATTCAATTTCTCTTGTAACTCTTATACCATCTGATTCATCTGGAGTTCTTTTATTACTTATTTCAATAATATTATCATCTACTTTATATCCATCTGAATCTTTAGTTTTATCTTCTGTTGCATATCTAAGTGTTAAATCATATAAAGAACTATTATAGTTTGCTCTTATTTTATATCTTCCTACATCTAAATCTTTAAACATATATTTACCATCATTATCTGTAGTTGCATCACTAATTTTCTTCATATTGTTATCTGAATCAAGTTTATATAAAGTAACTGGCATATCTTTATAATAAGTATCTCCATTGTCTTCTATACCATTTTCATTATTATCAATGAATGCTCTACCTGAAATATTTCTACTTATTACACTTGCTTCTATCTTATTTGATTCATTTTGAGTATATGTTTTAGATGCACCAACAAATGAATTTACATATTTATCAGAATAATTATTATTTTCTGGCTTTAAAGTAACTTTAATACTATCTGCTGCCTTATTTGCTTCTAAGTTTATATTTGTTATTTTTATTGCAGTTATTTCTGTATAATCATCTAAATTACATTCTTTAAATTCATTATTTGAATCTAATACTTCATTATTTAACTTACTATATTCTTGATTTGAACAATATACTTTAGCATTTTCCATAGTACTTGGAAGTTTTATTTTTGCCTTATATGTACCATTAAAATCAGAACCATTTCTATCACCTTTATTTGGTAAAATATCAAGTATAGCATAATCAGTTAAATTTTTATTTGTATTATTATATATATCTAGTATATAACTAAACTCACTATTCTTTTCTACTTTGGATCCATTTTCACCAATTTTTTGTATAACAATTACATTTTCTATACCTATGGCATAAATTGTAAAACTACCTGTTAAATAACTAAAATAACTTGTATCTTTTTCATTATTAACATTTATTGCTTCTACAGTACTTGTTACTGTTAAAGGTACTCCATTACCTTTAATTTTTGGAGATAATGTTGCCTTAAAATTAATTTCATCAATCTTCATATTAGGTTTAGTATATGGAAGTGTATAAATTAATTTTGTAGTATTATTTTCATATGTAACTTCTGGCGTTCCAAGATTTTTATCTGGAACATAATTAATTCCTTCTGGAATTGTTACAATAACTTTTAAATGATTGATGTACCACGTATCATCAGCACCAACTCTTTCATTTTTATCATTTATTGTTGTTTTTATATTATATAATAATGTATCATTTTTAGAAACATCATAGTTAGTTTTAATACTACCATCAGAATTTTTATTTTTTACTGTTATTTCTTCTCTAGAAGTGAAATTAACAATTTTTAATGAATCACCCCAAGCATTAGTACTTTTGCTTGCTATAGTATTTCCATTATATACTGTTTTTACATAGTTATTAGGACTTGTTATACTATTTTCATCATTTGTAACTCTAGGTACATAATAGGTAAGTACATCATCATAATCAGATGAACTTGCAACTACAGTTGCTTGATATGTTTTAGTTAAATCACTTACATTTCTTACTCTTAAAAGTACTTCAACAGTAACCTTTGCAGAATCTGGAAGTTTAACACCTTTTTTAGTTTGAATAACTATCTTAGTAATTGGAATTTCATTATTATCACTTGTTTTAGCATCTGATATCTTTTTAAATGTTTGTTCTACTCCATCATTTGCTTTAATGCAAGGACCACCATATATATTCATTACTTGATCTTTAGTATATGAACTAATAGATTTTGAACATGCACTTGTTATAATAGATGAATCTTCCTTGCTTACATTTGGTTTTGCTTCTACTTTATAATTTGAATTATCAAAGCTTCCTGTTAAATAAGTAATCTCAAAATCATCTTGTGATAATTTTTTATCACCAGTGCCTTCAACAGTTATCTTAATATCTTTATCTCCATTTTGCATTACTCTATATGCATCTGGATCTACTTTTATTACTTCTTTTAATCCTTGATCAGACATTGTTTTCTTATAATTAAATGTTGTTTTATATGTAACATTTTCACCCTTAGATACAGCACCTGTTCCACTTTCTTTACTAGCAATTTTATTATTTGCGCTATCATAAAATTCACCAGTTAAAGAATAATCTTTTACTTCATAATATTTATTAGTTGCATTGGCTGAATAATTTGAAAGAGTTATTTCTGAACCACTTACATCTTTTATTTTTACATTTTTAACATTAAGACTTGTTACTATATCATTTTTACCATCAGATTCTGTTCTTGGTGAGAATACTGTTACTGCATATGTACCAATATAATGATCTTTATTAGATATTTTTGTACCATCTGCATTTACACTTGCACTTGTATAATTTATTTTATAACCACTTATAGCTGCATTATATCCTGAATCAGTTTTTATAACTTTTATTTCACCTGGATTTTTAACAAGTTTACTTGCATCAGTTGAATTAGTACTATATGGGTTTGCAGCAGCAATAGATTCTATCCCAGATACATTATTTGAACCATATAATCTAATCCATGAATCATCTATATTAACTGTTTTCGTATTTCCATTTTGTGATGCACTTATACTAAATGTTATATCAGAACCATCTGGCATTGTAAGACCTTTGATTCCTTTCAAATCATTTCCTAAAATCTTAATACCCAATACATAACTTAAGTATCTGCCTGTTACATTGTTATATGTAGTTTTTTGTCCCTCTGTTGTTTGACCTATTAAATTTACATCATAATCTGCTTCTTTTGAAGATACTATTGTTGGCATATAGTTATAAAAACCTGTTGTTAAACTCTTATCACTATATTTATTTGTTTTTTCACTGTTATATTCATAATTAACCTTCTCAGTATCAAATGAAATACTTCCTAAATTAACTGTATAATTTGAATCTGTATTAGTACTTTCTTGTATTTCAAACTTTGGACTTATTTTAGTTCCATTAGGTGCTCCTAAAACATATAAAGTTATTTTAGAATTAAAACTTCCATAAGTATCTATATCATTAAATGAATAGGTATGTGATGTTTCACCAATAGATCCATCTTTTGTAAATGAAACGTACTTTGATATGTTTTCTGGAATAGTTACTTTTATATCAACTGTTCTTTCTTCATAATCATTACTTCCTTCTTTACTCATAATTGTATAGTCAAAATTATAAGATAATGTATCAAATGATCTAACTATTCTATTTTTAGAATTATTATCATTTCCTGGAATATATCCTGTAATACTTGAATATGAATCTTGATTAGAATAATCAAGACCATCACTTGAATCAAAATTACTTGCTCCTGTTTCAATTTTATTTAATTTTACTTGCTTTATTGCTATTTTATTTGCTGTTGTATCAGCACTTGCTAAATTACCATAAACAAAAAAACTAGCAACAATTAAAACCACAATTAGAATACAAATAATTTGCACTTTCTTGCTCTTAAAATTTAACTTCATATACTCACCTATTTTCTTAAGTTAATTATATCAACAAGTACCATTTTTTTCAATATATACGCTATAAAAAGTGTTTCTTTAACAAACATTTTACTAACAAAAAAAGATGAACTTTTTATAGTCCATCCTTATTCAAAATCATAACTCCATTCTATTTTTGTTATCTTACCTAATTTATAATATATATTTAATTTTGATATGTTAGATTTTTCATTATTAACTATTGCATCTTTATTTACATATAAAATTTTTGATGAATTTCTAGCACCAAAATATATTGTTTCAGTTATTTCATTATCTGATAATGCTTTAAAAGTATAGTTACCATACATGTATGTTCCTTTTTTATTTTGAACTTTAAACTTTTTCATTGTTTTTGTTATTGAATCATTTACTTTAATATCTCTAGCAACATTATATTTATTACTTGTAACTTTTACACCAACAAGCATATAATCATTATAAAACTCTTTTAATGTAACTGTTAATCCATCATAAATTAACTCTTTATAACTATACTTATCTTTAGTAATATTTCTTTCTTTATTTGGAGTTCCTAGTGATTTTCTTATTTTTTCTTCTTTATCACCATAATTTAAATCATTAATTTTTAAATCAGAAACAGAGAATATTGTTTTATTATTAGTTTTTAAATTTACTAAACTAAAGTCTCTATAATTTCTTGAAACAATTAATAGAGATAATAATATTACTATTATTATAGATGTAATTAAAAGCATTATTTTATCTCTTTTTAATTCTTGTTCTAAGGTCTTTTTATTCTTTTTTTTATTAGCCATTTAACTCTATTCTCCTTTACTCTGATTGCTTTTTATACATTCTTAACATTATCATAAGCGCTATTATTACTGATGCGATTGTTGCGATTATTAAACCATATCTTATTACTTTTTGACCAGTTTGTATACTTACAACAAGTTCAGCACTTGCACTTGATTTTACTTCTATTTTTTCTGTTTTTGATTTATTTACTATTATTGAATTACCATATACATTTCCACTATTATCAACAAAGAATGTTGCTATATTTGGATTCTTACTTAATTCTTTTCCTGGAGCAGGTGTTACTTCTACTATTCTATATTGTCCTTCTTCTAAGTAATATACTGTAGCACCACCATTTACTGTTGTTATAATTTTATTATCACTTGATTCATCAGCTTTATAATATACTCCAGTTTCTGTTTCTTCTTTAGTTACAGCTATATCATGATATTTTTTATTATCATCTAACTTTTGAAGTTTAAATTCTGCACCATCTAATAATTTGTTATATTCATCATATTTATAGAATGTAAATGGTGTTGGTTTATTTATTAATGTCTTATATGTATCAGATGCATATTCAGTATTCTTTGGAATTGTAACCATTGTGTATCTATCTTCTTCATTCTTTGGTAAAGAATATCCTTTTGGAGCTTTTACTTCTTCAATAATATAACAATGATCATATTCTAAATATTGAATTAATGCTTCACCTTGTTTTATTTCAATCTTGTTCTTTTCAGTATTTAATGTTTCATCAAAATTAGCCCATGAATCTGAATAATCCTTATAAGTTAATTTTGTATTTATTTCAGAACATTTTTCTCCATCTCTATCTGTACATGTAAGAATTGTATCTGTATCCTTAGTTGGTCTATTTTCATATACACCATCTCTAATTGTTTTTAATTTCAATAATATTTTAGGTTGATTCATAGCAGATAAATTAGCATTACAAGTTTTTCCTTCATATATTTTAAATTCAGCACCTGGAAGCAATTCACCAGTATCTGAATATTTTCTAATTATTAATGATGTTGGTTTATTTGGTACATCCACTTCATCAACTTTTACAGTTGTATTTGTAACTGTGAATCCAGTTTCAGCATTTCTTCCACTTGGAAGAGAATAATTTTTTGGTGCAACTGTTTCAAGCAATACATATCTATAATTTGATTCTAAGTATCTTAATACTAATATTCCATTATATGGATGTAAATTTGTAACATATTTTTTACCTTTTGAAACATCACTATCACTTATTTTTCTATATACTTCTACACCTTGTAATCCTTCTGCATCTGTAGAATCTTCTTCATCACCAGTTATAACTGCTCTTGGATTAAATTTAACAAGTGTCATACCATTTTTTTCTCTTTCTTCTTTTGTTGCATAATCTGATGGATGACATTCTGTTCCTTTGGCACATTTATATACTTCAAAAGTCGTAGTTTCATCTTGTATCAAATAATTATATTTTGAATCACGTTTTTCAAATCTAACTCTTGTTGGTTTATCACTAATTAAATTTGTTGTTGAGCCTTGAGTTTTATCTCCTTCAGTACAAGGTATTTTATATTTAACAGATGTTGGTGTTGATTCTGTGTTTTCTTTAACATACACAGATCCATCTGGAACACTAACTTCTTCTACAGTATATTCATTACCTCTACATAAATTTGTTATCTTTATGTGTCCACCACATGTATGTAATTCAGTACCCTTTGTATCTGTTTGATCAGATTTTACATATCTATATTCACTATAACTACTATCAGTACTACAATCTCCTACATCTCTTACTTTTTTAAGAGTTAAATAATTACCTTTTGAATCTTTTATCTTAAATACTATTTTATCAAAATCATTTCTTTCTTTATCATTTTCAAATGTAACATTTGAATCACTATTATTTTTATCAGCCGAATCATAATAACCATAGAAATCTTTCTTAGTAAATGTTATTTCTGTTGGTTTATTTTCTAAAGTTTGTTTTGATGAAACATGTGTAGTACATGATGTTGCATTTGTACTTGAACATTCAGTTATAGTAAATTTATAACTACTATCACTTGTATAACTTGGATAATAATAACCTATACAATCATTATAACTTGATGATGAATCACATGATTTACCATTTTTTTCTTTTATATAATATGTTCCTTTTGGTAAATGTTTAATTTTTATTTTTCTATTATTATCAAGATGCAATGCAGTTGTTGGTGTTCCTGTAGGTTTATCTATAGTATTTCCAGCATATTCATATACACCATTTTCTAATATAAACGAAACAACTTTATTATTATTATCAGTAACATTAAATTCTAATAATTTTAATTCTTCTGTAGTTAAATCTTTAAGTGTTTTTTCTTTACCATTAACTATTATTTTTACATTTTCTTCATCACCAGAAGAAACTGTTTTTGTAAATTCAAATTCTGTTGGATAATTTACTATTTTATTAGAATCAGTTATGTTATCATTAACCTCTGTACTTGTTTTTACTTTAAGAGTATTTTTTGCACCCATTGTATGTGATGGTATTGAACTTGTTTCAGTAACCAAATATTCTCCTGATGGAACACCAATTACACAAACTGGTCCATCTTGATCAGATTCAAATGTAGTAGAATCATTAGTATTTGTTGAATATACATAACAATTTCCATTCATATATTGTTGCTTTTCAGCAGTATGATGAATATTTACACCATTCTTACTAACTGTAAATTTTGCTTTAGGTACTGGATAATCTCCACGTTCAGAAACTTTAAACCAGCTTATAACTAGTTTTTGATCTTCAAATACAAAATTATCTGAGAATGCATTACAATTAGAATCTCCTTTTTCCATTTGATAAACTTGTACGTCCATTCCTTGTGTATTAAGTGCATAACCCTCTGGTGCACTAGTTTCCTTTATATAGTAAGAACCGTTATTATACTTTGATTCAAAGTAGAATGTTGCAATTCCATTTGAATCTGTTTTAGCATTTTTATATGCATCACCATTCTTAGAAAAATACGCAGTAAATGTAGCGTTTTTAAGTGGCTCACCTGTAATCATATCTATTTTCTTTACTTTTGCACAATATGTTACATGTGTATCTTTAACAAGTTCTGCATCTGATGTTGGACATGTATAGTCACCCTTACTATTTCTTGTCATAAGAGTTAAATCGCTTGCATTAATATTTTTTTCTTTACTATCATTCCAATATTCATTTACTTTGTTTGAATCACATGATGAATTCAATCTTAAAGGATCTGTATTAGTTCCACCATTTTCTCTTAATTTATAACTTGCATACTCCAAATTAGTAAATACAACTTCTCCAGTTTTATCTGTTATTTTTGTATCACTAAAACCACCTAGAGAACAAATATTATTTTCACATATAGTTAAATTTTTATTATATAATTCTAATTCAGCATTTGCAAGTACACATGATGTATTATCCTTATCAGTCTTTTTTGCACGATAACAATAATATTTTTTAGCATTTGAAACTGGTGACTTAACAAGGGTTTTTTCAATACAATTTTCACCATTCTTATCACAATCACTCTCATCTAGTGTTATATTTTTACATGTTGTATCACAATAATATTTATTTCCATTACAAGTAGTTTCTTTTGCTGAATAATTACCAAATCTTAAATTTTTCCAAACCGTTTGATCACCTGAGAAAAAAATCTTACTACTAATTGCATTTCCTGATTTACAATCTTTTCCAGTATACAATGTAACTCTAAATCGTTCTCCATCTAATTTTTTATTACCAATACCTTTTAATTCTTTCGCTACTGCAATTTTTCCTTTTTCTTCAGCACTCCAAGTAAATTTTAATACACCACCTGGAGTTTGACCTCCTTGCCATGCCTGTTCTCCACCGGTAAATTTCAAAATAATATACTTCTTGGTATTATCAATTTTAATAACCTGTATATTGAAACTACCCTGTACATTATCTTTTGATGCACTGTTATTGTGATCATTACAAAATAATGCGGCATATATAGTACCTTTAAACAATATTTTATTACTAGTTGATTCATTTAGCCTAATTACAAAATCTTCATATTCTGATGAACTTAATGTACAATTTGAGCTATTACAATCACTATATAGATAGTTATCTGCTTTTTTCCAAGCATTATTAACTTCAGTAGGATATTGACAAGCATTGTTTTCCTGACAACTTGGCCAAAAATACCATGTATCAACTTTATCAAACTTTAATGTTTCTCCATCTTTTAAATTTGGAGCACTTTTAAGTTCACCAGAAGATGCCATATTATCATATGTTGCAGTTTCAGCAAATATATTTTTTATATCAATTATTTTTTCAATCAAACTTTTTTTCTTAACTTTTACAGTAATTTTATTAATCAACACTGGATTTATATTTAAATTTATTGTTCCTGAGCTAGAATCCCAAAAATATTTATCCTTAAATACACTTTTTGTTGATTCATTTATATAAATTGCTATATCATCTTTTGTATATATTTTACCAACATTAGGTTTCATTACAGAAAAAGATGTTGTAACATCATTACCATTTCTTGCAAGTAATTTACTTTTGTTTCCTTTTTTATACTTTATTTTAATATTGCTTAAATCATCTTTGTTTATTCTAGTAACAATTTGCATTTTAACAGGCTCTTTATCACCTTTTTCAAATTTTTCATAATATTTTTTAGGAACTTTTATTTGTTTGTTTGAATCCATAGAAGCATCTTCAATTACAGTACCTGTTATATCATTATAAGCAAAACCAAAACTTGCAATATGTTTTATAACCAAAGAATTAACATTATTTAATTTTGCAATATAATATTCACCTTGTTCATTTAATTCAACATATCCAACTGTTGAATATAATATATCATTTTCATATTTGCTTGTTGCCTCAGTACTTGTTAAATTATCTGGAGTATTTTTTTCATCCATTATAGTATACACAATTGGAAGAGTATGTCCAAGCTTACTTTCAGTCTTTTCTTTACCAAAAGATCTGTTTATTACAAGGTGAAATAAAAAATCCGACAATAAAAATAATACCAAAACAGTTAATATTATAAAGATATATTTTTTCTTATTTTTCATATAAACCACTCCTATTCAAAATTATAATTTTTTCTATCGTTATTATCTACATAATCTTTTAAGTATTCATTTTTTACAGCATTCTTAGGAATTAATTTCATTTGAATAGATTTTATATTAACTTCCATATTTCCATTTATTTCATTATCACATGACCAATTAAGCCATTTATTTTTATCGTTATATACTCTATAACAAACAGAATACTTTTTTCTCATTGATCCAAATAAAGATACTTTTATTGCATTTATATCTTGATTTTTTAAATTATTTCCGTCTACCCAACCATTATCCTTATTATAAATAGAAAACGCATATTCATCAGTTTCTTTAAGTTTAATCTTTATATTTTTGATATTGTAATTTTTAGTAGAATTTGATAATCCATTTTTATACCACTTACTAAAACCTTTTTCTTTTGTATAAACCTTATAATATATATTTAATCCTTTTACATTTTCCATTCCATCATTTCTACTATTTACAAAAATAATTGTACCTACTATTAAAACTATAAAAATAATAATATACAACATTGTTTTTTTGTCCCCAAAAAATTTCTTCATATCCATCTTTTACACCTCTATTATTACTTTAATTTTACTATAATTAAAAGTAAAAGTAAATAATATCACAAAAACATTTATTTATAATATTTTTTATGATATTATACATACATAAGGAGGGATAATATGGCTAAATTTTGCGTCTACTGTGGAAAAGAAGTTGAAAAAAATGATAATGTATGTGGAAATTGTGGTAAAGCAATAAATAATAACGTACAAACTGTAGTAACAAAAAAAGAAACAAATAAAACTGAGGGGTTTGCAGTTGCAGGATTCATTTTATCAATCGTTTCATTTTTATGTTGTGGTTCTACATCAACACTAGGATTAATTTTCTCAATTATAGGGCTTGTAAATTGTAATAAAAATGGTAAAGACGGTAAAGGACTAGCAATCGCAGGTATAATTATTAACTCAATAATGTTTATAGTATTCATAGTTTTATATGTTATTATGTTTATTTTTGGATATGCTGCTGAATTATATTAAAATATGAAAAAAAGAATAATAAATATTTTTACATTAATAATAACATTAGTTTTAATCTTATTATTTCTTAAACTAATAAATTATAAATGTATATATAGGGAACTTTTTAATATATATTGTGCTGGATGCGGATTTACAAGAATGATAGAATCAATTATAAATCTAAAATTTTATCAGGCATTTAGATATAATCCTCTTTTCTTTATACTTTTTATAATTTTTATTCCATATTTTATACATCAAGTATACATATATATTAGATATAGTAATATTAAAAAACCATCATTAAGATTACTAATAATTTTAGTAATAATACTTTCTTTTTATATGGTTTTAAGAAATATACCATTATTTAATTATCTTATTCCAACAAAAATAAACTAAACTATTTATTTATAAGATTATTTATGATATTATTGTAATAATGGAGGTGTTAAAATGGCTAAATTTTGTCCAAAATGTGGTACAGAAATTAAAGAAGGAGAAAACTTCTGCAGTAACTGTGGTAATGCAGAAAACAGTACTGAACAAGTAAATACAACTGTAGCAAATACTAAACCAGCTGGTAAATCTAAAATGGCTGCTGGTTTACTTGGTATATTCCTTGGTGGTTGGGGTATACATAACTTTTATTTAGGTTATACTGGTAAAGGTATTGCTCAAATATTTGTAACTCTATTCACTTGTGGATTTGGTGCTATTTGGGGACTTATTGAAGGTATTATGATTCTTACTGGAAGCATTAATACTGATGCAGAAGGTAATCCATTAGTAGACTAAAAAAAGACTATTAACGTAATTGTTAATAGTTTTTTTATGCAACAAAAAAAAGAATTGTTTTAAATAACAATTCTTTTTACGTATTATTGATGCCAACAAGTTTTGTTACCACCCGAAGTATTTTTACCACATACTGAATTAGCACCCCATCTGTATGTTTTAGATGTAGATGTATTACCTGCTGTATCCTTACATCGTATTGTTACCGGTGAACTTGAACTTTTTATTTTTAATTCTGTAATCACGCTTTCAACAGCCTTTGGATCTGATTTTCCGAATGGTTGAAAACCGGACATAGCATCTCCACATGAATATGTTAGTGTTGTTGATGATGAAAATCTATCTGCAATTTTTGGCGATGATAATACCGGATCTTCTAAATCTATATATACTCTTATATTTCTAACCACAGAATTTCCTGCCTTATCTCTTATCGTAAATCTAATATATCTATTACCAGAATGTCCAACAACTATATATTTATTAGTACTAAAATCATAAGTTGTTACTAAATCAGTTGTACCTGCTGCTGTATTTCCTGTTGCAAATATTCCATAATCATTTATTTGCATCTTCATTTCTTTAATTCCTGATAAACTATCTGTTGAACTACTTAAATCAAAATAATGTCTATAATTAGTCCATGAATTTATAGCTGTATTAACTGAAGTATCTATTGTTTTCAATACACTACCCGTTTTTTTCTCATCCGAATTAGCTTTATATAGCTTGATTACTGGATTTGGCGCAACAGTATCTATTAATACCTCAACAGTAAATGTTGTTGTATTTCCTGCTTTATCAGTTGCTACAAATTTCGCATATTTTGCTCCAGCAGCACTTTCACTATGTGTTTTTGTACTTGTTATATCTCCTGAAACTAGATTTGATTTATAATTTGAATCCGTTTTCTTTAAATTATTAGCATTTGTATATTTTGTTATTTTTAAAATTCCTGATAGTGAATCTGTTCCTGACAAAGTAATCTTATAACCATAATTTTTCCATGATGAATCAACATACGAAGTACTTGAATTTGTTAAAGTTGCTAATGTTGAACTATCCTTTAATGATGTTACTACCCCCTTCATTGTTGGACCTTCAGTATCTATTAATACTTCAACAATAAATGTTGCTTTATTTCCTGCATTATCTGTTGCCACATATTTCGCATATTTTGCTCCATTAGCCTTTTCAGTATATGATTTTGTACTTGTTATATCTCCTGAAAAAAGATTTGATTTATAATCAGTATCACTTCTTATAAGATTATTAGCATTTGTATACTTTTCTATTTTTGCTATACCTGATTCACCATCTGTTGTTCCAGATAAATCAATAGTATAACCATAATTTTTCCATGAAGAATCAACATATGAAGTACTTGAATTTGTTAATGTTGCTAGAGTTGAACTATCTTTAAGCGATTTTACTATTCCCTTCATCGTTGGTGCTGTTCTATCCACTTTAGCAATATACTTTCCAATATCACTTGATAAACCTGCGCCACTTACTACTTTATATCTGACATAAAATGTTCCGGTTGTAGTATTTCTTGATGTTATTGCCGTATTTAAATTTATTACTGTTGTTGGTGAGCATGTATCTTCAGTATCTGTACAATAATATATTGTTCCACCACTTGGACCTACATTCACTGAATTAAATATAAAATTTAAATAACTATTTGTCCATATATTTGATGCTACTGTTGTAGATGTTCCTGATTTATACCCTACTATCGCTGTTGATGGTACTGTTGTATCAATCCTTAATCTATTATAATTTGACGTTATTGTTACATTCTGTGGACTTACAGCTCTATAGAAAATATAATATTCTCCATTTTTCGAAATAGAAACAGATCCATCATTGCTTGTTATATCTGTCCATGTAATACCACTTGTAGGTAATTCATTTGTTTCTGATAAATAATATTGATATTTAACTGTTCCTGTATTGCTTACACTTGGTATCTCTAATGATATAGTAACTGCACTTCCGCTCCATTCACTAGAACCACCTTTTATTGTTGGTGATGACAACCAATGTGCATATAATATTTGATTTCCTACTGTATTATATGTTGTATTACTTTCTATCTTTGTTCCTCCTGATGCTGCTGTATACCATCCTTCAAACACATATGAAATCATTTTACCTGTTGATGAATCTATTGTATTTGATCTTGTTGCGGTTGGAAGGGTTCCATATGCTGAACCATATGTTACATCCATATTTGTAGCACTTGATGTACCTCCATTTGGTTCAAATGTTACTGTATATGATTTTGGTGTACATACTGCATAGAATACTGTATTATCATTAACAAACAGAGATGTTCCAGAATTATATTGAGTACCTGATGCACTATCTATAGCCCACTTACATGTATTACCACCTTTACTTAATGAAGGTAATGTATAATAATGATTCCATTGTGCATATAATGTAGTATTTGATGTATATTTTGTACTTGTTAAATTATTAGTTATATATCCTCTATTATCTATCATCTGTGTTCCATTTGATGTTGTTGCTGTATAGTAACCATTAAATACTGGTGAAAATGAATAATTTGATGGAACTGTAGCACCTGTGTTATTTGCATTAAAGCTAATTGTATATGGTCCTTTAGTCGGCTTTGTTATTGCGTTTGCACTTGTTGTCATTTGTTTACTATTTGTTCCACTATCTATATATATCCCTTTGTTATATCTTTCATAAATAGCAGATGTTCCACCAGTTCCTCCATTTGAATTTAATGAAATTGTAAATTCTGAACTATTGAAGTTTGCTGTTAATGTTACATTTGATGTAATAGAGCCTGATACTGAAGACCAATTATTGAAAGTATAATTTGACTTTGCAGTTGCTGTTACTGTTTTCAATGTTTTAGTAGTTGAACCAGTTGTAGTACCAATAAACGAAAACTTATTAGAACTTGCACTATATGTAGCACCACTTATAACATTATAAGAACTTGTATCTACTGTACCCATAGTAGTTGAATTACTATTTACTGTTACTGTATATACAATAGTACTTGCTGTTCCATTATTACTAGTTGAATAATTACCTGTACCAACTGCTCTTACATAAACAGTTCTTGTCCCTGTTGCTGCAATTATTTTACTTAAATAATCAACTCCAGAAGTAGCATCTGTCCAATTTG